>Ga0272442_10000779_pt1 | contig 49846 bp, 23 predicted proteins | sample SSMForm2O_FD_200262 | JGI IMG/M metagenome (GOLD analysis project Ga0272442, IMG submission 200262) | Marine sediment archaeal communities from Little Sippewissett salt marsh, Falmouth, MA, United States - SSM-Form-2O | ecosystem: Environmental > Aquatic > Marine > Wetlands > Sediment ... | reverse complement strand
GCAGACAAAGCTCTCCGTTAGAAGCAAGAGGCTTATGGCCGCATGGAACCAAGACTACCTCGCCAACCTGATCGGAGCCATTTAGATGCGTTTGCCCTGTACACGGGCGTGGGGCGACTACGAGACGGAGCTGAACGGCGGCGGTGTCTGGTGTGAACCGGGAGCGGTGCTGTCGAACTGTATTGTCGGCGGTTGTGTCGCGGATCAGGACGGAGGCGGCGCGTTTCGGGGAACGCTTTACGACTGCACGCTTGTCGGCAACGCCTGCGGGGACGACGGGGCGGGGGCGTGCGAGAGCGTCCTGTGGCGCTGCCTGCTGCGTGAGAACGATACGGAAGACCAAGGGGGCGGCCTGTACCAGGGAAGCGCCACGGCCTGCCGTTTGCTGGACAACACGTCGTTGGACCATGGCGGCGGCGCCATTTTCGCTACGCTGCGCGACTGCGTAGTGGCCGGCAACAGCGCCAACTACACTGGCGGCGGAACCGCCCTGTGCACCAACCGGAACTGCACGATTGTGGGCAACACCGCGCTTGGGGGCGGCGGCGTATACGGCGGTACCATGACCAACTGCATCGTGTGGGGCAATGCCGGGGTCCACGGCGCCAACTGGGAGGAGAACGGATTCGATGAACCGCCGGCGCACTGCTGCACCACGCCGCAGCCGACCGGTACGGGACATGTGACGGTCAGCCCTTCGTTCACAGACATGGACAACGGAGACTATCGGCTGACGGCGGGGTCGCCCTGTATCGATGCCGGGACCAACGCGGCGGTGACCATGGCGGCCGACCTGGACGGGAATCCGCGCATCGTGTTCGGGACCGTGGACATGGGCGCCTACGAATACGTGTCCTCGACAAGCGACTACGACGGCGACGGTCTGTCGAACGACGAAGAGGGGATAGCAGGAACCGATGTGACCGATCCCGATTCGCGGCTTGCCTTCATCAGTATCCTGGCGACCGGCGCGACGGAGCTGGTGTGGATCGGCGGCACGCAGACGCGCCAGTTCGTGGAGATGAAGACGGACCTTGCATCCACCACGGAGCAGTGGGTAGTGATCCACACGAATGAGCCGCCCACACCGATAACGAATGCGCTGGCGCTTCCGGGGGCGCCGGCACCGACGCGGTTCTACCGCATTCGCGTGGAAGGACAGTAAGAGAAGAATGGCTGTGGACATACGACATAGATACTTGCTTGTGATCCTGGTCGTTGCGCTGGCCGGCGCCGGGCCGGCGAATGCCGTCACGCGCTATGTGGACGACGCCACCGGCAACGATTCCGCCAACAGCCCCTACACCAATGCCGCGACTCCCGCCCAGACCATCCAGGCGGCGATCGACGTGTCGGTGTCCAACGACCTGATCCTGGTGGCGGCGGGGGTCTACGACACAGGCACGCGTATCGTCGACGGGTCGCTGAAGAACCGGGTGGCGATCGATGTGCCGGTCACCGTGCGGGCCACGGGTGCCCGCGAGGCGACGATCATCAAGGGCGGGGGGCCCATGGGCAACACGGCGGTAAGGTGCGTATGGCTGGGAACGAACGCGAGCCTGGAGGGCTTTACGCTGACCAACGGTCATACGCGGACGTCGGGCGGCATCGATGAGGAGCAATCCGGTGGGGGCGTCTACTGCGGAAATCACGCGGGCACGATGATCTCCAACTGCGTGATCGCCGGTTGCGAGGCGCGCTACCACGGCGGCGGCGTTTTCCGAGGTACGTTGCGCGACTGCGTTCTGGACGGCAACTCCGCCGATGGCAGCAACTCCGATTCCGATGGCGGCGGCGCATACGGTGCGAGACTCTATGACTGCATCGTACGGAACAACTACGCCGAAGACGAGGCCGGCGGGCTCTATGGCTGCAATGCAACCCGGTGTGTCGTGGAGGGAAACGAAAGCCCGGAAGGCGGCGGCCTATTCAGCGGAACTGCCACGGCATGCATTCTCCGCGACAACACCGGTGATTTCGGGGGAGGCGCCGGCGGTCTGTTCACGCTGCGAGACTGCCTGGTCGTTGGTAACACGGCAGAATACGGTGGCGGGACGCGGGCTGGAAATCTGTACAACTGCACCGTGGTCGGCAACTCGGCGACCTATGGGGGCGGAGTCATGGACGGGAACATCTGGAATTGCATCATCCAGAGCAATTCCGCCACGACGGCGGGTGCGGATTGGTATGCCTTCTACGCTGTCGCTATATCTCACTCCTGCACCACCCCGTTGCCGGCCGGCGACGGCAACATCGACGACGATCCCGCCTTCGTGGACTTTGGCGCAGGCAACTACCGGCTTGCGTCGGGATCGCCCTGCATCAACTCGGGCACGAACGATGTTGTGATCACATCCGTGGATCTTGACGGCTCGAATCGCATCGTTGGCGCTCGCGTGGATATGGGCGCCTACGAGTTTCAAGGCGAGCCGGCGACGCACACGCTGACGGTCGTCAGCGCTCACGGCGGCACCGATCCGGGCACGGAAACGGCCGACTACGGCACGGCACTCTCGCAGTCTGTGACCAACTCGCCGGTGTCGGACGGCGTGGGCACGCAGTACGTCTGCACGGCCGGCACGGTTGTCAGCAACGATTTCACGCAGGTCAACCCCACGAACGTGACGCTGACCTTGACCAACAACGCGACGCTGACCTGGCAGTGGCAGACCGAGTACGAGTTGACCACGGGCACCAACGGCAGCGGCAGCGTGACCGACGCGGACGGCTGGTACGCCTCGGGTGCGAGCACGGTGTTGACGGCCACCGCCACCGCGCATTGGAGCTTCACGCACTGGAGCGGCGATACGAACGGCTGCGGGATCGCGGATAACGTCATCACCGCCGAGATGACCCGGGCGCGCTCGATCACGGCGAGCTTTGCGCAGACATCACCCGCCGGCGGCGTCATCCGCTACGTGGACGACGACAGCGCGGACCCGCAGAGTCCGTACATCAGCGCGGGGCATGCGGCGACCAGTATCCAGGACGCCGTCGATGTCTCGGAGCCCAACGACCTGATCCTCGTTTCGGCCGGGGTCTACGATACGGGCACGCGCATCGTGGATGGTTCTATGAAAAACCGCGTGGTGATCGATGTGCCCTTGACCGTACGGGGTGTGGACGGGCGCGATGTGACGATCATCAAGGGCGAAGGCCCGCTGGGCGACAGTGCGGTGCGGTGCGTGTACATCGGCACGAACGCGGTGTTGGAGGGCTTCACCCTGACGAACGGCCATACGCGAATGAGTTCGGCGTACTTCGGAACGGAAATATATGGAGGGGGCGTCTACTGCTCGCCCGGCGCCGACGCGGTCATCTCCAACTGCGTGCTCGCCGGCAACGAGGCTTACCGCACGGGCGGCGGCGCCTGCAGGGGGACGCTGCACGATTGCCTTATCGCGGGCAACAGGGCCGTCAACGTGGACGATCTGCTGGACCCGACCGGCGACGGTGGCGGAGTCTATGCCTCCACACTCTATGACTGCATCGTGCGCGACAACTACGCCAATGACGAGGGGGGCGGCTTGTACTCCTCCCCTGCAACGCGTTGCGTGATAGAGGAGAATGACAGCCCGGAAGGCGGCGGTATGTTCAAGGGGAGTGCCACGGCATCCGTCATTCGCAACAATACCGGCACCTACGGGGCCGGCGCGGGCCATTGGGCCGTGCTGCGTGATTGCCTGCTTGTCGGTAACATGGCTTCGGCCACATCCGGGGCCGGCGGCGGAGCGAATGGCGCGACGCTCTACAACTGCACGGTCGTCAGCAATTCGGCTTTCTACGCCGGCGGCGCCAGAAGTTCGGATTTCCGGAACTGCATTGTCTGGGGCAACACAGCGACCTCGGTCTCGAACTGGACGGACTGTTCTTTCATCTACTCCTGCACAGCCCCGCTCCCGCCGGGTGAGGGCAACACCGACGAGCATCCTGCCTTTGTGGACTTCTCCGGCGGGGACTGCCGCCTGCTCCCGTCATCGCCCTGCATCGATACCGGAAGCAACGGTGTCGTGACCACAGATACGGATCTGGACGATAACCCACGCGTCGTATTCGGGATAGTGGACATGGGCGCGTATGAGTACGTGTACTCAATGAACGACTATGACGGCGACGGTATGTCGAACGACGACGAACAGATCGCGGGCACCGATGTGACCGATCCCGATTCGCGGCTTGCCTTCATCAATGTCCTGGCGACCGGCGCGACGGAGCTGGTGTGGATCGGCGGCACGCAGACGCGCCAGTTCGTGGAGATGAAGACGAACCTTACGTCCACCACGGAGCAGTGGGTAGTGATCCACACGAACGAGCCGCCTACATCAATCACGAATGTGCTGGCGCTTCCCGATACGGCGGCGCCGGCGAGGTTCTATCGCATCCGCGTGGAGCAGGAGTGACGACGTGACGGCGAACATGACGAGCTCAGAGACCGGTCAGAGACGCGGGCTATGTCCGCGTAGCCGTTGCGGGATACCGGCTACACTGTTCCTGGGCTTGTTCGTCGCGGCCGCGCACGCGGATCCCCATATCGGGATCGAGATGCAGGCGGGGCATCCCGCATTGACGTCGGACGAGAACGCAGGACAGCGTATTGTCCTCGAGCAGCGGGGTCACCTGACGACCGGCGCCTGGCAGGAACTTGGACAGGTCAGCGAGCGTTTGTACGCATATCCGGACGTCACGGCCACCGGCCATGCCGGCAGGTTCTACCGCATCGTAGCGTCGCCTTTACAGAGCACGGACGACTGGTCACACCAGGTCCGGCCGGCCGACGGCGCACTGTTTACAACGAACACCGGGAGCGGCCTGGCCGGCGTGCGCTTCGCCAAGTTCCAGTTCCTTCTCACGCGGCCGGACCAGGTATATTTCCAGGATTCCGAAGAGTACGCTACGCACTATGACTTTGCGGTGGCGCGTCTGCCCGGGTACGCGGGCATGACCATCCCCGAGTACAACGACCAGTCTCTCTATACCAACGGGAATCAACAGATGGTTGTCGGAACCGTTATGCGGGCGCCGGATCCGCTCGTGCACGAGATCGGCATACAGATTGTCGGCAATGACCCGTTCCCGATCAGTTCGGTGGGCGAATGGGTTCAGGCCGTGAACCGGCGTGTGGTGCTTGACGCGGGCTGGCAGTCATTCTACATGCCGGCGGCGGCTCAACAGGGTGCGGCCATGGCGGCTACCAATGAGCTGGCCGCGTACGGCATTACGGTGGACTCACTCGCACGGTGGGCCACGGAGGACGCATGCTATTCGCCGGGCTGGGCCTTCGGGAAGCTTGTCTTTGTCGCAGGCAGCAATATCACGGAGGCCCTGAACGATGGATCCCTGGCGCTGAACGACATTCTCGTGACCGACTGGGTTCCCGCCGAGCTGCCGGTGCTGCCGGGCTACCTATCGCTGGAACCGGCCACCCCCAGCTCTCACGTTGCGCTCCTGGCGCGGGCGCTGGCCATCCCGTTCGCCTACGCCAATACGCAGGGAGTGCGGGATCAGATCGACGATCTCTACGGGAAGGAAGTCCTGCTCGTGGTCGAGGAGACCAACGGCGTGTGCCGGATTACGTTGACCGACACCACCGGAAAACTGACCCCGGAGCAAAGGCAGGAGATCATCGACAGCATGCAGGGCGGAGCGCTGGACATCACGCCGATTGCCACGGCGGGAACGATCAGCCTGGTGGTCGACACGCTGTGGCCGGACGACGTGCAGTACGCCGGCGGAAAGGCGGCGAACTTCGGGTTCCTGCGGCGCAGCATCCCGACCAACTCCCCGTCGCCGGCCATCGCGTTCACGTTTGACCTGTGGAACGCCTATCTCTCGCAGACGCTTCCCGAGGGCAAGACGCTGCGGGAGAAGATCGATGAACTGCTTGGCGACTACACCTACCCGCCCGACATCGCTACCATTCGCAGCGACCTGGAAACCGTCCGGGATCTCTTCAAGAACACCGCGGATTTCGATACGGCGCAGCGGACGGCGATCATTGCCGCGCTGCAGGACGCCGGTTTCGGCGGTGCCATGATCCGGTTCCGGAGCTCGACCAACGTCGAGGACAGCGACACATTCAACGGGGCAGGGCTGTACGACAGCTACAGCGGCTGCATTGAGGACGATCTCGACGGCGATGTCTGGGGTCCGTGCCACTGCGATCCGACGGAACCGGAGGAGCGCGGCGTGTTCAGGGCCATTCGCAAGGTCTACGCCAGCTTCTACAACGAGAACGCGTTCCTGGAACGTCTGCGGCGCGGCGTGAACGAGTCCGAGGTCGGCATGGCCGTGCTGGTCCACTACTCGTTTCCCGATCCTATCGAGATGGCCAACGGCGTGGCCCTGCTCGCGATCGAGAGGACCGGCAGCGTGCGACGCGCCGAAGCGCATTTCGTGACCCAGCTCGGGGCGGAGTCCGTCACGAACCCGGACACCACGAAACGGCCGGAAACCTCAACCGCATCGTTCACCGGCACCAACACCACGGGGGCAACGCTCAACTTCGTGGAGTCCTCCTCGCTCACGAGCAACGGCGCACCGGTCATGGTCTGGGAAGACGACTATCGCGACCTGCTGGCGCACATTAACGCGGCGGGACTCGCCTACGGGGCCTATTACACGAACAAGACCGAATTCGAACTGGACTTCGAGTTCAAACGAGTGGTTCCAGGCGACATCATCGTCAAGCAAATCCGTGCCGTGCCACACCCGGAACCGGTGCCGCCGCCGGTGATTCCCTCCTTTATCATGCCAACGAACGAGTACGTTGTCATTCACCTGGCCGCGGGGCCGACGACCACGAATTACCCGCTCTCCTATCTCGATGCCGTGCCTACCAACGGCTGGACCGACGCATACAAGAGCACCAACCTCGTGCTGCGCCGCATCCCGGCCGGGGCTTTCACGATGGGATCGCCCTCCGGCGAGCTCGGCCACTCGGCCGACGAGACGCAACACGACGTCACGATTTCGCAACCCTTCTATGTCGGCGTATTCGAGGTCACGCAGAGGCAATGGGAACGCGTCATGGGCACCTGGCCCAGCCATTTCGCCAATCCTAGCTACCGGGATACGCGCCCGGTCGAGCAGACGAGCTACGACATGATTCGTGGCACCGGGGCCGGCACGGGTTGGCCCGATACGGATGCCGTGGACGCCGACTCGTTCATCGGCAAGCTCCGCGAACGGACGGGATTGAATGTCGATCTCCCGACGGAATCGGAGTGGGAATACGCCGGACGCGCCGGCGCGGGTACGTCCCTCCATTCGGAAACGAATATCGCCAGCCCCCTGTTCGACCCCAACCTCGCGCTGGTCGGGCGCTATCACGGCAACGGCGGGTCGGGCGGCGAAGGCGACCCGAACGCCGACCCGTCGAAGGGGTCCGCGCAGGTCGGGACGTATACGCCAAACGCCTGGGGGCTCTACGATATCCACGGGAACATCCTCGAATGGTGCCTGGACCACTACGGCCCCTATCCGGCCGGACCGGTCACCGATCCAAGGGGGTACGAGGTGCCGGACGGACAGTTTCCGGAGCGGGTCTGGCGTGGTGGAAGCTGGGATGCGTACGCGATCTCATGCCGCATGGCGACCCGGGCCTATCGGTATGCCGATCACGTGTTCATGAACCTTGGCCTCCGGCTCGCCATCAGGCCGGAGATGTAGGGAGGAGATAAGAGATGTCGAATACCAGAAGACAGATCGTGGTGGTTGTGCTGACGGGAATGGGGTTCCTCGCGAGCTGTTCGGCCTCGCACGCGGCAGACATGGCGCGGGTTCCGGCCGGGAGTTTCGAGATGGGCGATCACCTCGGCGATGGCGAGGCCCACGAACTGCCGGTTCATACGGTTGTCGTGAGTGCGTTCTTCGTCGACCGGGAACTCGTGACGAACGACGAAATGGCCGATGCTCTGAACTGGGCATACGGGCAGGGCAAGGTGGTGGTTACCAACAAGGCCGTGCGCAACACCGAAGGGGACAGCCAGTTCCTGCTCGACCTCGACAATACCGTTTGCCGGATTCTCTGGGACGGATCCGAATTCGTGCTCAATGCCCTGAAGGCAACCAACTACCCCTGTATCAACGTGAGCTGGTACGGTGCGGCCGCCTACTGCAACTACCGGACGATCCGGGAGGGGAAAGGGCGCACCCCGTGCTACGACCTCAGCGATTGGAGCTGCGACTGGACCGCTGACGGCTACCGGTTGCCGACCGAGGCGGAGTGGGAAAAAGCGGCGCGCGGCGGATTCGACGGCGAACGTTTCCCCTGGGGCGCCACCATCAACCACAGCAACGCCAACTACGTGGCGGAGCTCGTTCATACTCCCCCGTACAAGTATCCGTACGAAACCACAAGCTACGGCACTCCTACGCTGCATCCCGACTACAGCGGTGGCGGAATGCCGTACACAAGCCCGGTGGATGCTTTCCCGCCGAACGACTACGGGCTGTTCGACATGGGCGGCAATGTGAAGCAGTGGTGCTGGGACTGGTACACGAATGACTACTACTCGACATCGCCGCCGAACGATCCCCGCGGCCCGGCGTCCGGCTTCAAGCGCGTGGGGCGCGGGGGCGCGTACGTCAACGACGCGAGCCATTGCCGGTCGGCCTTCCGCGCACAGTTCGCCCCTGACAAGGGCTATGTCAACGTCGGCTTCCGGACGGTACGCGTCAACGGGTTGCGTATCGCGGCGCTGAGCGATGCGGGGAAGTTGACGTTCGATCGCGTACCGGCCGGGGAAGTCCACCGCGTCGAATGGACGACGGTACTCACGGGAGGCTGGGAGACGGTGACCAACGCGGTGGCCGTGGACGGCATACCGACGACGATGAGCGCTATTCCCGCCGGCGCGGGCGCGGTGACCGGCAGCGTGCCGGTGTCGGCGGAACGCGGGTTCTACCGCATTGTCGCCGAAACGAACGTCCTGGCCCTGATTCCGGCGGGCTTCTTTCTCATGGGACACCCGGACTACTCGTCGATTCCGGAGCACACCGTCTACACCGACGCGTTCTACGTGGATCGATACGAGGTGACCGGGGCGCTATGGGACAGAGTGACGTCGTGGGGTTCCACCAACGGCTACTCGGACTGGCCGACGTACAAGATCACGCGCAAGGGCCCCCGGCATCCGATCCAGGCGGTGGGCTGGTACGCGTGCGTGAAATGGTGCAACGCACGCAGCGAAATGGAGGGGCTGACGCCCTGCTATACGAAGACGTCCGACGGAACCATTTTCCGGACCGGATCGACAGTGGGAGGGATGGGGGACCCCATTATCTACATCGACTGTCACTGGACCAACAACGGCTACCGGCTGCCGACGGAGGCGGAATGGGAAAGGGCCGCCCGCGGCGGTGTGCCGCGCCGTGACTTCCCCTGGCACGACACGGATACCATTCAGCATACGCGGGCCAACTACTACAGCAGCAGCTCCTATTCCAATGATACCAGCGTTACCCGCGGCTATCACCCCGACTACACCAATGGCGTGAAGCCGTACACGAGCCCGGTAGGCTCGTTCGCGCCGAACGCGTACGGTCTATACGATATGGCGGGAAATGCGGGCGAATGGTGCTGGGACAACTGGTCGACCGTCTACTACCACATTTCGCCGACCAACAACCCGCGGGGGGACGGGCCGACCACCTACTACGAGCATGTGATTCGGGACGGCGGATGGAACAGGACTGTCTTGTCGTGTCCGGTGCGGAGCCGCAATTTCGACCGGTCGGGCGACAGCCGGGTGAATGATCAGTTCGGGTTCCGTACCGTGCGTCGTGCGGCGACCGAGGGCTTGTAGCGAGAAGGACACCGGCTCGGCCGCCGCGGCGGCCGGCGACCACGGAGAGGATGATGCGAACAGGATTGGGAAGAAGCCGGATCAAGGATCGAGCCCCGGACCGGGCAGGGCTCCCGGCGGCGATGGAAGCCTCGCTTGTGCTGGGGCTGGCGGCGGCGCTGATGCTGTGCGCGGGCACGGGCGTCAGCCGCGCCGGCATGACGATCACCGAGTTCATGGCCGATAACGAGCAGACGATCACGAACCGGCAGGGCAAGACCTCGGATTGGCTGGAAATCCACAACGACGGCGGTGCCCCGGTCGATCTTACCGGCTGGCATTTGACGGATGACCTGGCCGATCTTTCCAAGTGGACCTTCCCCTCCACCAATATCGCGGCGGGCGAATACCTGGTGGTGTACGCGTCCGGGGATAACGGCGTTTACTCCGGCGAGTTGCACACCGGCTTCAAATTGAGCAAAGACGGGGAAGACCTGGCCCTGGTAAGAGACGACTTGACGGTCGCCTATGCCTACACGAACTACCCGGCGCAGAGCACCGATGTCTCCTATGGCACAGGCGCAGCGGGTGAACACCGCTATTTCATCACGCCGACCCCCGGCGCGGCCAATATCGCCGGATCGACCGGGCTGGTGGCCGACACCAAGTTCAATCCTGACCGGGGACTCTACACCAACGCCATCTCGGTGACAATAACCTCGGCCACGCCCGGTGCGGTCATCTACTATACGACAAACAGCGGCATTCCCACTACCAACGATCTTCTCTACACCGGTGCGGTTCCGATTACGAACACGACCGTGCTGCGCGCCGCGGCCTTCAAGTCCGGGTCCGTGCCCACGGATACCGACACGCAGAGCTACATACAGCTGAAGGACGTACTTGGCCAGCCGCCGGCCCCTGCCGGCTTCCCTACGAGCTGGGTGGATCGGAGCAGCAATGTGACGCCCGCAGACTATGCCATGGACCCGGCGATTGTCGAAAGCGCGCTGTACGGGCCGATGACGACCCAGGCGGTCGAGGCGCTTCCGTTCCTTTCGATCGTGACGGCGCGTACGAACCTGTTCGATCCCGATACGGGCATCTACGCGAACCCGCTGGAATCGGGCTTTGCCTGGGAGCGCGTCGCGTCCGTGGAGTACGTCGCGAAGGACAACTCGGATGAGTTCGGCCTGGACGGAGGTCTTCGCGTCTACGGGACGACGGCGGAGCGCTCCTTCGCGGATACGCGGAAGAAGTCGCTCTCCCTGGTGTTTCGCGGCGAATACGGTGCGGGCCGGTTGCGACACGAGCTGTTTGACGAGCCAACAGCGGTGGACTCTTTCAATGACCTGGTCATACGCGCCGGGGCGTATGACGCGTGGGGAGAGAACTCGCTGGGCGCGAAGGCACAGTATCTACGGAACGCGTTCGTGGCGCATACACAGCGTGCCATGGGCGGGGTCGCGCCGCACAGCGCGTTCATGCACTTGTACCTGGACGGATTGTACTGGGGTGTTTACGACGTCTCGGAGCGGCCCTCCGGGGATTTTGCAGCCGACTACTTCGGTGGCAGCGGCGGCAACTGGGATGTTTTCGTGCGTAATTGGGAAGAGGGCGACGGCGATGCTTACGCGGCGCTGCTTGCCCTGGTCCACGCCGGGCCGGTCAGCAATGCCGTTTATCGGAAGATCCAGGGCGAGAATCCGGACGGCTCGCGCAACCCGGCCTATCCGGTCTACTTCGATCCCGAGAGCTATATCGACTATGTGCTTCTGCAGATGTGGGCCGGGAACCACCGCTGGATCGAGAGCAACCTCTGCATGATGCGCAACCGCGATGACGTGCGAAGCACGGGCTTCAAATGGTGCGTATGGGATTCCGAAGCGGCCATGGCCGAGGACGGTATCGGCGGGCTCAACCTGGACATGACCGCGCGCGGCGATCCGACCGGGCTGCGCGCCGCGTTGCTCGCCAACGACGAGTTCCGGCTGCACTTTGCGGATCGCATCCAGAAGCACATGCTCAACGACGGGGCGCTGACGCCGGACAGTGCCGGAACACGCTACGGCGAACTCGCGGACATATTGGAGCCGGCGATCGTTGCCGAAAGCGCGCGCTGGGGCGATCAGGACGGGGGTGCCGCGCGCAACCTGGCGGAGTGGCGCGCGGAACGCGATTGGATTCTCAACACGTATCTGGCTCAGCGCGGCGATATTGTCCTGCAGCAGTTCCGGAACGCCGGCGCGTTTCCCGGTATTGATGCGCCGGTCCTGAGTCAGCACGGCGGCATCTTCACCAATGAGCTCGAACTGACCCTGTCGTCTCCTCACCCGATCTACTACAGCACGGACGGGAGTGACCCGAGACAGTACGGTACGGGCGATGCCGTTGGTGTGCTGTACACCAATCCGATCGAGATCACGTACGCTGTCACCGTCAAGGCACGCGCACGGGGCGGGCCGTCCAACGAATGGAGCGCGCTGACGGAGGCGATCTTTACGCCGGCAACACCGTCTCCAGTTCGGGTCACCGAACTGATGTACCACCCGCGCAACCCGTCTGGAGCGGAAACCAACGTTGCGACCGGTGACGAGGCATTCGAGTTCATTGAGCTGCTGAACACCGGCACCCAGACCGTGGGGCTGGCCGGGCTCCGGTTTACGGACGGGGTTGCTTTCGATTTCGCCGGGGCAACTGTCCAGACGCTGGCGGCGGGCGACTACCTGCTGATTGTAAAGGACATGACGGCGTTCACGAACCGCTATGGCCCCCTGCCGGGCGTTGTCATTGCAGGCGAATTCCAGTCGTTGCACAACTTCCCGACCACGACCCTGGCCGAAGGGGGTGAGAGGGTCCGCCTCGAAGACGCGCTGGGCAGGCGGATCGCAGGCTTCACGTACGGTGACGGCAGAAGCTGGCCGTTAGCAGCGGACGGGGCGGGACATTCATTGGTTCCGCTGGTGGTAACAAACCAGGCATCAGGCGAGCTCGATTACGGAGGGAACTGGCGGGCAAGCGCGTATCGTGACGGCTCGCCCGGGCAGGCCGATCCGGAACCGGTGCGCAATGTGGTCCTCAACGAGATCATGGCCCATACCGACGCTCCGCCGCCATACGAATCCGACGACTGGATCGAACTCTACAACTCGACTGCTGCGCCGATTTCATTCGGCCCGGGTTGGTACTTGAGCGACGATCGCGACGATCTGAAAGCGTGGCAGATCCCGGGGACGAACGAGATTGCCGCGCATGGCTGGCTGTCGTTCAACGAGACCAACGGATTCCACTATCCGATCACGAACGGCTTCGGGCTGAATAAGGGCGGCGACGAGGTGTACCTTTCCTATCTGCCGGGAACGACTAATGACCGTGTCGTTGATTGCATCCGTTTCGATGGGCAGGAGAGCGACTTTTCGCTCGGACGTTACCCGGACGGCGGCAGTCCGTGGCTGGCCTGCGAAGCCACGCGTGACGCCTCGAACCGGCTTCCGTCTGCGCCCTCCGTCGTATTCAGCGAGATCATGTATCATCCTCGGTCAACGCTTGCCCATCCCGGCAACAACAGGAATGATGAGTTCGTTGAGTTGCACAACCCTTCCTCCCAGCCGGTCACCCTGATGAACACGACCGGCGACGTGGGTGTATGGCGGGTCAACGGCGGCATTGACTTCACGTTCCCCTCGAACACGGTGATGGCAGCCGGCGCTTACCTGGCACTGGTGTCGTTCGATCCGGTAACGGACACAGCGGCTTTGGACCGTTTTCTGCGCGCGTACGGGCTGACCAATGGCCGGGTAAGGATCATGGGACCGTATGCCGGCGAGCTCAGCAACGTGGGCGAGGCGCTGCGCCTGGAACGCCCGGTCTATCCGGACACCCCCGGCGACCCCATAAGCTGGTTCATAGTGGACCAGGTGACTTACTTCGACCAGTCACCGTGGCCGCCGCAAGCCGACGGCTCCGGCATGTCGTTGTTGCGACAGACGGGAGCCGTCGACGGCAACGACGCGGCCAACTGGACAGCGGCACTTGCGGGCACGCCCGGATGGGTCGCGGCGGATTTCCGGCTCATAGTGAGCCAGGCGGATTCCAACGGGTTCGTGTATCCCGGCGGCGACGTATGGGTGCCGCTGAGCGCCAACGCCGCTTTCGATATTGTACCGGACAACTGGTACTCCGTGTCGTCTGTAGAGGTTGACGCAGTTGACATCGGTACGCCCGTGCAAGTGGTGTTCACCAACGTTGTCTTGGACCACACACTGGATGTGACGTTCTCACCTGATCTCGCAACCAACGGCACGCCGAAATGGTGGCTGGCCTCGTATGGCTGGACGGACAACTTCGACACGGCCGCACTCCGGGACGATGACGGTGACGGCCTCCCCGCCTGGGCCGAGTTCCATGCGGATACCGTGCCCACGAACTGTGACTCGGCGCTTGCTATTACCGGGCTGTCATGGGGTGCCGAAGGTTTGTCGGTCATGTGGAAGGGCGGCATCCTGGCATGGCAGTGCCTCGAGATTCGGAGCGACCTGGCCGCGACGGGCGGGCAGTGGGTCGCTATCTTCACGAACGAGCCGCCTACGTCGTTGACTGGACAGTATACGCATAAGGCGGCCACTAACGGCATCGGCTTCTATCGGTTGAAGGCGTGGCGGACGCAGGAGTAAGTGAATGGGAGAGACCGGCTACGACATTCAGCTCGATCGCCATGAGGCCAAGTACATCATCCCCATGTCCATGGTTCCGGAGATCCGCCGCTTCATACAGCCGTTCTGCAAGCCGGATCCCCACGCGCATGGCGCTCCACCGGAGTATGTGGTGACAACCCTGCAGCTGGATACGCCGGGGCTCTCGCTGTATCACGCTGTGGAATGGGAAGCGCTCAACCGTTTCAAGCTCCGTGTTCGTACCTACGGTGAACCGGGCGAATCGCCCGTGTTCCTGGAGGTCAAGCGGAAGATCCGCCAGACAATCGTGAAATCCCGGTCGATCGTACCTGCGGAGGCCTGGGGCAGGGATCTCGTGACAGATATGCGGCCGACCATCAGCTTCCGTTCCCGGAAGGAGGAGGAGTGCTTCCTGCAGTTCGTCCGGCTGGTCAGAGATGTCGGCGCCGAGCCGGTCTTGCTCGTCCGCTACACGCGCGAGTCATACATGAGTCGCGTGGACAGCTATGCGCGCGTTACGATGGACCGAAAGCTCATGTACCATACCGCTCATTCGTGGAGCGACTGGGGGGAGGCCGGCCGCTGGCGCGCTATGGATACGGCGTTGGCGCAGGACAAGGGCTATGACTTTTCTGGTATAGTACTTGAGCTTAAGATGCTAAGCTTCGCACCTCGCTGGATTTTGGATATGGTAAAGGAGTTCGATCTGGTCCGGGTCGGCAACTGCAAGTATGCCACGGCCGTCGGCGAGGAGGCGATCTTGCGGGGTTCGCCTGCCATGCCGGACTATGCGTGTGAGCTGTTCTGGTGATCTGATACGGATGGTTTCGTTACCGTCTTCGGGGTCGCGCGGATAATGGGACTCAAACAGGTTCTGTGCGTGATTCTGGTGAGCTTCCTGCTCTGTTCCGTGTTTGCCACGGTTTACCCTAGGCGCTGCAGGCGGCGCTTGCTTTGCCTCTCCCTTTTGATTTAGTCTAACAAAGGCTTTTGGGGAGCAGGAGCAAGTCCGGATGTCTGTTGTACATGAAAGACTCAGGGCCGACCGCGGCGGCCGGGCCGGTTGGTATGTTCGTATACCTAACGGCACGGTCTACGGTCCGGTCGAAGCCGCGGTCCTGCAGGAATGGGCCGCGCAGAGCCGCATTGTTCCCGGCAACGAGGTATCGGCCGACAGGAAGAACTGGACGCGGGCCGAGGATGTGCCGGAACTGAAGATGGAGTGGTTTGCCGAGCTGGATGGCGGCAAGCAATACGGACCGTTCAACGTCCTCGCCGTTCCCCACCTTTTTGACAAGGGCGTGTTTCCCGCCGACACCAAACTCCGCAATAAGCATTCGGGCAAGACCCTCAACGTCCAGGATTTGCTCAAGCAGCCGAGCATGGAGCGCTTGCCGGTTGTTGAAGTCGCGTCGGCCGTGCCGCCGGCGCCGGGTAGGCCGACCGACCAGCGTATGATCGGCAAGCTGGAGCGTGAGGCGCGGGAGGCGAGGAACCAGCTGGAGATAGTGCGCGGCGAGATCGAGAAGGAGCGCGTGGAGCAGAAGAGGCTGCGGGACGAACGCGAGGCCAGGGAGCGGGAGTTGGTCGACCAGGTCAGGCAGCTCGAGCGGAACCTTGCAGCCGCGACGGACGAGCTGGAAGAAGCGAACTCGGAGCTCGCGCGGCAGCAGGGCTCGGCAGGCCAACTGCGCGAGGAGATGGTTGCCCTGGAATTTGAGCTCAAGAGCCAGAAGAAGCTCTACGCGGAAATGCAATCCAGCGGGACGAAGACCGAAACGTCGCTCCTGGGCCAGGCAAAGGCGGCGCAGGAGGAGCGCCAGAAAGTCGGACGGGAGCTTGACGAGCGGAAGAAGCAGATCGCCAGGCTGGAGCGCGAGGCCGCGGACAGGGAGAAGACGCTTCAGAAGGAAATCAAGAAGCTTCGTTCCGAACTGGAGTCCTCCGGCAAGAATGCCGAGAAGTTGAGTTCGGTGGTCGCGGCCAGGGAAGAGGAGGCCAGAAGCCTGGCTGCCGAGCTGCGTGACGCAAAGGAGCAACTCAAGAGCCGGCAGCGTGCGGGGGATTCCGCGGCGAAACAGGCGGAGGCCAGGGAGAAGGAGCTCTCGAAGCGCGTTACCGGCCTGGAGAAGGAGCTGGCCGCCAAGGTGGCGGCCGCCGAAAAAGAGCTGGATCTCCGTGCGGAGAAATACCGTGAACTGGAGAGCCGGAACGCGAGGGCGCGCGAGGCGCTGACCGGCGAGCTCGAGAAGCTGGAAAGCGAGGTGGAGCATCAGAGACAGCTGCAGTCCGAGCTCGAGAAACACAGCGCTGAGCGCGAGGGCGAGCTGGAGGCGGAGGTGGCGGCCACCCGCGAGGCCCTGGTCGCGGCGCGTGGCGAGCTGGACGGGCTGAAAGAGCGGCACCAGCACCTTGAACAGGAGGCTGCGGAGAAGGAAGAGTTGCTCAGCGGCCGGATAAGGCAACTGGAGGCCGAGGTGGACGGCGTTGGTGAGGAAGCTTCCGGGCTGGAGGCGGCCATCGGCCGCAAAGAGCAAGCCACCAAGCATCTGGAGGACCAGCTGGCCAAGGCCGAGGATGATCTCCAGGAACTGCAGGAAGAGAACAAGGCTCTCGAGAAGCAGGCCCGCGTTACGAAGGAGGCCCTCTCCGAACGCATTGGCGAGTTGGAAAACGAACTCGAGTCAAAGGCCGCCGAACTCAAGGCCGCGGGCGATGAACTCAGGAAAGAGCAGGCCGAGGTTCAGTCCATGCGGGACCAGGCGGCGATGAGCGAGGACTCGCTTCGCCAAGCGCTGCTTGAAACGGAGAAAGCAGCCGCGGAGGAACGCGAGGCGATGCGGGACGCCGAACGTGAGCTCAGGTCGCAGGCGGAGGACCTGGAAAAAAAAATTCTCGAGTCAGAGGACGAACTCCAGGTCCACGTCGAGAAGTATGAGGCCCTGGAGCGAGAAAGCGTAGCCACCCAGACCTCCCTTTCCGCCGAGATCGAATACCTGAGAGAGAACGCCGTCGCGGCCGAGGCCGAGTTGGTGAAGCTTCAGGAGGAACTGGAGAGCCAGCTGGCGGCGCATGCCGAAGTCACCCAAACCGGTAGTCGAAAGGAGGCCGCACTTGCCGAGGAGGCGAAGGCCACCCGGCGAGAACTCAAGCAGGCCCAGGCCGAGCTGCGGCATCTGAAGAAGGAACACGACCGTTCCTCCCGTGATGCCGAGAGACGGCGGGAAAGCCTCGAGAACAGGATCGAGCAGCTGCAGGAGAAGACGGACGGTTCGACCGAGGAGATCCGAAGGCTGAGGTCCGAGCTGACCGAGAAAGCCGGAACGTGCACGGCGCTCGAGAGGCAGCTGCGAGATGCCGAGCACAGCCTGCAGAAGCTGGGCCGGGAGAACGAGGATCTGGAGAAGCATGCCCGGACTACGAAAGAAGCTCTGTCGGAGAGGATCGGTGAGCTCGAGCAGCTGCTGGAGGCCGCGAACGCCCGGCTGAAAGCGACGGATGAGGAACTGGCCTCGAGTCGGGAGGACGGCGAATCTTTGCGGAAGCAGGCGACGGAGGCCGAGCAGGCGCTTCGCAAGGAGCTTGAGGCGGCCCGGAAGGAAGCGGAGGAGCGGGAGGCGCGGCTGGGGGAGGTCGCAGAGAGCGGCAAAAGGAAGGAAGCCGAGCTCGCGGAACAGGTGGTCGTGCTTCGGAAAGAGCTGGCCGGTGCTCGGGAGGATTTCGAGGACCTCAGGCAGCGCCATGATGAGGCGCAGACGGCCACCACCGACAGGGAACGGGTCCTCACGGAACAGGTTGAGCGGCTGCAGGCCGAGTCCGAGGAGCTGTCCGCCAAGTTGAAGGATGCAACCGCCGAGCTCGATTCGAAAGGGCAGGCATACGGGCAGCTCGAAGGCGAACTCGACGAGGCGAAGACCGGCAGGAAGGAACTGTCGGAACGTGTCCGGAAGCTCGAAGACGAACTCGCATCCGTCGCGGACCAACTCAAAGAGGCGAAGGGGCGGCTCGATGCCTCGCGCGAGGAGTCCGCGGCACTGCGGAAAGAAGCGGTCGAAAAAGAGAAGAAGCTCAAGGATCGGATAGCGCAGCTTGAGGCCGAGGCGGAGGGCGCGGGGAAGCAGGCGTCGGGGCTCGAGGCCGCCATCGGCGAGAAAGAGCAGACCACGAGACAGCTCAAGGAGAAGCTGGCCAGGGCCGAGAAGGATCTCAAGGAACTCGAAAAGGAGAAGGAAAGCCACGACGAGCAGGCGCGCATCGCCAGGGAGGAACTATCGGAACGGATCGCCGAACTAGAGAAAGAACTGGCATCGACCGGCGCCCGGCTGGAGACCGCCGAGGAAGAACTGAAGAAGGAGCAGGCCGAACAGGAGTCCATACGCGAGCAGGCCGCTGCGAACGAGGACTCGCTTCGCCAGGCTTTGCTCGAGGCGGAGAAAGCAGCCGCCGAAGAACGCGAGGCGATGCTGGAGTCCGAGCGAAAGCTGAAAACACGGGCGGAGGACCTGGCGAGGGATCTCCATACGGCGGAGGACGAACTAGTCGCACACGCCGAAAGGTACGAAGCCCTGGAGAGGGACAATACGGCTGCGCAGACCGCCCTTTCCGCCGAGATCGATTACCTTAAGGACAACGCCCTTTCCGCCGAGGCAGAGCTTGCAAAGGTCTGTGAGCAGCTCGAAAGCCAGTTGTCGCTGCACGCCGAAGTCACCGAGACGGGCAGCAAGAGGGAGGCCGCGCTCTCCGAGGAAGTGAAGGCGACCCGCAAGGAGCTCAAGCAGGCGCGGGGCGAACTGCAGCACCTGAGAAAGGAGTACGATCGCTTCACGCGCGACGCCGAAAGGCGACGAGGAAGCCTGGAGACCAGAATCGAGCAGCTGCAGGAGAAAGCAGAGGGCTCGGCCGAGGAGGGCCGGAGGCTGAAGGCGGAAGTTGCCGAGAGGGAAAGAACGGTCGCCGCGCTAGAGAAGCAGCTACAGAACGCCGAGGACTACCTGCAGAAGGCGAACAGGGAAACCGAGGAACTGGAGAAGAGCGCGCAGGAAACGAAGGACGCGCTGACCGAACGGATAGCTGAACTCGAGCAGGAGCTCGCGGCCGCCACGGCCGGTCTGAAGACAACGGGCGAGGAACTGGCGGCGAGCCGTGAGGAGGGAGAATCCTTTTGCAGGCAGGCCGCCGAAGCCGAGGAGGCATTGCGGAAGCAGCTCGAGGCGGCCCGCCGGGAAGCCGAGGAGCAGGGCGCGCGGCTGACGGAGGTCACCGAAAGCGGGAACAGGAAGGAAGCGGAACTCACGGAACAGGTCGATGCCCTCCGGGAGGAGTTGGCCGGGGCGCGGGAGGATCTGGAGGCGTTGAGACAGCGCCACGAGGAGGCCGAAGAGGCCGCCTCGACCCGGGAACAAGGGCTCGCGGACCAGGTCGAGCGTCTGCGCGCCGAGTCCGATGACCTGTCGGGTCAGCTAAAGGATGTAACTGCGGAACTCAAATCGAAAGAGCAGGCGTACTCGCACCTGGAAGGCGAGTTGGCGGCGGTGGAGACCGAGCTACGGCACTCGGCGAATGAGAAAGAGGACCTTCGCAAGCAGGGGGAGCTCAGCGAGACGGCCCTTTCGGAACGGATCGAGGAGCTCGAGGGCGAGCTTGCCGCCACCAACGATCGGCTTGAGACGGCGACCGGTGAACTGGATGCCGCGCGCGAGGAGGCAGCCACGCTGCGCAAGCAGGCGTCCGCCTCGGAGCAGGAGCTGCGGCGCGACCTGGAAGCGTTGAGGAAACAGTACGAAGAAGCGACCCAGGCCGCGTCCGCCGTGGAGACGCAGCTCAACGAGCAGGTCGAAGAGTTGCGCTCCGAATCAGAGGCCAACGTTCGGCAGGCCGAGGAATTGCGCTCCGAGATGGGGAAGCTTGACCAGGCGCAGGCCGGCCTCCGGAACCAGCTGTCGACCGCGGAGGAACAGCTGCGCCAGGCGATCGAGGACAACGAGAACCTTGAAAGGCAGGCGGAAGCAGCCAGAACCGCCCTTTCGGAGCGTATCGGGGAGCTTGAAGCCGAACTGAAGGCCGGTAACCAACAGCTCGAGGCGGTGAACCAGCAGCTGTCGACCAGCCGCAGGGCGGGCGAATCGGTGCGCAAGCAGGCGGCGTCCGCCGAGGAACGGCTGCGCGCGGAGATGGCGAAGGCCGCGAAGGAAGCCGAGAAGGTCCAGCAGAAGCTGCGCAACGAGTTGACGGCGGCGCGCCGGGAAGCGGAAGAACAGGAAGCCGGGTTCGCCGAACTCAAGGAACAGGGAAGCCAGAGAGAAGCCGACCTCGCGGACGAAATCGAGTCGCTCAAGCAGCGGCTGTCCGAAGCCGAGTCGCGGGTCCAGTCAGTTGCCGGGGAAAAGGGCACTTCCGACAAAGCATTGCAGCAGGCGGAGAAGGTCGCGGAGAAACTCAAGAAGGAGCTGGCCACGGCGCGACAGGAAACGGAAGCGCAAGCCGAGCAGGTTTCGGCGTTGACCGGCTCGGCTGCCGTTACGGAGAAGGAGCTGTCCGAGCTCAGGGACGAAATCGAGAGCCAGCAGGCGCTGCACGCGGAGTTGAAGGCCGAGGGCAGCAAGCAGACCGGCTTGCTCACGGACGAGCTCCAGGCCGCCCAGGAGGAAGGCGCACGGGTTCGTCGCGAGCTGCAGGAAGTGCAGGAACAGCTCGAAGATGCGTTGGGGGCGGCGTCCGAACGCGAAGCCATGCTCCGGCAGCAGATCGAGAAGCTGAAGCACGAATTGGACAGCTCGGCGGAGCAGGTCGAGCAGCTCCAGCTCGACATGACTTCAAAGGAACAGGCGCGCAAGAACATGGCGGAACGCGTCCAGACGGCCGAGGAAGAGCTGGCGCGGCGCCGGGAAGAAGTGGAGGCCCTGGCCAGGGACGCGGCCGCGAGGGAGAAGGGATTGGCGTCGCGTATCGAGGAGCTGGAAGGCGCGGTGGCGTCTCTCAGCGGGGAACTCGAGAACGCCAACGACCGACTCCTGGAGGAGCATCTCCGGTTGGAGAGCATGCGCAAGGCCAGCGGAGCGACCGAGGAGGAGCTGCGCAAGGCCATGGCCGAGGCACAGAAAGAGGCCCGGTCCAGGGCCGCCCTGCTGGCGGAGACGAGGGCCGGCCTGGGCAGGATAGAGCAGTCGTCCGCCTCGCAGCTGACGAAGGCACGCAAGGAGATAGTGGCGGCGGAGCGGGAGATAGAAAAGCTCAGTGCGGAACTGAAGGCGGAGAAGGCAAGCCTGAGCGAAGCGCGCAAAACAATCAAGCAGCAGGAAAGGGCCATGACATCCGGTTCGAAGGCCGCGTCGAGCGCAGTGACGCAGGCGCGCCACGATCTGAACGAACTGCAGAAGCAGTACGAGCGCCTTCAGGAGCAGTCCGGCAAGGAGGCCGAGGAGCTGACTGAATTGCTGGAGGACGCACGGCAGGATGCGAAGACCCAGGCGTCCCTCCACGCCGAGGCGGAAAGAGAGACAAAACGTGTTTGCGATCACTACGAGCCGCTGCTGAAGAAAGCCCAGCAACAGGAAACCGATCTAACGAAGCGAATCGTCAAGCTGGAGGCGGAAAGAACGAAGCTCCTGGAGGCCCGGCCGTCGCTTGCCACGAGGGCCGCCCGGCTGGCAAGGGAGATGAGCGCCCCGCCTTCGGCGCTGGCGCCGGGTGAACGGGAAGCCCGCTCGCCGCTGCCCAGGCTGGCCGTGATGGCCGTGCTCCTGATTTTGTGCAGCGTCGGCGCCTTCCACCTCGGCCGTAGGGGGCAATCGCCTGGTGGGGATGCCGGGCAGAGACGTGCGGTCGAGAAGCCGAAGCCGCGGATGAAGAAGACGACACCGCCGCCGGTGGCAAAAAAGCCGGTCCCGCCGGTAACGAAGAGACCCAAGCCGCCGGTAACAAAGAAAGTAACGCCGCCACCCGCCAGGAAACCGACACCGCCGGTGGTGAAGAAGCCGGCCCCGCCGGTAACGAGAATGCCGACACCTCCGCCGGTTAAGAAGCCGCCGGTGGTTGCGCCACCCGTCAAGCCGCCGGCCGTGACAAAACCGGAGGCGAGGAAGCCCGAGGTGGGCAAGCCGCCCGAGCCGCCTCCCGTCACTGTGGCGAAATTGCCTCCGGTCACGAAACCGCCCGCGACGAAGCCGCCGACCACCGTTGTTCCGGTGAAGCCGGCCAGGCCCGCATGGCCGAAGATCCAGTTCAAGAGGGCGAAGGTGACCTACGGGGACGTCTCCTGCACGATCGTGTTCAACTACGGGATCTTCTCCGCTCTTGCCAGGCTGTCACCGCAGGGACTGGAGGACCTGGGGGCCGTGGCCGACCAGCTCAGGGGCCACATGTCGGACTTCGCCCTGATCGTTGAAGGCCACACCGACAGCGTGCCGCTGAGCCGGAACTCGAGGTACAAGAGTAACTCCGAACTGGGTACGGCGCGCGCCAACGCCGTGTTCGAGGCGCTGACGAAGCGGTTCAGATTGCCTGTCAACTCGGTATTTCCGACATCTGCAGGAGAGGCGGACCCGCCGTTTCCAAACGATTCCTCCGAGAACCGCCGAAGGAACCGGACCGTCGTGCTGAAGCTTGTTCGCAAACTGTCCGGCGACGAATAGAGGATTCCCGTCGATCGTTGAACATTCCGGCTTGGATGTTTGGGGTGGAACGTGTTGAATACGGCCTGTACCGGGAACACGACATGATCCTGAAAATCAAGAAGCTGTCGGACGACGCCGTACTGCCCGCGTACGCGCATCCGGGCGATGCGGGGCTGGATCTTTTTGCGAACGTCGAAATGGAGCTCGACGCCGGCGAGTCGGCGATGGTTGGAACGGGAATCGCGATCCAGGTTCCGTCGGGGACGGAAGCGCAGGTCAGGCCGCGAAGCGGGCTGGCGCTGAAACGCCGGGTGACCGTGCTGAACACGCCCGGAACAATCGACGAAGGCTACCGTGGTGAAGTGGGGGTCATACTGATAAACCACGGACATGAGCCCTTCAAGATCGAGAAGGGGATGAAGATCGCGCAGATGGTGATCAAGCCGGTGACGCGGGTAGAGGTGAAGGAAGCGGCAGAGCTTTCCGACTCGGCGCGGGGCGCGGGCGGATTTGGCTCGACAGGTGACGGATTGAGCGGAAGTGATCAGTGATCAGTTACCAGTTGTCAGTGATGGGACAGTCCTACACTGATTACTGATCAATGGTTACTGGCGTACTCGGGCATACTCGGGGGAAGGAGCAGGTTACGAATGACGGTGGTGAAGCAGATGCTGGACGAGAAGGGGCGGAAGGGTACCTTCGAGGAAGCGAGAAAGGTCGCGAAGGAGTACGTGCACGAACTGCGGAAGCAGGGAAGGATATCCTTCTCCGACTCGTGTGCCGGGAGCTATCCCTCGATACACGTTGTGAGGCGGACCTTGCCCGAGGTGTGGGAAGACACCGTGATGGCCGTGATGGGGCTCGGCGAGGAGATTCACACGCACTACGACCCGAAGGACAAGGACGGCGACTACGCCAGCTTTCCGAGCCTGGAAGCCACGGTCCTCATGCACATAGAGGAGCCGTTCGGGGAACCCCGGTTCCACAAGCACTACCTCGGGGGCTGGATGGGGTTCGGGGACTACAAGGCCGAGATCGAAGGCGTAAAGGACGGCTGGATGATTTCTCCCACGGAGGTTGCAGAGAAGATGAAGCAGGGGAAATTCGACGAGGTCAAAGGCGACGAACGCTGGAACTACACCTACAGCCAGCGACTGCGGGCCTACCATTTCTTTGACTTCAGCGGGAAGATGAAGGTCGTGAACCAGCTCAAGTCCGTGGTCGGCAACCTCGTCAGGAACCCGACAAGCCGATCGGCACAGTGCGTGACATGGGATCCCAGGTGGGACCACAACGACGAGCAGATGGGGCCGTTCAAATGGGACGCGTATCATTCCCCGTGCCTGCAGCGGTTCTGGTTCAGGCTCATGGAACAGCCCGGCGGCGACGGGTACACCCTGCACGTGAACGGGCACTGGCGTTCGCGCGATCTTCTCAAGGCCGTGCCGACGAACATATTCGGAGTCACCGAGGGGATGCACGAGGAGGTCCGGCTTGCGCTCGAGAAGGAGCTGGGCACTACCGTGGCACGCGGCAGCTACATGGATATAAACGACTCCCTGCATCTCTACGGTCACTATCTCGACCCGAAAGAGCAGGGGCTGGACGCCGAGGGCTACCTCGAGGATATATTTCGAATTGCAGCGGGTAAGCCCATCGAGGAACGGGTCATCGCGCCGGGAACGGACATGTACGACATGATGATGGAAGACATCGAGCGCGAGTACAAGTTCCGCAAGGAGAACCCTGATTTCGGCCACAACATGGAGTAGCCGCTGCAGACGACGCCAGAGCTTCTTGCGCCTGCCGGTACGATAGAGGCGGGGCTGGCCGCCTTGGATGCCGGCGCGGACGCGGTCTACGCGGGGTTGCCCCGGTTCAATGCGCGCGAGCGGGGGGAGAACTGTACCCCCGACCAGCTTTCGAGGCTGATCGCGTATGCGCACAAGAACGGGCGCAAGGTCTATGTCACTCTCAACACCCTGGTGAAGGAAGGCGATCTGGACGAGGTTGCCGGAATGCTTGCCGGCCTGGCGGCGATACGGCCGGATGCCGTTATCGTGCAGGATATCGGGGTCGTTCGGATGATCCGGGAAGCGTTCCCCGTGCTGTGCATTCACGCATCCACGCAGATGGGCATCCACAACAGCGCCGGGGCGCGCATGGCCGAGCGGATGGGAATACGGCGCGTCATTTTGGAGCGGCAGACGACCTTCGAGGAGATCGCGCGGATCAGGGAGGAGACATCGATCGAGTTGGAGGCCTTCGTGCACGGAGCCCTGTGCTGCTCGCGTTCCGGGGTGTGCCTGTTCTCCTCGTGGATGGGCGGCTGGAGCGGGAACAGGGGAAAGTGCAAGCAGCCCTGCAGGCGGCGTTACTTTGGGGAGGAGGGGAACGGGTTCTTCTTCTCCACGCACGACCTGTACTCGCTGGACGCGCTGCGCAGGCTGGGTGAGTTGGGAGTATGTTGCGTCAAGATCGAGGGAAGGCTGCGTCGCGCCGACTATGTGCGAAGGGTTGTAGGCGCTTACCGGCTAATGTTGGACGTGTCGGATGAGGAGTACCGGGCGAGGCTGAAGGAGGCGAAGGGCGAGCTCGGAAACGCCCTGGGCAGGAAATGGACGGGACCGTTCAAATCGGCCGGCGACTTCACAACGGTGATCCAGTACCGGTCGCTGGGGGCCTCCGGCCTGCTCGTGGGTAAGGTCCGCGAGCCGGCCCGAGGCGGCTTCATGCTGGAAGTGCGCCGCACGGTCTCGGTGAACGACACCATAAGGGTGCAGCCGGAAAGCGGCGACGAGGGGCCCGCGATCACGGTGACGCGGTTGGCGGTGGACGGGAAAAGGACGGGCAGCGCCGGCCGTGGCCGGACATGCTGGATCGGATGCGACAAGCCCGTGTGGGCCGGTGCGTTGGTTTTCAAGACCGGTATTGTAACGGAGGACATGTCCCGCCGAATAGACCGGCTGCCGTGCGCGCGCCCGGCACTGGACCTGGTCGTCACCGTTGAGGACGGCCGTATCCTGGTCGACCCGGGGCCGGACCATGCCCGCTGGTCGTCGCCCGCCGAGACAAGCGCCGCGCGCAACATGCCGCTCGGTGCGCAAAAGGTCACGGATGAATTCCGGCGAACACGCGCCGCGCGGCTGGCGGCCGGCCGCGTGGAAGCACGGGTGGAGGGGAACATCTTCATGCCGGCGAGCGAATTGAAGCGCCTGCGCCGGGCGTTCTGGTCGTGGGCGGACGGCAACATCGACGCGCGTGATGTCGAGCACGGGTGGTATGCCGCAGGGGAGCAGTTCCTGCGAGACGCGGCAGGTGGACGGGACGCGGGCGGCTCCGGGATCGAGCAGACCGTGAAGGTGGGGAAGGGGAGCGGCGAAGATTTTGCCGGCGCGTCGATCGCGGTGGCGATAGAGGGCTTCACGGGTGCCGAGGACGAGGTCGTTCTGCCCGAGTTCTGCCCGGAGAGGGACTTGCCGGGCCTCCGCAACCGCATCGAGGAGGCAGTAGAGAAAGGCGCGCGGAAGTTCCGCGTGACATCGCTCTACGGTCTCGATCTGCTGGCGGGGCACGACGGCATGGATGTGACGGTGTCTTTCAGCGTGCCCGTCTGCAACAGCCTGGCCGCCGCCGAGATGCTGTCGCACGGCGCGCGAAAAGTGACGGCCTGGGTCGAGTTGGAGAAAGCGTCGTTGCTTACGTTGATCGAGTCGTGCGGCGACGTGATCGAGGTGTTCACGTACGGCCGTCTCCCGTTGATGTCGACGCGCTATGACGTGCCCGTGTCGGGCGAAATCACGGACGGCCGCGGCGCCGGGTTCAGGGTGGTCGAGGAAGGCGGGCTGACATACGTTCTGCCCGACAAGGTCTTTGCCGTCGAGCCGCCGTCCGGTGTGTCAACCTTTATGGACCTCACGCATGCGGAGCCTGGCGAACCGGAGACCAGCTGCTTCAACTACGCACGGGATCTGGTGTAGAACGGCGTTCCAACGCCGTTCATCCGCCGACCGCGGAATGCGCGGCCTTGGAAGACCGCGCCACGGCGGGAGTGGGCGAACATCAAACATCGAACGCCCGACATCGAACATGGAAGAGGGAAAGGGGTCAGGAAAAGGGGCAGGACGTGGGGCCGCCGCCGGCGTGCGCACAGCCCTTGTCGGCGCCCGGGCAGCTCGAGCAGTGCGAGTCATCGCTCGATCCAGACGCCACGGCGAAGGCGGAGAACACCTTGGCGGGTTCGGGAGCTCCGCATTTCGGGCACTTGGCTGGATAGTCCGAATCGCTTCGGATCAGCACCTCGAACTGGTGCCCGCATTTCTTACATCTGTACTCGTAGATAGGCATTATTGCGGCAAGACGATGGCTTCTGTTTGCAGATAAGTCAAGAATGTAGTAATTGAGGGGTGGATTGAGCAAGGTTTCATCCATTCTGACGGGGTTCGTTACCAGGGACGGCGACGAGGAGGTGCACCCGATCCGCATCTGGTCCGTCTACCTCGGTGGCGGCTTTGTCATCTGCGTCGCCGTTTACCTGCTGTTCGCGTACGTGGCCTTCTTCAAGCGGTTCGAGCTCCAGGCGCTGGATCTGCGGTATCGTCGCCGGCCGAGGATACACGAATCCCCGCGGCTGGGAACGATCGACATCGGTCCTGCCGAGATTAACCGGGCCGGCTCGTGGCCGATCTCGCGGCGGTTCTACGCCGAGATGATGTACGTGCTGGAGAACTACGGCGCGACGCTGATGTCGTTCGATATGTTCTTCCCCGATCCGAGCCCGCTTTTTGTGACCAAGGACCAGCTCCGGAGAACCAAGAAGTTCGTGGACGACCAAGATACGGACTCGGCCGGACGACTGTTGTCCGACATGTCCGTCGGCGCGGACGACGAGCTGATGGCGTCGATGAAAGAAACGCGTATCGCCGTGCTGGGCCAGACCGTTGTGTGGGCGCCGCGCGGCATGTTCTCGTCGGCCGAAGAGCTTTCAGGAAGGACACGGCGGCAATTCGACGCGATGCCGGACCGGCACAAGAAGTCGGTCGAGATCGCCGAGAAGTTCTCGGTGCCCTTTGACGCGGGCGACCTGGACAAGGGCGTTGCCCGCGCATATGCAATCGAGCCGCCGGACCCGCGGCTGCTGGCGGAGGCCGTCGGTGTGGGCTTCGCGCAGATACTGCCGGATTCAGACGGTACGGTCCGCAAGTACCCTTTGCTCATCCAGTACGACGGCAGGTGGTACCCGTCGCTGGCGCTGATGGGGATGTCGATAATCACCGGCGTGCAGCTCAAGGACATGGAGATAGTGCCGGGGAAGCAGGTCGTTATTCCCCGCGCCCGGGTTAGCGGCGCGGACGGGCGGCCCGACGTGGTGGATATCAAGATACCAACGGACCACTACCAGAGGATGATCGTGAACTGGGCCAGTGACTACCTGGACGAGGGCTTCGTTCACATCCCGGGCACGTTCCTGCTGTACCTGCGCGGTGTGGACCTCATGCGCCAGGCGTTCCATAGATGCGCCGACAAGTCGGATGAGGCGCTGGCGGGAGCGTTGGCAACCGTTCTGCAGCAGGTGGGAGAGAAAGGACTGATGGATGAGGACGAATCGAACGCTATTCTTCGCGAGCTTCTCCTGGCGCACCAGGCCCAGACATTGCAGGCCGGCGGTGAAATGATGCGCGACCAGTTCGTCGCGGCGCGTGCCGATGAGGACGATCTGGACGACCAGGCTGCAGTGCGCAACATCTGGGAACAGATCCGCTGGAACCCCCGTATTCTTGCCATATTGAGGGCCGATCCCACGAGGACCTTCGACCAGCTCAAGAAGACGCTGGCGCTGCCGGATGGATCGGAGAATGACCTGAGGCATTCGACGGAGATGCTGCGGCTGATCTTGCGGAACGGGAAGGACCCGAACAGGTGGCGGCCATTCTATTTCTTCCCGCCACGCCACGAGGTATCGCTTGGCGGGGGCAGGACGATGCTGCTGTCTCCGCTTGACCTGGAGGACAAGATTTTCTACGTCGGACTTACGGCTACCGGCACGCACGACTTCAACCCGATGCCGTTCAGCGCACGTTATCCGATGGTGGGCCTGCACGCCAACGCCGCCAACACGATACTGACGAGGCAGTTCATCCACGCGGTTCCGAATTGGGCGTGTTTCCTGATCATCCTGGGTTGCGTGTTTCCCACCGTCCTGCTGGCCCCGCGCCTGCACCCGATTGCCGGGGCGGCGTTCATGGTGGTGGTGATCGCGGCCCACGTGCTTGCGTGCGGGCAGCTGTTCAACAGGTCCGGGCTCTGGGTGCCGATGATGGCGCCCGTTTCCGGCGTGGCGGTCGCGTACCTGGCCATCATCGTCCACAAGTTCCTGGTCGAGCAGGTGGCGAAAAGGAAGGTGCGTAGCGCGTTTTCGACCTACATGACGCCATCGGTCGTCAACCAGGTCCTGAGGAACCCGGACATGCTGCGGCTCGGGGGCGAGCGGCGCGTGATGACGGTCTACTTCAGCGACCTGACCGGGTTCACGGCGATAAGCGAGAGATCCTCGCCGGAAGAGCTGGTGACGCTGCTGAACGAGTACTTCGAGGGAATGACCAGCGTGATCTTCAAGTACGGTGGCACGCTGGACAAGTTCGAGGGTGACGCAGTGATGGCGTTCTGGGGCGCGCCCACGCCACAGGAGGATCACCCGTACCTGTGTTGCTGTGCCGCCCTCGACTCGCTGGCCTACCTGGAGAATGTGCTGCAGCCGAAATGGCTTGCCGAGGGGAAGCCGCGGTTGACGATGCGGACCGGCATCAACACCGGCACGATGATCGTGGGCAACATGGGATCGCGGACGCGGATGGATTACACGGTGATGGGCGACTCCGTGAACCTGGCGGCGAGGCTCGAGGCGGCGAACAAGGACTACGGCACGTGGATAATGATGAGCGAGTTCACGCGCGAGCAGGTGGTGGGCCGCATCGAGAGCCGGGAGCTGGACCTCCTGCGGGTCAAGGGCAAGCAGAAGGCCGTCAGGGTCTACCAGGTGCTGGCCCGCGACGGCGAGATGACGCAGGAGACGGAAGAGCTCGTTGATCTCTACAACCAGGGCCTGAAGCTTTACCGGGAGCGCGAGTGGGAGGCCGGCATCGATGCTTTCCAGAAGGCGCTGGCCGTTGACAACACCGACGGCCCCACGAAGACGTACCTGGAACGGTGCCGTGCCTACCTGGACGACCCGCCCCCGGCCGACTGGGACGGTGTCTGGGTCCTAACCACGAAGTAGGACGAGAGTGTGTGGGTGTGTGGGTATGGGGGTAGAGATAGCCTCCGAGCAACTCCGACACTCACAGACCCACAAACTCACACACTCTGGTCTTACCTGATTCCCCACAATGCCTCCGCCCAGTCCAGGGCGCTCCTGAGCACCGGTTGCTCCTTGCGGATCGTGGCGCGGATGTCGTCGACCATTGCGCGGTACTTCGTCAGGACGCGCCTGACGTCTTCCCCCATCTCCTCGCCGTTGAAGAGCTCGGCCTCCCTTTCGGCGAAGTCCAGGTTGTGCTGGATGTCACCGTCGGCGATGGGGAACCCGAGGTCATGTCCGCTGAGAAGCAGGTGGCCGTCCGAGAGCTCGTCAGGCTCGGCGGAGCCGAAGTACCAGGTGTCCGACTGGCAAAGCGAGTCCAGGTGAAGGAGCGTCAGCACCTTCTTCTCGATCTCGAACAGGTCCACTATCTTCTGTAGCGGCACGTTGAACGCGCGCATGGCGACCACCTTCTCGAGAAAGATGAGGTACGGGGGTGAGTAGCCGTTGTTCTTGCCTTTGCCGTGGCAGACAGGGAGGGACAGGTTCTTCTGGAGGTTGCGCACGTAGAACGAGCCCTTGCCGAGCGCGTTGCACAGCTCTGTAAACGTATAGGTGTCCGGTATTGGCGGCATAGGGCTACGACAGTACCACAGCGCGACACGGGGAATCAAGGCAGTGTGGGAGGAGTCTCCAGTGGCCAGTGGCCAGTGTGGGATAGTCCTGTTACTGGCTGGCGCCGCCGCCGGGGTGCCGCGCTGCCGGGATCATCCGGGGTTGAGACTTGTCTGGTTGCAGGCGGGCGCCCAAGAGAAGACGGGTCGCGAATCTTACTCGCACTCTCTGGCGCGCCTATCCGGCGGAGCCACCTCCGGCAGGAACAGCCAGGCTCCCGCTACTCCTGGTAAATCGGCAGGTACTGGTAGCGGACGCTGAGGCAGATTACGCCGAAGGCGGTGGAATAGACGCCGCCGTGTGCGCCGGTGTGTTTCCTGAATTCCCCGCTCGGCATCTGGAGGTTGAGCAGCGCCTTCTCCATCTTCGGCAGCAGGAAGGAACGCTGTCTTTTGCCCATCATGTTCGCCGCGGTGGCGAGGTAGTATGACTGGTAGTAGAAGTACCTGCCGGTCCCGGGCTTGGCGGTGAGGAGGAAAGCGGCCGATCCGTTGAGCATCTCGGCGTCCTTGCCTTCGTGGGTCGAGCCGAGCGCGAGCATGCAGACGGTGCCGGCTGACCGCATGGCGGCCGAGGCGCTGCTGCTGCCGGCCTGGTACGTGAATCCTTTCGAGCCGGCGTGGTAGGTCCGGCGCACGTAGTTCATGGCGTCGGTGACCGCGTGGGCGGGGACCCGGAGCCGGCAGTTCTGGGCCGCGCGCAGCGCGAGCACCTGCCAGGCCGTGACGGACAGGTCGGCGTCGCCGGGCCTGGGCTCGTAGCGCCACCCGCCGTGGTGCGGGCCCTTGTGTTTCGACTGGGAGGCGAGGATGATCTTGACCGCACGCTCGATGGCCTCCTTGACAAGGCGGTTTTCGCCCTCGTCCTGCATCATGCCGTATGCCTCGCACAGCGCCAAGGTGCATATCCCGTGGCCGTACATCCGGGCGTTACCTTCCCGGCCGAAGTAGCCCTTGCCGCTTTTCGAGGCGTCCACGAGGTACATGATGCCTTTCCTCAGGTTCTCGCCGTACCTGGAGCGGCCGGGGATCTGGCCCGCTGACATCAGGGCCATGCACGAGAGGGCGGTGTGCACGTTCGGCATGTCCTTGCTGAAATGGCCCGACGGATCCTGCTTCTGAACGAGGTAGGCCAGGCCCCGGGCCACGGCACCGTCCATCTGGTCGTGCCTGGCGAGGGCGGCGAGATGCACCTCGTCTGCGGACGGGGCGGCAAGGGTGCGCACGGGGAGTGGAACGATCAGGGCGATCAGACAGATACGATCGATCCGTCCGATCGAACCGATTCCCTTCTTGCCGAAACCCGAAACCCGAAACCCGAACACTTTTTCATCTCCTCCTGGGGATTTGTTCGAAGTACTTCTGGATCGCCTTGCGATAGTAATCGTTGTACTCGGTCTTGAGGTGCATGGTGTCGCCGCCGGACAGGTTGCCGAATGCGCCGGTCCATGGGTCGCCAATCCCGATGTTTGCGGGTACGGGTATTTCTGTGCCGTTGACGGCACCGTTTCCACCGCCGGCGCCGCCCGTTCCGTTCCCGCCTCCGTTGACGCCCGGCGTGCCAGTGTGTTGCGTGAGAACGGTATGAACCAGCGCACCGGACGCCTGTCTCAGTGCGGTGGCGGCGTCGCGCAGTGCGGTAATCGTCTTGTCGTCGATCTCGCCCGACGCCAGCTTCTTCTGCGCCGATGAGAGGGTTTTGGAGGCCGTGGCGAGCAGGTCGGCGGCCGGGGCGCCGTCAGCCTTGAGGAACGCCGCCAGGTGCTCGTGCCGCTTTTCCGCCTCCGCCCGCGCCTCGGCGCGGCGTATGGCGGCCCTCGGCCTGGCCGCGGAGGCGGCCTCGAGGTCGCGGGCGGCGCCGGCGGCTTCCACTGCGCCGCCGCCAAGTTGGCGCACCGTTGTCTCGGCGCGGGCGAGGTCGCCCTGTTTCAGGTAGGCCATCGCCTTGGCCGCAGTTGCGCGGCGCGCCGCGACGGCTTGCGCAGCCTTCCTGTCGTCCCCGTCGAGCGCCGCTTTCTCCTTCTGTTTCAACTCCTCTGCGACAAGAATTAGGCCCGCCTGCGCCTGGGTGCGCAGGATGCCTGCCTTGCTTGCGGTGGCCTCGGCCCTCTCGATGATTGCGACCGCGTCCGCGGATGCTGCCGCGGCGGCGCGCAGCGTGCTGACATGCCGCTTACCATACTTGCCGGCCTTCTTCGCATAGCCGGTGGCGCCGTTGATATCACCTGCCAGTGCGGAGCGCGCCGCGGCGGCAAGGTTGCGGGCGACTTGCTGGTTGCCGGACGAGTAGGCATCCGCGAACAGAGCGGACGCAGCTTCGTGCAGCCGCGTGCGGGCCGTTTCGAGAGGTGCGACGGCGGCGCGCCCGGCGTGGCTCGCCTCGACGTAGAACCGTGCCCGCGCGAACCGATTTGCGCGAGCCTCGGTGATGGCCTTCCTGAGCGGCTGGATGGTGTTGGTGTCGAAAGCGGCGGCTTGCGAGAGGGACCGCACAACCTTTGTTTCGCCGGCGTCGGCAGCGGCGACATCGCGCGCGAGCGCGGCCGCGCGTTCCAGCCTGCCGGTCGTAGCAGCGGAAAGCGCCTCTGCGAGCGTGGCCTTGTTCTCCGACGTTGCGTGTCGAAGTGCTGCATTCAACTCCTCTACGCCTCGGCGAGCCAGCACATCGGGATCGGGCTCGTCCGCCTCGCCCGGCGGCGCCGGCTCGCGGAGGCCCTTCTCGATGCTCTCGAGATTCCCCCGGACCCCGCTGAAATTCCGGCGCGCGATGTTGGCCGCCATGCTGGCCAGCGCGTGTTGCGTGGATGACGGGCGCGGCCGCCTTCTTTTCGACGACGACAGCACTTTCGAAGCAGCGTTGTGCATTTCATTGATCATCTTGGAAGCGTGGGCTTCCAGTCCGGCGACGCGCGTAGCCGTGGCATGGTGCGCGTTGAGTTGGACGGCCATCTCCTCCAGTCTCTTCTTCAGGTCGGGGTCACGGTCCCCGAGCACGCGGGCGACCGACTGGAGCTGCCGGGCCTTCTCGTCGAAGGGTCCGTCGCTGACGCGGCGGCGTGCCTGGCTGAGCGCGGCACGCCCGGTCCGATCGAGATCGTCGACGGGCACCTCGTCGAGTAGTCGTATGGCCTGGAGCTCGGCGGGGTGGATATTCTCCCGCAGCGCGGTGGCGGCGGCAGTGGCGGCCTCGGCCTCCGCGACGAGTGACTTGACGCGGACGACGGTGTCGAGCAGGCGCAGTGCCGATTGCTCGGACCTCTTCGGCGCGGGCTTCGGCGGCCGCGTGCCGCCGGGATCGCCGAGCTCGAGATCGAGCATTCCGTCGATTCCACGGCGGATCTTGTCGGCGTCTCCCGCCAACGCTTTCGCTCTGCCCGCGTCCGGGCGCGCGCGCAGCCTGGCGGCCTCGCCCGCCAGTAGCTCGATCCTGTCCACGGCATCGTCCAGGCCGGCGAATGCGCCCACCGCGCTCCTTGTATCGGGCGGCAGGTGCCGGTCCATCATTCGGTCCAGGTCCTCCCGGTAGTCGCGGCGTTCCGCGGCGGACAGCGCGCCGTCCTTGTCGGCCTGCGATCGGGCGAGGAGCGAGCGTGTTCCGTCGATAACGTTCAAGGCACGTTCCAGGTGGTCGGCGGCACGGGCGGCCGAGGCGACACAGTCGTCGGCCGCGTCCGGCGGCTTGGCGAGTATTTTGGCGGCCTCCGCCAGCGGCCCGCCGCGCGCCACGTCCAGGGCGGTGGCCATGGCGAGGCGCGCGCCGGCGGCGTGCATGTCGGGACCGGGCGGTTGCAGGTCGGCGCGGGCGTGGACCCTGAGGCGCTTCGCCACGGCCACGAGCCCGCCGGCCACCGTCTTGACGTCCCGGGCGGCGCTCGACATGTCGGCCCGCGTCACTGCCTCGTCGCGCAGCCTGGCAGGCAGGCGGCCCAGCTCTTCCCACAGGATGCCGAGCCGCTCGTCGCTGCCGGCGGCGAACGGGGCGAGGGCGTCGTGCGCGACACGGCGCGCGCGGTCGGTATCGGTCACCATCTCGCGCATCGCGTCCTCTGCAGCCTCGATTGCCGAGACAACATCCGCCAGCCGGTCCTCCGTTGCCTTTGTCTCTCCGCGCGCCATGGACGACCGGATCCCGGCGAACGAAAGTCCCGCGCGTTCCAGCGAGTCGGCAACCAGCTTATCGTTCTTGTCGGTGCTGAAGGTGGCGACACCGAGGGCGACTTCGTGGGCGGTGCGCAGGTCCTCGAGCACGCCGTCGAGCTCGCGCCGGGCCGGCGCCGGCGCGCGCTTATCCGACAGTCTCCTTCTTACCCGGGGTATCTGCATGCGCACGGCGTAGGCCGCGCTATCGATCATTCCCTGGAGCCGCTGCAGCTCGGCTTGCCGCTCGAAACGGGGCATGACCTTTGCCGCCGCACGGAGCGGCCTGATGTCCTTGCCGACTGCCGCGCGCTCCAGCACTTCGCCGACTATCGTGAAGTCCCGGTGCTGCTTCACTTCCTCGAGCTCGTGAGCGGCGTCCGCGGCGACCTTGGCCATCTCCTCCGAGAGGCCCCTGACGGTGTGCCAGTCGGTGTCGCTGTTATACAGTTCGAGCTCGCGCGCGACGTCGAGGATGCGCCTGTCGGTCGACTTGATGTTGTCACGGATGGCCTTCGCTATGCGGTCGAGTTGCCCGTAGTCGGCCGCGCGCGCGTGGATGAAGTTGGCGAGGGCACGCAGGCGTGCTTCAAACGCCTTGGGGTGTGTCGAGAGGAGCGCGGGTCTTGTCAATAGCAGCTTCCCGCCGCCGGGTGCCGCCCAGTGAAGGGCGAGTGAGCCGTTGCCCTTGGTGTTGCCGTATGCCAGGTGCAGCGTGTGGAGCCCGGGCTTGAGCGTGACCCGTCCCGATTTCTCGCGTGGCTTTCCCCGGTCATCATCCGTCGCAACGAGCATCCGGCCGTCGATCCAGAGATTCGCTCTGCCGTCCAGCGACAGGAAGAACGTGTGGGGGCCGGCGGCGCGGACGTGCACGAACCCGGACCAGAAGACGGAGAAGGGCGGGTCGCCGGTGCCGAACGATTCGCTGTTCGGGAACAGGAGGCTGTGGTCCAGGCGCGTGAAGTCCGGTTTCGTGTCGGACTTGGGCCGGGTGAACGCGGCCCGGCCCGACCCGCGGTAGTATTCGCCGCGCAGGCCGTGCGTCTGCTTGCGCGAGAACGACTTGAAGTCGTTCGCGAAGATGGTGTCCCTCGACCTGGCGATGTCGTCGGCCTGCCGGATGAGGATCGCGCGGGTCCCGGGCGTAGTGCGTGACGCGGATGCGAGGACTATCCCATCGAGCTGGATGCGGGGGACCTGCTCCGCCGCCTTGTCGATGAGGCCGTCCGTCATCTTCGTTGTAAGGTCGAGCATCCGCGCCAGGGAACCCAGGTCGTCGTCGGAGAAGAAGAGGCGTTCCTGCCGGAAGTAGCGCGCCATCATATCGCTATAGAACCTGCTGCGCTGGAAGAAGCCGTACGATGACAGGTTCGCGGCGCCGGCTTCCGCTATCGCTATCTCCCTGGCGAGCCGGACGTGGTGTTCACGCATGACCTTCAGGTTGTGCGCGATGGTGTCGGCAAGGACACGCTGCGGGTGGTTCCTGGCCGAACGGATATCGTCGTAGAGGCGCTGGGCCGCCGTCAGGCGGCTGTGGATCGACGCGAGATGGGCGTGCAGGCTCCGCGCCGACGCGACGAAGTGTCCAGCGTTCCTGAGCCGCTGTGTGCCCACGATGGAAATGCGCCGGGTCCGTGAATCGGCGGAATGGCCGCTGGCATCGTAGACACGGACGAAGTAGGCGATCTCGTCGCCCTGTCCGCACTGGACCGCGCGCATGGGCCAGCTGTAGGTGGGCTCGGCGGTATCGAGTGTCACGAACTTCTCCCCCGTACCGTTGACAGTGTAGTGCAGCTCGACGTGGTCGATACCGAAATCGTCCTCGGCGGTCCACGCCAGTGCGGCTGCGCCACCGGGGTCGAGATAGAGGTCGCTTATCGGGTGGTTGAGCCGGACCGCAGGTGCCTTGTCGTCGAGGGCAACGACGGAATAGACCAGCGGATTGAGGTTCTCCAGCCCCGTCATGTCGCGCAATACGACGGAGTAGGAGCCGTTCTTCTCGATCCTGAACCGGAACGTACCCCTGGTGCCGGTATCGTCGAGCGGAAGGGATCTCTGCCACGTGCCCTCCTCGGCGTCTCGGCAGCCATCGCCCTTGATGATCATTTTCTGCAGCGGTGCCGTCGCCTTGATCTCCAGTGTCGCGGTCGAGTCGCGGTAGGCCCTCAGGTCGCCGCTGGTGGACGTGGTGGTGGATTCCGGCAAGCAGGTGTAGGGAGGGAACCTGTAGTGGACAGTGAAGCTTTCGATTTTTGGGCGCCTGTCCACCCGCATGTGCCGGCGGTCGGACGTTGCCTTGGCGCTGGAGGCCCAGTAGTCCATGGACCTGCGAACGTCGCGCAAGTTGTACATGAAGAGCCCCGTCTTTTCGTCGTACCGCATCCTGTACCTCTTGACGCGATGATCCCTGATGCAGAGCTTCACGTCGCGCACGGTTGGGTCGGTGCACCGCACGACGAACGAGACCATGTCTCCTTCCGCCCTGACCCCCGTGACCGGTTTCACGATGGACAGGTCGAACCTCCCGACTGTGGCGTCGTGAACGGACGGGTATACCACGCGCTTTATGAGTCTCGCCGCCTTCAGGTGCGGGATGCACAGGCTCACGATGAAGGCCGTAAGCGCGATGGTGGGAACGAGGAAGTGCTGTTTTCCGAGTGGGAACACCCTGCGGGGGCTGATCTTGAGCAGGTCTACCTCGGCTTCATCGAGGACGTGCTGGACCAATTCCAGCGATGTCCGGCTTTCCTCGCCGCCGGCGAATTCTACGGCGGAGATCAGCTTCTCGTTGAATTTCGGCACCGCGCCCTCGAGTATCCAGGCGAGCGCCTTGGGGCCGAGCGGCCGCCAGAAAGGCCGGAGCCAGCCGAACCAGGTGTAGGAGATGACTGTGCCGTAGCAGGCCACGCTAAGGAGCCTTCGCTGGAACATCGACAGCGCAAACAGGTAGTCCAGCAGGGCGGCGACAGCCAGAGCCGCAAGAAGCAGCAGGAGCGCGTAGCCGCCGGACTTGGCGAACTGGACCAGCTTCCAGCGCTGCTCCATTTCCGTCAGCTGCGCGGCAAGTCGAATATCTCTGGCTGTTTCCATCGTGTTCCCGATGCTGGCGTTGCATAACGCCCGGGGACGGGCGTCTCCATTCATACGAGTTTGTGTCTCTTTCTCATGACCCACTCAAATCCCAGCAGGGCGGCGACCATTACCAGGAAGGGGAAGGTGTCCCAGAGCTCGGTATCGGCGCGGTGCTCCTCGTCGAAGCTGACCTCGGGGATGTCCTCGACGAGATCGAGCGCCTTTTCGAAGCGCGAGTACTCCTTCGAGAGCTCCTGGAGCAGGAGTTCGTCCGTTGCGAGATCCGTGTATTCGGTTGTGCTGAGATCCCGTATGTCAAATACCACCTCGGCTTTCTCCGCGTCCCTGAGCTCGGAGACGCGAGGGATCACGCAGTACCTGCCCTTGGGGAGGTCGCGAATCTGGGCGCGGTATTCGCCGCCCGACCCCTCCAGGTGGAGCAGGGGAACGATCTTGATCGGTGGCCCGGTATCGCCGGACTCCTCCACGGGACACACTTCGAGCATTGCGTCGGCGTCCTCGACCGGCGCGCCGGCGTTGTCGAGTATCCTGGCCTTTATCCGCACGGTTTCCTCGGGTGCATACGCCGGGCGGTCCACCATCAGCTTGACACGGGAATCGAAGCCCGTGGTGCGGCCCATGGTGGACCACAGCAGTATTTGGCCCCAGAACCGGTGGTGGTAGGTCCAGCGCGCACGGCAGCGCCAGCGCCAGAATTCGTCGGAACCGAGATACATTACCTTTCCCAGTCCCGCGTACATCTTGGCCACCACCGGTGATGCGTTCATTGCCAGCGATCTCCTGGTTCCGGCGTAGCGCGCGTCGATGCCGGTGACCAGCAGGTCCGCGGACAGCGCCGCAGCGGGACCTTCCCTTATCCAGTTTAGACGCGGAAGGTTCTCCCAGAGTTCCTTCGACATTTCCGGAGTGGCTCCTATTTGGGTCACGTCGTCGTATTCCGCGAATTCCGCGACACTCAGGCGAAACCTGCCCGAGTGCGCGAACGGCGTCTTTGGATCGACGCGGGCGTCGAAGAAACCGCTGTGCGTGGCGCGGCCGGGGATCCTCCTGAGCGGAATGAGATCGGCCAGGGGCGTTCCGGAGTAGCGCGCGGGCATATAGTGCTCGCCGGCCATTGCTATCAGCGTGCCGCCGCGCTCGAGCACGAACGCTTTCAGGGCGTACAGCTGGTCCCTGGTGAAATGCGCGGGGTTGACGTCGCCGAGTATGACTATGTGGTAGCCGAAGAGCTCCTGTCTTGACGAAGGGAAGTAGTCCTGAGTGGTGTCCGCAGCGGCGTCAGCGACGGGAGCCCTGCGCTTGATCGGCAGCGCGTTGTGGCGGGTGGATGCCACGAAAATCGTGGTCAGGTCCACACGCTTGTCGCGCTTGAGCATCATGTTCACGTAGCGGCTTTCCCAGCGTGGGAACTCGTCCACCAGCAGTGTTCGGATTCTGTCCTCGAGTATGTTAACGGCGAACGTACGCCTGTTGTTGTGCTCCACGGCTTCACCGTCAAAATGCTGGGCGCTGATGGTGTATGCGTGGGGGCCGCCGTTCTTCTCGACAAACGATAGGTCGATCAGTACCTGCGTTTCTTCGCCGGGCTCCACGGTCGCCTCCTTGAGGAGCTTGCCGTCGCAGTGGATACCGAGCTTGATGGCCCGGTCGGTGTAGCCGTGGCGGCGGAGTATGACGGCCACGTTGAGCCTGTCGTCCAGGAACGAGGTGCGCGGGGCGAGGACTCGTTCGATTGCGATGTCGGGTGGCGGCCACGTGGAGCCTACGCCGAGGCAAAACGCGGGAATGCCGCGCTCGCGGAGGGACTCGGTAACGGCCTGGACCGATTTGCCCGCGTTGTTGCGTCCGTCGCTCAGGACGACCACGGCGGCCACCGGCTCCTTCTCGTATCGTTTCAGCACTCCGGCTATCGCGGAGCCGAGCCTGGTCGACGGGAGCCCGGCGGTGATGCTGACGATATCCGACGGGGGGATGGCGTCGGCACCCTCTTCGAGGGAGAAGACGGTGACCTCGCCGCGTTTCTGCAGGCGGCTGATCAAGTTGTAGGGTTCGCGGGTCAGGACGAATTTGGCCAGGTCGAGGCGGTTCATGTCCGATAGCTCGCGCAGCGACTCGTCCACCTCCTTGATCCCCGCCCGGGCGAGGCGCGTGTCGGCCTCGCGCTGCAGTGCCGCCAGCGCACCGGGCGCTCGACAGCAGTCGGAGGCGTGCACGCGGAATTGCTCGAGCAGCCGGACGAGGGTGGGGGGGTCCTTGAGCCGGGCCTTGTTCGTGTCGTCTATAGCCTCTGCGAGCCTGTTCAGCTCCGTGGCCGAGCGGCTCATCGAGGTTTTGAAGTCCGCGTAGGCCCGCGTGAAGGTGTCGATCTCGCGGGTAGCGGAGAAGAACGCTCCCGGAACGGGGGTTTCGGTTATGCCGTCCGGCCGCTGCCAGCCGACCTTTAGGTAGTCGTCGCCCTGGCCCTCCTTGACCACGGCTTCCACGTAGTACCTGTTGCCTTTGTTCAGGGTAATTGCCGGTGCCCTGACCGAGGCGTTGTTCGAAGCGACCACCTTCTTCTTCGTAGCGGGATCGGGGCCCGAACCGACGTATAGCTCGGCCGCGTCGTCGGAGGCGAGAGTGAAAACGTAGTTGCCGGAAACTGGCGGCGAGAGCCAGCCGTGGACGAGGACGGCATAGTCGTCGCCGGAGTTCCGCGCGGTCTCGAAGCCATCCAGGACGCCGGTGAAGTCAGGGAAAGCCGGATACCTGGCGTGCTTCGTGAGGTCGTCTATGGCACTACCGGGTATGTTGTCGTACCGTCTCATGCGGAGACGTCCCACGCCCAGTGTTTCCGACGATGCGAGGTAGTCGGTCTGCCGCACCGACGTTACGACGGATTTCCGGATCGCCTCGATGCGCTCGGCGATGTCACGCACGCTGCCGGCGAACCCCCTGACGTCCCGGCTGAAACCCCTGTTCCAGGATGTCCTGGCGCGGAGGCGTGCCGCTAGAGCCGCCCTTTGCCTGTCGGTCCTCGCGATGGATTCCTGGAGATCGTTCGACTTTTCCGCAATCTCCAGAAACTCCAGGTTGCGGAGCTTGCGCTCGAACAGCCCCATTCTCCACGCGATAGCTACTTGCCGCGGGATGGAGTAGGTATCGACGAGCGACATGGACCCGGAGGTGTCCACTATCACGGGTATGCGTCCGCGGATTTCCGTGGAACGGATTCGCGTTGCCACCGGCTGGAAGAGCGCCAGCACCAGGAGGACGAACACGGCGATCCTGGCGGCGGGAAGCCAGGCGTTCCACGGCTTGGGCAGCCGGTGGCGACGGTAGATGAGCAAGGTAACGGCCGCCAGTATCCCGAGGAATGGCAGGAGTATCCATGCCGATACGGTACCTGTCAGGAAGAGCTTCATCCGCTGAACCTCCATCCCAGGTAGAGCTCGACGCAGAGCAGAAGCGCCGCCAGCACCAGGAGCACGCGCCAGAGCTCGGTGGCGCCGGTCTCACGGGCAATTGCCGCGTCGAGCTCGCGCCTGTTGTCAACAATGTCTGTCACCACCGTGGACCGAAGCAGCTGCCTGTCCTCGGTGTTGAGCGGCGCGAGGTTGCCTTCGCCGGGACGAAGGGCAACTGCGTAGTGTTTCCGCGGCACGTTCTCGTGCACGGTCACCGTGTAGACGCCGGGATCCGAGGTGTCCAGCCATTCGGCGACCCACTGGCCGCCGACGAAATTGCCCCTGACTTCGCGTTCCCGTCCGTCTGGGAATGTGAGCGTGCAGTGTTCCCAGAGTTCGATCTCTTTCATGACGAGGTCGGCCGGACCCGTGCTGCTGGCCGGGGCGGGCGGGAAGGCGTAGACGAGCGCGTCGCCCTGGGCCAGGTTGATGGGCGGTTTGACGCTGGCCGAAAGGTAGACCGCCAGGTTCTGGAGGAGCGGCAGGTAGTCCTGCGTCAGCGGGAAGTTGGACCACGTGGTGTTCGCCGCGGTGGTCCACAGCGCGACCCGTCCATGGCCGTACCGCCTGCAGATTATGAACGGACTTTCGTCGAACCGCGCGATGACGCGCGCGTCACGTGCGGCATGGGTCTCCCAGTATTTGGCGACACGTATTTCGTTCAGCACCTTTGTCCGCTCGACGTCGAACAGGTCCAGGATCGAGTGGGCGGCGCCGGCCGCGAACGTCGGCGACCACGGCCGGCCGTTGGCCGACTTGATGTCGGCGAGCCGGGCGGGAATGAGACCACGCCCGTCCGCGCTGGTGCGGTTATATGCAGCGGCGTCTATCCTGTCGCCCAGGGTTATGAGCAGCCCACCGCCGCGTTCGACGAACTGCTCGAGCGCGAACTGGAAGTCGTGCGAGAACGAGGGAACATTTGCCAGCACGATGGTTTTGTGATTCTCCAGCGCGTCCACGTCGGCGTCTTCGACCTCGTAGAGGTTCTTCCGCGTAACGTCGAACAATCCGGCCGAGCCGGGCTTGGCGGTGGAGCCGAGAGCCAGGCCGAGCAGGCCGGCGTCGGCGTCCCAGATGTCTTTGGGCTCGTGGCCTTCGACCACTAGGATGGGGATGGAGTGCCTGACCTCGAGCGCGAGCGAGAAGGAGTTGTCGGAGACCAGGTCGTCATCGGCGATAGTGACGGAGACGTAGTGCGACGATGTTCGGGAGGTGGGCCTGTCGTCGCCCGGCGCGTTGGACGGTTCGTGGAGTCGGCTGAATGTGTGGTCGAACTGGATGACGCTGACGCCGGGGTTGCACACGACATCGCGTTCGGCGTAGAGAGTGCCGTCAACGTGGAACCGGACGTGGACGGATTCACGGCTGGTGCTGTAGTTGGCGATTTCCACGAGGAAGTGCGTGGGGCGGAAGGTATCGACTATGGGCGAGGAGGGATAGACGTTGATGACGGCGGTGTTGCGCATGGTGTCGGCCGGCGCCTTGTGGAGCACGTACGTGAGCGGGGTGATTTTGAGGAGACGCCTGTAGTCAAATAGCTTCTGCCAACGGCCGGCATCATCGGTGCGCCAGCCGTGACGCTGGCCGTCGGTGAGCACGTAGACCCGGTGCCGGGACAGCGACGACTGCTCGAGCTGCCAGTAGACGTGTGACATGGCCTTGGCCATATCGGCCGTATCGGCGGAGCCGGGCACCATCGCGCCGATCTTCTCGCGGAGGAACTTCTTGTCGAACGACATGTTGGGAAAGAGGGGCTCCGGCCTGGCGCCTGCCAGGATTACGAGCATGTTGTCGGCGGGGCCCATGTTGTCCACGATCGCGAGCGCGGCCCTGCGGGCCTGTTCGAACGCCTCGTCCTCGCCGTCGCCCTGCTGCATGGAGTAGGAATGGTCCACTACCAGCATGTGTGTGGTCGGGTCCTCGGACGATCCGATGCCGGCGCTGAAGAAGGGCCGGGCCAGCGAGAGTGCCAGCAGGATGAAGAACAGGCAACGCACGAGCATGAGGAGAATCTGCTCGGCCTTTATGCGTTGGGATCTTATCAGGGTCGCCCTGCGCAGGAACATCATCGCGCCCCAGGCCTCTGTACGGAAGCGGGCCCTGTTCAGGAGGTGGATCACGACCGGCACGGCGACGAGGAGTCCGCCGAGCAGCATCCAGATGTTCAAGAAACCGGGCATTGTCTTTCCCGTAGAGTTGTTGTCCGCGTCAGCGTTTGAGCCTGCCCGCGAGGTAACGCGCCAGAGAATGTTCCACGGGCTCGTCGGTGAAGAACTGTACGAAGTCTATGCGCAGCTGGTGACAGGTCTTGCGTATCCTGTTCTGGTGTTCATCGAACTGCCGCAGGTATTCCTTTCTGAGGCGGAGCGGGTCGGTCAGCTCGAACTCGTCGCCTTCAAGCGACTCGAATCGAGTCATTTCGGTGAAAGAGAAGGCTGCTTCCTGCCGATCCAGGACCTGGCACACGATCACCTCGTGCTTCTTGTGCGCGAAATGGCTGAGTGCCTTGGCGATGTCACCGGCGTCGTCGAAGAGGTCGGATATGACGATCACGAGGCCACGGCGCTTGATCCTGTTGGCGAGCGCGTGCAGCACGTTGCCGAGCCCTGTATCCGAGCCTGTTCGGGCGGCCTTGAGGGTGTTCATGATGTTCTTGAGGTGGGTCTTGGTGCACCTGGGCGGCAGGAACTCCTCGATAGTGGCGGTGCACGTGACCAGTCCGACGGCGTCTTCCTGGCCCACCAGCATGTAGGCGAGCACGCCCGCCACGAAACGGCCGTAATCGAGCTTGGTGAAGGCCCCGGACTTGTAGCCCATCGAGCCCGAGGTATCGAGGACGAGGTAGGCGCGAAGCGATGTTTCCTGCTCGTATTGCCTTACGTAGTAGCGGTGGGTCTTGGCGAGGACCTTCCAGTCAAGGTGCTTTATGTCGTCTCCCGGCGTGTAGGTACGATGTTCCTCGAATTCGACGGCGAAGCCCTTGAGCGGGGACTGGTGCTGGCCGGTGACGAGTCCTTCAACGACGGAATGGGCTATCAGTTCCAGCCGCTTGAAGGCCTCGAAGCTGCCGACGTTGAACTGCGTTCCGGCGGGCATTGTATCTCACGGCTCCTGCCTCTTGGGCACCTGCTCGAGGAGCCTGCGGATGATGTCCTCGGCCTTAATGCCCTCTGTTTCGGCGTTGAAATTTGTCAAGAGCCGGTGGCGCAGGACCGGCGGCGCCAGCGCCTCCACGTCGTCGCAGGTAGCGTAGAACCGTCCCAACATGAGGGCCCGCGCCTTCGCGCCGAGGATCAGGTTCTGCCCGGCCCGTGGGCCGGCGCCGACTTCCAGCCACTCCCGGACGAAGTCGGGAGAGGAATCGTCTTCCGGTCTGGTCTTACGGACGATCTCGAGCGCGTAATCGAAGACGTGGTCGCCGACCGGCACCCGGAGCACGATTTCCTGGAGCTTGATGATTTCCTTCGCCTTAAGTACGGGCTCAAGGCCGTGTTCCTGGCCCACGGTTGTGCTCTTGTATATCTCGAACTCATCGTGGCGCGCGGGGTAGTCGACCAGTACGTTCAGCATGAACCTGTCGAGCTGTGCCTCGGGCAGCGGGTATGTGCCCTCCTGCTCGATGGGGTTCTGGGTGGCCAGTACGAAGAATGGCGCCTCAAGCGGGTAAGTGTTGCGGCCCGCGGTAATCTGGCGTTCCTGCATCGCCTCCAGCAGGGCCGCCTGGGTTTTCGGGGGAGTGCGGTTTATCTCGTCGGCGAGAACCATGTTCGCGAAGATCGGGCCGGGGCTGTAGACGAAATCCCGGCGCCCGGTTTCCGGGTCCTCCTGGATGATGTCCGTGCCGGTGATATCGGACGGCATCAGGTCGGGAGTGAACTGTATCCGCTTGAAAGAGAGGTTCAGCGTGCGGGCGAGGGTCGAAACGATGAGTGTTTTGGCCAGTCCCGGCACGCCGACCATGAAACAGTGCGCGTTTGAGAAGAGGCAGACCAGCAACTGGTCGATGACCTGTTCCTGGCCGATTATGACCTTCCTGAGCTCGTTCTTGAGCTTCCTGGTGGCCGTGGCCAGCTTCTTTGCTGACTTTACGTCATCTTCCATACGCAGCCAGAGTAGCGCAATTGCAGGGCAAAGGGAAGGCCAGAATCCGGGCGTGTCGCGTGTCGGGTGTCGCTTGTCGGAAATGAGAACTAACCGTTTCCGCCAGTAATAACAGTGTCCTGGCCGGCCTGGAGTATGCGGGTTTCCGCGGTGTCGGGACTGCTGATGGTCACTTCGCCGACGGTCACCGCCACGCGTGTGGAGGTCGGGGTGGCAGTGACGGAGTACTCGGAAGCCGAAGTGCTTTTTACGGCCGCATGCCGCGTCGAGACTACCACGGCGTCCTCATCGGGCATTCCCGGCGTCTCCACCGTTACCTGGCCGCTTTCCAGGGCGAGCGTGTTGCCCGTGTCCGTTGACACGAGCGTGACCTCTGTCTGGGCGAGGACCTTTACCCTTGTTCCGTCCTCGTACGACATCACGGCACGTCCTTCCCGCGGGACCTGCACCGTGTCGCCGGGCAGGAGGATCGATCCGGCAATTGCCTTCTCTTCCGCCCCATGGCGGCCGACCATCACGCCGGGGCTTGCGGAAACGACCCGCCCGATCGAGCTGGGGGATTGTGTGAGAAGCAGCACACCCACCACCGCAAGCACCGTGATCACGATACCGAACAGGACCAGGCGGAGCTTCCCCGGCGAGCCGACCCGCTCCATTTCGATTGCCGTTCCGGACTTGCTGCCGAACATCATGCCTACCGCGTCCCCGGAATCCACGCTCTTATTCGGCTCGGCGCTGTCGCCTTTTTCCGCGAGACGTTGTTCGGTGATGTCGGCAAAATCGTCGGTCGATTTCTCTGCCGCGAGCCTTTCGAGGAATCCGCGCAGGAAGCTGTTCGTATCGGTGGAGTCGAGGGCCTGGGCGATCATGCCGGACAACTCGAGCTCGTCCAGCACCCACATGGCCCGCTCGTCGTGTGATTCGAGCAGGGATGTTAGCCGGGCGACGTCGTCGTCGCTGATGTCACCATCGCGGCATGCGTCAACGAGGCAGATCGCCTCTTCCCGCGTCAGCCCGGACTTACCTTTCCCGTTGAGGGCCATGTTCTTCTCCGTGCCGTGTCAGGGTCGCCTGTTCTTCGTGTCACGCATCTTCTTCTCGTAGCACTTGCGCAGCGCCGCGCGTATGCGCATGAGTTTCACCGAAACGGCTGCGGCGTTCTTGCCCAGCTGCGCGGCCATGTCCTTGACCGACATCTCCTCGTAGTAGCGGTCGGTGATGAGTTGCCGGTCCGCCGATTTCAACTTGTCCAGGCAGGCGCGCAGCGCTTCGATGCGTTCCAGTGAATCATCCCGCCGGGTTATGTCCTCCCGCAGGAGCCGTGCCTCGAGGAGCTCCGCTATTACCGTGAACCCGCGCTGGCGCTTCCGCTGCTCGCGGAAGTAGCGCAGCATCCGGTTTCGGCAGATTCCCCGCAGCCATTTTCCGAAGTCCTTGTCCAGCTCGAACCTGTCGATGTGCTCGAAAGCACTGAGAAAAGTATCCTGCACAATGTCGTAGACGATATCGTTGGACAGGATAGAGCGGGCCGCGAACGCCCTGAGACGGGCCTGGTGCAGACGAACAAGCTGGTTGAACGCCGCGCTATCGCCTTCCTGCGTCCTGCGGATATACTCGTTCTCGTTTTCGACCGATATCTCGAGCTCCATGGGGCCCTTTCATACCAAACGAATAGCCTATGAAGGAAGACTATATAACACAGTTTGAGAGTGGTGGGAAGAGAAGTATTCAGTAATCAGAGATCACTGGCCGCTGTCCACGCGCCGGCCGGGCGATCACACGAGGCGTTGCTTGACAACGTCAACGAGATCCTCGTTACGGATCGGCTTGTTCATGAGGCAGTGGTCGTCACTTTCGTGGAGTATCTCGCGCACGGAGTGCGGCGGGTCGTACGCCGTGATGAAGATTGCCTTGGGCTGGGGGATCTCGTTCTCCGCGGAGTGTTCGCGTATGCGCAGGAACGCTTCGGCGCCATCCATCACGGGCATGTGAAGGTCGAGCAGCAACACGCCGTGCTCTTTCTGCCTGAAGAGCTTGAGTGCCTGCTCGCCGTTGGACGCCAGGTCCACCTCGCAGTCCGGCAACTCCGACGACAGGACGTAACGAAACATTTCCCGGATCTCGAGGTCATCGTCCGCGACCAGTATCCGGTGCTTGCCGTGGTGAGGTCCTGTTGTCGATGACTTGCCCTGCTTGGCGGATGAACGTGCCATCGTCAACTCCCAGATACCACAAATTGGAAAAATGGGCAAGCAGATTCTGGGGAATCTTCTTGTAAACCCCGGTCCAGGAGGCCTATATTCACACTCGCGGCTCGATGGGAGCGGCAGGCAGAATAGGGTAGGTTCTGCAGAAAATCAAGGAGCCAGGGACGTATGAAGGAATTTTTCCCGAACATCGACAAAATCGCTTTTGAAGGGCCCGATTCAAAGAACCCGCTCGCGTTCAAGTGGTATAATCCCGACGAGCTGGTGTCCGGCAAGACCATGCGGGACCATCTCCGCTTTGGCGTGGCATATTGGCACACGCTAAAGGGAAGCGGCGCCGATCCGTTCGGCGCGGCCACGCTGATCCGTCCCTGGAATGAATCGAGCGATCCGATCGAACAGGCTGAGAACACAATGCGGGCCGCGTTCGAGTTCGTCGGCAAGCTCGGCGTCGACTATTATTGTTTTCACGACGCCGACATCGTGGACGAGGCCGACTCGCTGGCCGAGACGCATAAGCGGCTCGACAAGCTCGTGGCACTGGCCAAGCAGCTGCAAGCCGACACGGGCATAAAGCTTCTCTGGAACACGAGCAACATGTTCAGCCATCCGCGGTTCGCCGCCGGTGCGGCAACCAACCCGGACGCCCACGTCTTCGCCTACGCGGCAGCTCAGGTGAAGAAGATGCTCGAGGTGGGGCTGGAGCTCGGGGGCGAGAACTATGTGTTCTGGGGCGGACGCGAGGGGTACGAAACGCTTTTGAACACCGACATGAAGCGCGAGCTCAGCCACTTGGCCGCGTTCCTGCAAATGGCCGTGGACTACGCGAAGGAGATCGGTTTTACGGGACAGTTCCTCATTGAGCCCAAGCCGAAAGAGCCCACGAAGCACCAGTACGACTTCGACTGTGCCACGGTCATCAGCTTCCTGAGAGAGAACGACCTGGTGGATCACTTCAAGCTCAACGTCGAAGCCAACCACGCCACGCTGGCGACGCACACGTTCGAGCATGACCTGACCGTCGCGTCGATGAACGGACTGCTCGGGAGCGTTGATGCGAACCGCGGCGACCTGCTGCTGGGCTGGGACACCGACCAGTTCCCGACGGACGTCCTGGGCACGACGCTGGCAATGTATGTTATCCTGAAACAGGACGGTCTAGGGAGCGGCGGCCTGAACTTCGACGCAAAGGTTCGTCGTGGCTCGATCGATCTCGAGGATCTCTTCCACGCGCACATCGGTGCGATGGATGCGTTCGCGCACGGCCTGAAGGTAGCGGCGCGCATGATCGATGACGGCGTGCTCTGCGACTTCATCAAGAACCGGTATGCGTCATACGACGACGGAATCGGCAAGAAAATCGAGAACCGCGAAGTTGGCTTCAAGGAGCTGGCCGACTACGTTCTCGAGAATGGCGAGCCCACGCCCGTCAGCGGCAGGCAGGAGATGCTGGAGAACATCGTCAACCAGTATCTCATGAAGATTTAGGTCTGGTTGGCAGGATCCAGAACGAACTGCGCTGCCGCTATACCACGTGGCATTCTACTTGGAAGCAAGTCGAGTGTGCGCTGCGGTTGTAGTCATAGTGCAGAACGTAGGTATCTGTGCTTTCCAATCGGATCCCGGCTGTACCACCGCCCCAACGCGGGGCTGTAATATCGCAAGCCCGATGTTACTTCTGCGGTCCGGGGGTGTGGGGTTCTGGGGCGACGTGACTCTGTTGCAGCCACCATGGCGGATTCCCTTGGCAAGCCGTCCAGGCAAGGAACGGCTACTGTCGCGATCCCGGGTCGTTACTCGGATGCGGCCTGACGCTGCCGC
>Ga0272442_10000778_pt1 | contig 49863 bp, 40 predicted proteins | sample SSMForm2O_FD_200262 | JGI IMG/M metagenome (GOLD analysis project Ga0272442, IMG submission 200262) | Marine sediment archaeal communities from Little Sippewissett salt marsh, Falmouth, MA, United States - SSM-Form-2O | ecosystem: Environmental > Aquatic > Marine > Wetlands > Sediment ... | reverse complement strand
TTGCATACAGCTCTTTGTCGTGCACGAGGTCGCTCCCTTCTTCATTGATGTTGTTTTTCTCTTTCAAGGAGCCTGTCTATCATACCTTCTCATACCCTTCTACCCACACTAAATCCTGAAGAGCCATATATTTCATCGTGTATAACTATATCCTTCAAGTATTTTAGTGCGGCTGATGGCATGATATTATCATCTTCCAAACAAATTTGGGTCAGGTAATTTTGCTCTGGGACTTATCTGACCGGAATTATTAAAAATAAATTTTTCATTGTTTTCCACATCGCCGTCGTTTATGCGAGAAAGCAGATTACAAGAACTAAGTAGAGAGTACATGCATAAGACAACTAACTGATTTTATTAATTTAACTATCCCAAAATAAGAAGCCCCCACAACCCAGGGGGACACAGGCTGTGAGGGCTGACCTCATGGTAATATCAGAAGGCAACATAGAAGCCTATCTTTCGATTAATGATGTTGCAAATTTGAAAGGAAAAACCGTCTTTCCATATGTTAAAAACAGTTTTTGAACATTTTATTTCCCATTGTATAGCGATTAATTCCGAAAGTTTCGACGTGCGGAGGAGATTGTTGAGAGGGTTTGTTTAGTTAACTCGACATCCTGAATACTGTTACAGTGCAAGCAACTTCCCCTTTATCTTTTTCCAGTTCCTGGATGTCAGCTCATTTGCCAGATCATGAACCTTTGAGGCCTCAATGAGTTTTACAGCAGGCAAGGCAAGGGGCTGAGGATCTCCGAATACAGCAGGCAGGGCCTGCACCGACTTTTGAGAAGATTCATCAGACACGTGGCTGTAATGCCGGGTCATGGCAGGGCTTGAATGTCCGACAATGGCCTCGACGACAGAAAGAGGTGCATCAGCTTCCCTGCACAAAGAGATAAAGGAATGTCTGAGAGAGTGAAAGCCTACTTCAACAACAGCCCTTTTCCCTGTTCCCTTTCCGGTCCCCTTCATGACCGTCTTGATTCCGCATTTTTCAAAATGCTGCTGTATCTTCCGGACAAGCTTGTGTCTGTTTGTCTCGTAAGATTCTGCAATACATGGGAGCACATACTCTTCACGCTCTTTGATCTCCCTCAACATTGCATTGAGCACGGGGTGAATGGGAATTCTCGTAGGCTTGGGATTTCTCCGGGCCGTCTTACTCGGAATTCTCAGAATGATCCCGCGTTTCAGGTCGGTTTCCGCCCAGCGAAGCAAAGCACAGTCCTTCATACGTAAGCCCGTGTATATTCCCAGGGCGAAAAGAAGACGCATTTCACCGCTGGTTGCACTGCATACGGCCTTGAGTTCATCAACCGTCAGCTCCCGCCTGGAATTCGAAACAATCCGCTTTCTCTGAATGCGGGTCCAGGGATTTGAAGCAATCCGGGCCGGTTCCTCAAGAACACGGAAAAGCAGTTTGAGAAATCCCACATGTTTATTGAAAGTGTTGCCTGTTAACTTTCGCTTTCCAAGATGTCCCGCATACTCTGAAGCGATCCCCGGGGTAACATCACGAAGAGCCAGAATTTCGGGGTGGTTCTTTTCCGCCCATGCAGTGAACGCCATGATATAGCTTCTGTAGCGTTCCAGAGTCGCTTCTCCTGAGTCCGGCCGGTTTGTGCTGTCGTAGTAGGCCTCCCATGCATCAGAGAGCTTCAGCGGAGGATTCCGTTCGTCCTGAAGCCGTTCGAGTTCTGACCTCTGAATGTCGATTCTCGCAGAGAGGTTTTTAAGTGCTGTCAGTTCATCCCCTGCAACAAAGGGCTCCATGATTCGATTCATCTCTACTTCAGCTTCACGCTTATTGGTCTTGCCCGTAGACTTGGCGAAACGCTTGCCCCCTACTTCCCAGCGGACGTAGTAAATTTTTCCACGCTTGAACAGGTATCCTCGTCGACGCCTCATTGTCACCCCTTTCTCTTTGCTGCTTTTACATGCTTATAGTAGGCTACAATAGGAACACAGTCAAGTACACGAAGGGTACAATGTATACTAACTATTCGTAATTATTTAATGTTTGCGGGACTTAAAATCCCGTGGGGCTTGCCCTGTGCGGGTTCGATTCCCGCCCCCGGCACCGGTTGAAAACACAGACTAAATAGCCATATTAGCTAGTAATAATGCTGCTATTGTGAATTCTTCAAATTCCAGAGCTTTCTTTTTCGTTCGCTTCGGTGCTTCTGCTGACTCTTCCAAAAGACGCTTGAAACAGATACATAACAGATACAAAAAATATGTCCCGCGGAAGTCCCGCGCAGGGGCTTTTTAACCCCTGCACGGGCATTCCGAGAGACTTAAGTCCTAATGGTAGGTTTCTCTGTCAGTGATAAGCTGATTAACTTCTTTTTCGCTGAAGCCACGGCCTCGCTTGCGTCCTGGGTAAATAATCCTTCTCAGGACTCCCTCACTGGCAAGTTTATCCACTGCTCGCAAAGAGAGGCCGAGCCGTTCTGCTACGTCAGCACGGCTGAGCACGCGCGGCGGTTGTGACACCGGCAATTCTTTCTCCTGCGGCTTTTTGCCGTGGTTCCTTAAGGCAAATATCATATTTTTTTTATCATCCGGGGTAACAGAAGGATCAGCTGTTAAAGCGGCCCTTATGATGTCGATGGTCGCCGGATTCATGAGACCACCCCCAGATGCTTTCCTTCATATTTTTTCTCCATCAAGCACATCATGCTCGAAACATTTTTAAAAAACTCAAAGATAATCAGGCTGCCGCCCACTGCCAGTGAAGGCAGCGGGACGGACAGCTCTGTTGTAAAAAGATTACGCATCAACTTCTCCAGCTGACTGAGGTTCTTTTAAGTCCGTCGCCCGCCAAAATCGTTTTTCTCGTTCTCTTATGTCCTTTTTGAAAACCTCGTCTACCTTTTTAACTAGTTCATCAGCTGGCCTTTTCAACTCTCTGTCGAGTTGTTTCGCATACAAAAGCGCTTCCCCCAGATTCTTTATTTCGGGAATATCAATAACGTATGATAAGGAAATCCAAATTCCATCATCATTGTAATGATCAACCACTTTTATATCTCCTGTCTCAACTTGTCTTGTTTCAACTGAAAGAATAAAAGCACACATATAATATTGTAACCCAAGAGATTTCCACCAGAATTTACTATATTCATCACATCTTACAACGACCTTAATCCGATCCCCTTCCCTGAATATCACTCCATCCCAATCCAATGTCAGCACATCATTATCGCTTACGCTGCCAGTTGTAATTTCCACATGTTCAGTAGGAAGGTCATCAATTGTGAGCAATTCAAAAATTGACGAATCGACAATAACAGGGTCTTCATCTCCCACACCAGCCTTGATCTCTTCTCTCACTAACATTAAATCTTCTTCCTTCATTAATTTTGAGTCTTTATTCACGGTAATGATTTTTTGTTTATTCATTTTATTCCTTGTTTATCCCCGCTGCTTTTCCATGACAGCCGGGCAAGGGGCATTGCCCCGGTTGTTTTTATTTTCCAGCGGTACTTCTTTTTCTGTACAAAGTTTGCTCGCCATGTGAGGTCCCCCAATACCCGCTGGCATACTAGTTGGACCTCACAGGCGGCATGAATTAAAGAGCATATTTTTAAATATCGATTCTCGCTGCCCTGAAGGCATTTTTCGCCTCCAGGCAGTATTTTATTTGAAGAAAATTGATTATCTGTAACGTCGTGTACTCCTATGCCTACTTCATTTGCGACCTCCTGGTAAATATTTTCTGGACTCCACGCAGGCACACGCAATGCCTGGCAAGGGTCAGAATCTGTGGAAAGAATCTTCATGCATCCGCTCCTGCAAATCGTTCCTCTGGCTGTTCCACAATGTCGCCACTCCCCAAGGAGGAGGAGCCTGTATTATCTGCTACATCCGCTACATCTGATGCATCCCGCAACGGCCTGAGACTGCTGGGTATTTTCCGATCAACTTTTGCTTCCGTAGCATGTGTAGCAGTAGAATCCTTGGGATCGAGGTATCGGCTGAACGCATCGTCAAAACTGCTGCGGAAATACCCGCGGTGGTTTACGCGTCCCAGGCGTTTCTGTACGGGAGAAATGCCGAAAGGCTTTAATATCCCAGCAATCTGCCGGGGCGTAATGGGCTGTCTATATTTATATTCTGGCCAGGGTCGTTCCTCCATCAGGGTCAAACGTGCAGCAATGTCTTTTGACGACAGCCATTCGGTATTCGGATTTGAATCGAAGATATCTCTCAGATCACTCAGCAGTGTTATGCTTTCAGCCTCAGAATCAGCCTCGGATGACGCGTTTGTGATAGCAATAGCGGCTTCACGTGCTTTTTCCGGCCATTCACCCCCGATTACATCCGCAATCGCCAAGAGTGGAGTCCAGTTGTCCTCACCACGCTCGTTTTTCAGATCCGGGATGAACGGTTCTATGGATCTCAGAGCTTCAAGATTATCGCTGGCCCATCTGGCAATTTTACGATTGAGTTCCTGCAGTTCACCATTATCACCCCTGAGTTTTTCGAGAACCGCATTCCCTTTCCTTTTCATTTTGACGCATATGGAGCGGTCCTCCAGTGTTGGAGGAAGGGTTCCAATGAGTGCGATGCTCTTCGGGCACCACACCTTATACATAGTCGGTTCATGCTCTTTGCCAGAGGCGCGAATGACATATGCACCTGATTTACAGTGTCCACTGTTCAATATGCCGTGCAGTTCCTTTTTTCCTTGAAGGAAAGTGTCAGCCTCGTCAACTAAGAGTGTAGGGTAATAGCCATCAATCGATCTGAAGAGCGCGGCCAGAGTAATGTTCGTCGTCAATAAGCGCCTCGGAGACAGCTGTCCGATGATCCCAAGTAGTGTCGACTTGCCACAACGCTTCACAGGTGAAGTTATTGCCAGAATCGGTGAATAAAAGGCTGCATCATGTGCATGTGCATGAAATAGCCATAAGGCCACCGCGATGTATTCATGTTCATCCAGACTCACATGCCTTTTCAGAAGCCATATGATTTCGTTTAATAGCCATGCGCCATTTACGGGTTCAGGCCAAGGTGTTGGCTCCGTAACGATACTGGTATTAGTACTCACCGGCTCATTAATTTCGTTCTCGGTATCGGAGCTCTGGTTTTCATCTTGGGGGCTTGATGCCCCGGTTTTTTCTGTAGAATTCATTTTTCTTTTCCTTTTTTCCTCCTGGCAGCGCCGTCCCCTGCCCAGGGGGCAGGAGATCGGCCTCTACCGTTGTTTAATTTCCGTCCTCCATCTCGTATCTTCGATTTGTGTTTCTCTTTTTCATAGCCAGACCACGCCTTCCGCATCATCAATCTGATTTCTGGATGCATCATCGAACTGATTTTCGTACAGAAGTATCCGCATTTTCGCAGGGTAATAGTACTGTTCTGCCAAGCCCAGTAACGTCTGAGTAAGTTCAACGGCGTACTGTCGCCAGGCATCTTCGTTTCGAATGGCACCAAAAGCAGCAGCTTCGCTTACAAGCCCAGCTTGTCGCAGTGCGTCTTCAGATGCTGTTATCGACTTGCCACGCGGGTTTACAGGTTCAGCAAAGATTTCCATCGGAGCATTTCGAAGAGTTGCCTGAAACAGCTGGGTCAGATTTTCGTAACTGGACATTTCCCCAGGAAACAGCGGGCATAACATCCCGTATGTACGAATACCCTTATCATTTGCGGATTCAATGGCATCAAAACGATCCTGTGTTGATGATGCCAATGGTTCCAAGATGGACCGAACGGGTTCAAATTGAGGCAAGCAAGAAATAGACATCCCGAATAGAACACGGTCACTATATTTTTCGATTACATCAAAGTCTTCAGCGACAGCTGCGTTCTTTGTGAGAATGCGTAACGACCAATCAGGTTCTGCCAGGATCGCTTCCAGACACCCTCTACCCAGATCATATTCCTGCGCTTCGGGCGACCATGCATCCGTAGTCGTGCTAAGCTGGATCAGTCCACGTTTGCGTTTGCGTTTTGCATCTGTCTGGACACGAATGACTGTGTCGGGATCCACGATTGAGTATCCGAAATCGAAGGCGTTCAATCCGTGCTGCTGAAAACTATCGTGCTGGCGCAAAAGTGAAGGACTGGAACAGTAAACGCAACCATGTCCGCATCGAGTTCCCACGTTAACGGCAAATTGGCACAGCTTTTTCTTTTCAAATGGCTTCGAGCGGTTTATGCCTGCCTTAAGGTTTGATGTATAAACCTTGTTCAGATGTTCCCTATTTGTCTTATTATCTTCAATAGTTATGTTTTCCATTTTCATTACTCCATTGTCTTTGCGCATCCGCCACAACCGGAGTTCGGCAGTGACGTTGCAGTATTTTGAGTATCGTCGGCGAGTGAACGCACAACTTCAGGTGCCTCCAAGAACAGTTGGTCCTGCAGATTCTGGATACAAGCACAACCACGGAATTTCAGACCAAGATCATCCCATAGCTGCCTATCTTCTTTGCAGAGTGCTGGGATGATGATGTCGTCCAGTCTGTCGAGAGCGAATCGGAACATCTCAAGCTGTTGCTCATATGGGATGCGATCCTTAAAACCTGACGGATCCTTTTCAGTTGTCAGAAAATCAAAAACAGAAATATCTCTTCCGTTTTTTCTGGCACACGTACGCAGGGCTTTGGATGAATGAGCGCGTAATGCTCCTACTGTTACCATTTCGGGCTGCAGTTCGTTCAAGCGATCTATGATCTCAGCATAACCCTCCTGCCATCCATCGTACGGGATCATCGGGTCCAATCGAATCCGAATTCTATGTCCTGCTTTCTTCATTCTCTGTGCGGCTTCAATTCGCGCGAGAGGTGACGGGACACCGATCTCGTATCTACCCGCCGCTTCAACCGAGTTGATGGACCATGTAAAAATTACCTTATCTGTCGGCTGCAACTCCAGCGCATGCTGAATTTCAACCGACTTGCTTAAAAAAAGTAACTCGTGGTCGTCCTGTTCTGCGAACTCTGGAATGATCCAATGTGTCAGTGGTTTCCCAGTATGCTTCTGGAATGCATTCTCAAATAATAGGCCATCTTGAAGTGCTCCGACCACTAGCGTTGTTGGAGCCTGAGTTGCCATCCATTTTTGGACTTCCCGGATCATTTTGTCCAAGTTCGTATACACCATGCCGCGAAGCCATTCTGGGTGATAGCGAAAAGACGGCGTCAGCTGGCAGAAACAGTAAGTGCATTTATAACTGCACCCTTGCGCTGGGATCAGTTGCCAGTAACGGCAGCAGACGATGGAATCATCGTCCTTTAATGTGTGAAACTTCGTGATGAAGTTTGTACTTCTCTTTCCTGTTAACAATATATACTCCTCGAATTGCACCCATTCCGATTCGGATGAACGCCTTTTGTGGGCGTCACATGACGCCAGTTTCTGAAATATGTTCGTGAAAATAAATTGATCAGCGTCAACGATATCGCGTCCCCGGGCATACCCGAGATAGGGCGATAGCAAAATCGAAACAAAAAAAGTAAACGATAATATGTTGATATATCTTAACTTGGTGTTTTGTTCATTTGTCAGGTCATGATGTGATCTTCCAACCTCCCGAGCGCATTGGCCCTCTATGTTGCATGGTTTATATGGAATAGGCCCTAGTGGCATAACTGCCGAAATTGGCATAGTGCGGATGTGTTTTTTCTCGTCCATAATTCTTATCCTCAAAAGTCTCGAAAAAATTCTATTCTTCAATAATTCGGATTAATATCTATTCTCCGTGTTTGCTCCATGGCAAATGCTTCTGCCGAATCAGCTCCGCCGCAGCCTGTCCTTCATGAAAATGCCATTGCAAATCAATAAATGCCTGAACTGGATGTACTGAGTGGATTCCATCTTGCTCAAAGGAGCCATGGAATATCCCTTCATCGTTTGGAATGATGAGCCAGATGTTCGGACTGTCAGATCCGAGCTTGATGCCGAGTTCGGAAATCCACCTTTTCGACGGTTTCTTTTGTAAACAAATTGAGGTCGGATCGTGATCGAAAGATTCTTGAAGAAGATCGACAGTGCTCAACCCTGTTACAGCATACTGTAGGTCACGAGTCTTGATTCTGGCGATAATGTCTTGTACCCGTTCTGAGCTGGTACCCGATGAGATGCGGCCTTCTATTAGAATATGGCTTTTCTGGTTTCCCCGTGCCCATGCGTCCAGGAGTCTGTCAGGGCTTTTGACCTGTATCTTCCCGTCATCGTCTTTTTCGATGTATCCTTCAGCTTGAAGTCCGTTGATGATCCTGCTTGTAAAACCTTCATCCAATTCTGCACTCGTTGCCAGTTTCCGCTGGCTGAAAGCTGTATCAGGATGCATGAGCAGCCACCTTGTTATTCGGGAGCTTTTCGGCGCAAAAATATTCGCCGGACGACCACGTTTGCGTCTCGTAAATAAATTCGTCTTGCCTTCCACATGGAAAAAGAAACCGGGAGCCTTGATGTGGACATTGCCCGAAAGGTCAATCCAGTAGACACCAGCCTCTCTACAGAGGCTTTTTCCGACTTCCCCCATGAATGGCACCACAACAACAGGAATTGAAGTCGATTCAACCTCGCGCCGGTACCGACCGAGTTGATGGACGGCCCGAGCAGCGGCTGCGGCATCACCTCGGCCTTTGGATTCGATGACGAAGGACATACCCCTAACTTTCACAAGGAAATCCGCCCTACCCCCGGCGGGTTGTTGCAGGATATCAATCTCATGCTCCGCAATTCCCATCTGAGCAAACACATCCTTGATTCTCGCCAGCGAATGAGCTTCCTCCGGCTTCATTTTCCTGTTTTCAATCATGCCCATAGAATAATAAGGATATGCGCAACGGTCAAGTAATAATATTAAGCAAGCCCTGAGAAAATTGGTCAATGGTTACTTAACCAGCTGATAATATTGATGAATAAAATATGTGAAAAAATGCATTTTTTTCCTTTTGAATGGGAAAAAATATCCTAACATTATAATGACGGATAACAGGAGGTATGAAATGGAAGACAAATGTACGTCAATATCGCTTTCACTTGATTCCAGTATTGTTGGAAAGATTGATCAGCTACGTGAGAGGATGCGGCCCGAGCGTGGGCATGTGTCCCGAAGTGCACTAATCAGGCAACTGGTGCTGCGGTCCCTGCGGGAGGAGGATGATTCAGCGACTGAGAAGCAGTTGAACCAACAACAATGAAAATGAGATGCAGGCGTCCCCCACTAAGGAACGCCATAGAATAATGTATTAAAGACGGAGTAGTAATATGGATGAGGCTTATAGTAATTATAGGATTTTTATATCGAGAATCAAAGCCAGCATAGATCTGGTTGAGTATATCGGACGTGACATTGAACTGATAAAAAGCGGTTCCTGGTACATAGGCAGTTCCAAGTTTCATCCTCCAGACGACGATCCATCATTCCACGTTCAAGCTGATGGACAGAGTTGGTGCGATTTTTCTGGCGGCGAAACCGTTGGAGGAGATGTCTTCACCTACATAATGAAGAAGGATCACTGTGGGTTTAAAACCGCTCTTTGTACAGCTGCAAAGTACGCCGGAATTCAGATGCCAGATCAAGATGACGAACAATACCAGAAATGGATGGCCTTGGAAGAAGAGTGGCGAGATGTTAAATCACTCCTGACAAAAGCTGCCGATTATTACCATGAACATTTGCCGGAAGATATTGCAGATGAGTACTTCAAGTCGGGCTACGGATTTACCGATGAAACCATCAAGGGCTTCAAACTAGGTTGGGCTGATGGCAACCTGTGGGATCACTTCCGGAACGTTCTCGGAATTGAAGAAGAAATGGCACTCAAAACCGGGCTCTTTGTAAAAACGCAGTACGGCATTCAAGATTTTTTTCATAACAGACTGATCTTCCCATACCTGGACAACGGCAGTGCGGTTTATTTCATAGGGAGGAAGACAAGGCATACACCGGACAAGTCCTGGGAAGAAGGAAAGTATAAGAAGCTGCTTACTCACTCGGAAAAACACTTCCACGTCTCAGAAACCGTTTCCAACGACCATATTTTTAATGCGCATTCTGCATATGGTGCACGGGAGATATTGATAACAGAGGGAATCAGCGACTGCATCAGCGCATGTCAGGCGGAATATACATGTATCTCCCCGGTCACCACCAGCTTCCGGGATAAGGATATCCCCAGCCTTTTACAGCTCACGAAGCACGCCGAGAGGGTGATAATTTGCAACGATAATGAAGAAAACAGGTCAGGAGAGAAAGGCGCTCTGAAGACTGCCCATGAGCTTCATGCTGCCGGGCGTGATGTCCGCATTGCTGAATTACCGAGACCCGCCGGTGTGGAGAAGGTAGACATAAACGATTACCTTAAGAAACATACACCGGAAGAATTCAAGGCTGTTATTGATTCGGCTATGCGGTATCCGGAATTCCTGATCAGGAGGATACCCGAGAATACTGATTCCAAGGATATCTCCAAGGCTCTTCGCCCTGTCCTTGAAGCACTGTGTTGTTCAGATCCCATTGAAGCGGATGCCTATCTTGATGAAATACAGTCACGGTTCCCAGTGAAGAAGAGGGCTTTGAACAACCTGTTCAAGAAAGTCCAGAAGGAGCATGACAGTAGGGAAAAGAAGGAAGCTGCCAGGAAAAAGGGTGATGACAAGGCTGATGAACCTAGGCAGGAGAGGAGTGAGAGTGGATTGCCGCAGATACAGACGAACGACAGGCAGCTACGGAACATCCTGCAGGAGATTGAAGGAATAATCGTCCAGGCAAATGCTGAAAAGATACAAGCATTGTCTTCCGGGGCAGATGTTAAAGAAGAATGCGCAAATGTACTGAATGGCGTACCACTCTTATTTGTTCGCTCCGGTTCTCTTGTCCGTCTGAATATCGATAATGGACGGCAGGAAATAGAACCGCTTAGTGAGGATGGTGTAAACGGCATCTTAATCAGGACAGCAGATTGGGTGACGATTAACAGGACAGTCACACCAAGCAAACCTCCCAGGGAAATTCCTAAAGATCTTTTAGAATACCCACCAGAAAAGCTGCCCAGGCTGGACGCGGTGATCACAAGTCCTGTTTTTGCATCTGATGGCTCTCTGATAACAGAGAGAGGATATTATCATGAAGAGGCCGTTTGGTACCAGCCGACTGTGGAGATAGAAGAAATACCACTGGAGCCATCTAAAAAAGATGTAGATGATGCTGTTTCACTGATTTTTGATGAGCTTCTTAATGATTTCATTTTTTTCTCTGATGCAGATAGGGCTAACATATTGGCAGTCCTTTTAATGCCGTTTGTCAGACGTATGATTCAGGGAGCCACTCCGCTCCATTTGCTGGAGGCAGCAAGCCCAGGAACTGGCAAAACCCTGTTGGCGGATCTGGTTTCTATAATTGCGACAGGAAAACCCTGTGATCCAGTGAGTCTACCAGACCGGGAAGATGAGGTGAGAAAGTCAGTCACTGCGGAGCTTTCCAGAGGCAAACAAATCATTCTTTTTGATAACGTACCTGACAATGAGGTTCTTAACAGCGCGAAATTGTCGTCTGTGGCCACAACAGAGTTTTGGTCCGACAGGCTTCTTGGTCAGAGTAAGATTGTAACTTTTCCCAATAAGAGCGTTTGGCTTATTACGGGCAACAACGTGAACCTTTCCAGGGAGCTTGTAAGGCGATGTATCAGAATACGGTTGTCTTCTGATACCGAAGAGCCATGGAACAGGACAGGATTCAAGCACCATCCACTCAGAGAATGGACATTGGAAAACAGAGCCGCGTTGATCCGGGCTTTGCTCACTATCGGAAGGGGCTGGATAATTGCTGGGAAGCCTTCTGGTGAGGAATCTCTTGGTTCTTTTGAAAGCTGGTCCGGCGTTATGAGTGGCATTCTCAGAACAGCAGAAGTAGATGGATTTCTTGAAAATCTGTCCGAGCTATATCAATTGGCCGATTCAGACACGGAGATGTGGAGAGAATTTATAAATAAATGGTGGAGTGATTTTAGAGGAGAAGAAGTCAGTGTCTCTACCCTAAATGATATGTGCTACTGGGAAAAATTGATGAAACCGTTACTGAGATTTACTGATAGTAGCGCTAATCAATCTATTTTGGGCAAGGCTTTAGTATCTGCCAGAGACCGCGTATACGGCGATTTCCAGATAAAGGTTGTCAGCTACAAAGGCAACAGGAGCAATCGGTACAAGCTGGAAAAGATAGGAGATACCGAGAATGAACCCGAGGATACAGAAGAAACATACGAGACGGCTCCTGAAGAAAAGGGGCATTTTAAGCAATCAGAAGACATGGAAGAATGAAAACAGGTGGAGATGAGGTAGGAGTGGAGGGTCTCTATACCCCCACGGGTGAGACTTTAAATTATTTTTTTTTCGTGTAAAATAAAAAATAAATAAAAGTACATATTATATGTGTAAGGGCTCCCCCTCTACCCCCCTCATCTCCACCGAATGAAGAAAAATTAATCATTTTTCATTAAAACTGCTTGGGATTGCAGATCCGATTTCTCATAATTGAATTGATGACTAAAAAATATTTAGATGAAAATCACAGTTCGGCGGGTATGATTAAAAAGGTGCATCCCCTTGATGATCTTTTATTAGATTCATTACCGCCGTTCATAGCGGAAAAGATAGACCTTGATACCAGTACAGATACAATAGAACTGCTTAATACGGACATAGCAATAGTTAAAACCAGGCTTAGGCTCTATGAATCCTGCGCAAATATTATTCTTCAGCAGGTGACCGCTGGATCTGAACGAAAGAGCCTTTTGTCTTTTCTCGAATCTCAGATACTGAAGATCAGAAGGCAGCTTGTAATGCTAGTTTCACAGCTCTCGCGGATCAGAACATCCAATATGAATGTAATTCATATCCAAGCCAATCAGGCTATTGGAATACAGGAGAATGTGTAATGAACCAACCTCGAAATGAGCCGAGGATCTATCTAGATCACTTTCCTGCGATTACCATTCAGGACCTACGTATTGCAAAAAGGCTCTCTAGAAAGCGATTTAATGCAGATACAGACTCGTTTACGGTTACTTTTGACGACGGCCGTAAAATGACAGTGAAATTAATAAAAAAGCCTATGTTGAAAGGAAATTTCAGGAAATATATGAAATGTCCTACCTGTGGAAGAGCTGTAACTACTCTACGAGTATCTCCACAGGGCCTATGCTGTAATCAGGATCTAAAAACAATATATAACGCTCGCTATTTTTCAGAGGCGAAGAGAAATAAGGAGACATAAAATGACACCTTTTTTTGAAACAAACTGGGAAGATGAAAAGTATGATGAATTCTTTAACCTCAGCTATTTTGCACATGACGAAGATAAAATCAGAAAGTTGGAAAGAGCAAAGAAAAGAATCGAATCCTTGAAAAACGCAGGATTAACACCATGGACTCATGACGAAGTTATTAATCTATACATAAAAGGTGGAAATCTATATCCAAACGGCTCGACAACCGCTGCGAGAGTTCAAGGGGTAGAAATGCTATTGAAAAGCTTTTTCTACATGGACATCAACGATGAAATAATGAATGCGGACAGTATAAGCTTTTCGAAGATTACAAAGGACATCAAAAAAGGTAATTACTGGGGGAAATATAAGAAAAACGTAGATCCAGATAAATGGGGCTTCCGAGATCCCGAGATTCCGAAATTGTTACGAGAAAGAGGGTACGGGGAAAACATAATGCATTAATACCTTATCTATCCATCAACCTCAAAACACCCCAACAAACTCTCAATACCGTCCCCGATCTCCTTAATATCCTTGTAGACCGAATGAAAAGACACTTCACCACCCTCCACTTCAACAACTGAGCCCAGGTCTCCTATGCCGGAGTACTTCTCCCTGTCAGCATCAAGCCTTTCTCTTACAGCTTGCAAAGGATCGTTCCCAACGCTCTCATTATATCCTTCTATACGTCCCAGGCAATGCATTACTCCACACGGAAGCCCCTTAATGTCTGGAATATCCAGCAAATCTCCAGGCGGGAAAGGAAATCCAAGGTCCACCAGGTGAAGGGAAATATTTTCGCAATCAAGAATCACGAGCTGAGAGGCAGATTTCAAAACATTCTTGAAGCATTCGATTCTCAGCAGCCTCTCACTCACCAGCCTCTGAAGCTCTGGGAACAATTCTTCACTGTTCATCCTGGTAATATCCAGTATTTCTTGTGCCAGGTCCTGAACAGAAGAGAGCCTCAGCACTCCGTTTTTATACCTGTGCTGTAATGCGTAGATCGCATTGAGCGGCGCTCCTCCTCCAAGTACGCCGACGGCAAATCTGTCACCGATCATATGGATTTTTTCTGCCTTGCCGCCCGCATTCCCCTCACGATCATCAGCAGCCATGATGGCTTTCTGGCTTTCAGGAGAAGCGTATGCGTAAAGGGCTGTCATCGGATCCTGGGTAAAAATGTATCATAAGTAGGCGCAGGAAAATACGTTTAAGGAAGAAGAAGGGCTGTAGTGCCATATAGATTCTGGTAACAGCGGCATAGATTTTTATAATACACAAAGGTAGTATAACATGCTACAATGATTGATTAAACAGGTAAGAGTAAGTGGGGTGTGACATGACAAAGTATACTCCTGAAAAATATCGAGAACGGTTGCAACAAAGCATACGAGAACAGCAAGAAAAAGAGAAAGCCGCACGAGAACGGCGGAAGATCGAGCGTGAACAGAAACTAGAAGCTCAGAAGTTGGAACGAAAACGTAAAGATCAGGAAAAGCTTGAAAAATTGCTAAGTCATAAAGCTTCATTCACTAAAACTGCAGCCACTATCGGAGCTGCGGCAGTTGTGGTTGATGTGATCTCGGATTCTGTTCGAACTGCCCGAAGACGAAAGAGACTTGAATTGGATCTTAATTCTTCTGATCCTAAAGCACTGGTCAGAGTTGGCATGGAGGTCGACCAGATGAAGGCGGACCGGACTGGTCAGCGCCCAGAATGGGAAATTATCGAAGAAAAACTACATGGATTGGAAGGCGAAGAGTATAGAAAACGTTTAAGAGAATTAGTGCCTGACAAACAAAAATTACGGGAACATTATCAAAGAAAGATCATTTTGAAGGAAGACCCGAAAAGATTTCAACATCAGACCAACTCCGACTCAGGAACATTATTTTGGCCTATGGTTTTATTGGGTGTCTTTTTGTTCTTATTCCTTTTATGTTACGCGATAGGTTAAGGGGGAAGTGGTGCATGGGGAGTAGAAAGGAATGTTGAAGTGCTGCAGAGACTTACCTAAATGATTCAGCTATACTGAATGTAAAATGCATAAATACTCTGAATATAACCGGGAAGAAAGAAACCTGTGCGCGCACCTGTTCAGGCTGCTGCTCATGGATCATCCAGACTATGGTCCACTGAAGGAATTCACAGGTGATCCGGAGTTGGAGAATCCGCGCTTATATACAGAAGCCGCACTGCTCAGGGACGCATATCAAGTGCGGAAACCGGCCGTAAATGCGCTTATTGACGAAGTCTGCAGGATTATAATTAAGCAGGAGGATCTGTCAGAATGCCGCTTATATTCTGAACTGCCTGATGTATTGAAAGACCCGGGCCGAACACATCCGAAGCAAATAAGGGATAAGGCTGACAAGGCAGGTATTTCCCTTACAGAGGATGAAGGTATCCTGTTCGCATCCTTGCAGGGCATGTTCAACGCAAAGCCAGACCTCATGGTCTGTTTACGGAAGTAAGCTTCTCGTCTACGAAGCCAAATTCACTCTGGGATTTGACCCCAGACAGATTGAAAGAACAGAAAAAATCGTGCAGGTATGGCAGGCGCTGCTGTATGAGGACCTGGGATTCGACTCAGAGCCTGATGCGCAGGTACTCAAGCTGGGCCTTGAGAAATACAATCCTTATGTATCCTGGACAGATGTTCTGAAGATTGCAAAGAATTATCTTGAAGAGGGCGACCTTTCCCTTGAAGCCTTTGAAAACGCCCTTAATCTGTGAAATCTGATTTCCGGATTTCCAGTAATCTTTCAAGTATGGCGTGGATTACCCGTCTTTCAAATATATCCACCCAGAAGCCGTCGCAGAACCGTTCGCCTCTTGAACAATATGTCAGCAATGTTCTGATCTCATCCAGAGAGGCAGTCCTGATAGAACCCTTCTGCTCGACCATGGTATGAGCTTTCTTTTCAAGGTATTCAGTGTCAATCCAGCATGGCTTCTGCGCCAGATCAAAAAACGTAATAACTTCTTTTGAATAAACAGTGGAACCTATTTCTGTATATGGAATTCCATCCGCATCAACCGATTCCTCCATCCTGCATTCTTCGACAACCAGTTCAAATCCCGGCGCATTGAACACTTCCAGAAAAGCCGTAACATCGTCGATGTTATTTGCTGTAGGAACTGGGTGCATATCAGAACCCTACGTATTAACTAGAAGATATGGAACAAACCTTCTCTACGACCTGAAAACCACGCTCAGTCGTACTGAATATACCGTCCTTTTCATTTACAAGACCAAGCCCTTTCATGATATTCAGGGCAGACCGGATTTTTGTTCGCCCTGGATCCGGCCACCATTTCCGTCCTGGAGGATCTAAAATATATCCCTGCTCTTCGGGATGAAAGAAATAGCCGTCTATCCCGTTTTGCCATTTAATGGCTCCTGTGATGAAGTGCTGTGCAATTGCATACCTGCTGAAAAGATGCGCAAGCCAGTCCCTTAAGGACAGATCAGGATCTGCTTGTCCTCGGAATCCGGTCATTGAAACCCAGTAAGGATCACCCCAGCTGGCGAATCTATGATAAAATCGATTTATATCTGTGAAATGCTGAATTACATCTGCAATTCCAGCGAGCTGAACAGCCGCAGCAAGTATGGCCTGCTCCGGTGTTTCATCAATTAGCTCATTGATCTCATCCATTCCATTGAGTTCACGCTCGGGAGAGTTTTCTAGATCAGTCGCAATGGATCCTACAGTTCTTTTTGTTTCAGGATTCCACGGTCCCATCCCTTTTGCTTCTGAGAGCGTCTGATCCACATATGGCACCATATCGGTACCTAAAGGTCCATATCGAGAAATCAACCTTCCAAAACCTGCCCAGATAGTTTCCAGCGCGTGGCGAAAGAACCATCTCAATGCCATGCCTGCGAAACCGAAAGCTTCTTCAGTCAGCATATCAGGAGGCTTGTAGTCAATCCGACCGAGGTGACTATCAAGAAATCGTTGAAGGATATACGGACTCGCACGATCTGTACGTACTAGAGCATGTAACAACAGAGCCATGGAACGTCGGCGAGGACCATCTTTCTTCCGTTCGATCTCTTCAGCCCTTGGACGGTCTATTCTGAAGAAAAGTTCCTCAAGTAAACTGCGCTCCCTGCCCTTGGGGGGGATGCATAAACATAAAGGACAAAGATCATCAACAGAAGATGCTTTTACAGTTTTTCTGCCTGGCTTAGGAAGACAGGATGGATCCACTGAGATGGTTTTTGCAATATCTCTTGCGAGCTTTGAACTCTCATGTTTGCCGGATATGCTTCTGCCTGCGACTCCAAGTGTCCAAGCTGATGGACCGTAGAAAGGAGCATCGAGTGCTGATACAATACGTTTGGACCTCGTTAAGGGCAGTTTCTTGTCATCACCGTGAGGTACAGAAACGGCCCCGACATGACTGGGTCGTACACCATCAACATGTTCATGACGACGAATGGCATGAACATATGCGGACTCGATTAATCGAAGATGTTCTGTATCTTGGGCATGAGCATACATGAATGCTATGACTGAATAGTACCGTGCCTGATTTGTTGTATTTGTGAATCCTGGTAATAAAGCATCAGCCATGTACAAACCAGGTCGGCGAAGTCCCAGATGGTTAACGCCTCCTTTGTGCTTTCCTGTCGGTTCAAGCCAGATTGGTCCAGTATTTCTACTCATCTTCCCACTCCGGTGGCGGACCTGCTGCTATGAGGCATTGGCATTGAGGGCAGCGAATAATTTCTCTAGGATCATTTAATTTCTGTCCCAGTTCCCTTGGAAGTTCCATGAAACACGATCCGCATCCTCGTTTTTCCATCGGAGGAACAAGTCCTTTTGACCTCTTCCAAAGGTTAAACAGATAACCATCTGGCTTATCAGGAACATCAATACTCTCGATAATATTCCTTGCATGATCACGAGCTTCCTCTGCAGACAGAAGCTCTGCAGAAAGTTTTTCAAGTTGTGGTTTTGTTTCCTCCAGACGTGCAGCGGCATCTTTATGACTGCTGCTGCGTTTTGAATAACGTGTAATGGTCTTTTCATCAGCTGAGACTTCCGACTCCAACTTCTTATAAGCCTGGCGTATTCTGATCTCATTTTCAGATGCGCGTTGAAGATTCCACAAGGGCAATAAACGTTCTTTTGCCTGCTCAGAGATGCTCGGCTCTATAAGCAGATTAGCCTTGTCTTTTTCCATCTTCTCCTGGTTTTTCCAGTAAAGCATACCTGATGGAATAGGTTGGTTCTTCTGGTTTTCCGCCACACTGTTGATCCCAAGGAGAATTCGCCTCGCCTGATCTCGTTGACCATGTGACACGCGTCCATCCTCTTCTAGGAAGTTTATATATAAGAACAACGAAAGTTCTGACAGAGTAGTCGAGGGTGCTCTTTCAGGATCCATGTTTATTGCCCAACCCTCGTAATTCAGTGGCCATTCTGCCACTGACCATGTCGCTGTGAGACAATCAGCAAGTGAGTGCGTCAGTGCTCCTCGAAGATGCGGGTACTTTCCGGACATCTCTGTCAGCAGTTGAAGTATCAGTTCAGTAATAGCAGAGGCCTCTTGAGGATTCGAATCAAGCAATGCTGGCAACATTTCTTTCGTATCTGCGGCCAGTTTTATAAGCATTTCAATAACTGCAATGCCGTCAGAGCGTTCGGGTTTCTTCTTCTCATCAGGATCCTTCTCAGGTGACTCTTCTGTCGTAGTCCCTGAGGTTTTAGTCCTAGCTGAGGCTGCTTTGTCAGCTTCGATATCCGGAAGGTGTTCAGTATCGATGGGCCGCCATCCACCGATGTCATCGTCGTCTTTTTCGTCTCCTCCAGTAACAGTTTTAATGAGATCGCGTAAGGAATTCAACTGGTGTTTAATCGAATTTGTTTTCCTGATACCGCCGATTTGCAGTTCGTCGACCTGAGCAATGGGTGCAACATGATTAAGCTTATTTGAATCTATTCCAGTAGTTACTGCAGCTGGTGGTGGTACACTGGGAACAGTTTCCCCCGTTTGTCTTCCTTTTGAAATCCTGTACATTTGTGCAAATAAATCCCCGAGGTACTTAAGAACATCGATCCTGAGCCCGTCATCTACGACCTGTCCTTTCTTTCTTCGAAATACCCTGTGATAACGTCTTTCCCACGCGGGCATTGTAAGTTCGTCTGTCTGATTCAATATCAGGACTGTTTCAGAGAATCCTGGCGCTTTTGCTACAATAATGAGAGGCCTTGCAGGTTCAAACGGTGAAGGGCCTTCCCATTGGGATTCATCAATCTTTTCGAGATCCAGCTTCTTGCGGGAGAAACCGTCATCCAGCCAAAAGTTCACTTCTGACTCTACCGGATCCATGGAAACCAAAATCCGGCCTCTATGGATAATAGCATTTCTCAATGACAGCAAAGGATCCCTCTCAGTAATGGTACGCTCCTTGGGGGCACTCATTTTCCAGCGTTGTTTCTGAAACGGACAGGCATCACGCCACTGTGAGAATGCATTCGGTTCAAGCTCTTGTCTTACAACGATACCTTCAACATTTCTTCCGTCCCAGGCCGCGTTGGTAAGATTTGCGCTGCCTATCACAGTAAAAGTGGTTTCCTCACCCATTCTATAAATAATTTTTGCATGAAGTGGTCTCTTCTTGGAATCGATGAGAGCTCCCTGGATAAACTCTTTTGATTTCGGAGGTGCTTCCAAGGGATTAGCAGCGAGTTCAACATGTTCAGCTCCAAGCATATTTTTTAGGTATCGACTGGTATAATGATCACCATCATGGAAAGGGGCAGCAAATACAGTCTTTTTGCTTTCATCCTGGAGCAACCAGTCTTCGACCTGCTGTGACAAAGGTCCAGACAGCGTATGGAAGAATCTGGTAGTCCCCCCGCCGCTCAGCAGAGGTGATATTTTTCCACTGAGGAGATTTCGATCCTCATGATCAATAAGAGTTTCATCACTATTCAGAAGTTCAAGAAAGAATTCACGAATCTGATTCATTGCTGTGGGTTCAGTAGCGTCGTCCAGCAAATCAAATGCTTCTAGATTCTTTCCGCATCCACTTGGCGTAAGATTACCACTTCCAACAACAGCTTTCCCTGTGCCGCAAAACAGGTGAACTTTCGGGTGAAAGACTCCTTCTTTTCGATCTACAGGTATAAGATAATAATCACGTCCCGCCGAGCTCAGACCTGCAAGTGACGTAATCGCAGACTGATATCCAACGCCGCGGTCCACAAAGACAGTCACAGGATTGGCATCGCGATCCAGAAGGTGCGGCAGCAGGACTGTTTCGAAGAAAGGGCCATGAAAAGTAAAGCTTGTGAGATACACAGGCCCGAGCCCAGCCTCAGGCCATACATCCAAGAGAGTCAAAGAGTGTTTCGTCTCAGTATCCATGCTGTTGTATAGGCTTGTCCCCTGACGCAATGAACAGGATGACTATACAACAATTACTGAAGAAAGACATCCACAACAGAACAAACCACGTACAACACCAGCAACCCACTCTGCACCCTCACCGCCAGCAACCATATCCTGCTGTCCGTTATCGGAATCCACTTCTTTTCTTTCAGCCCGACGACCGAGTATATGAAATATCCGAAAACCAGTGCGATCAGACCCAGGAATAGCCAGACAACCACCGTATATTCCAGAGCAGCGCCCGAAGCATCAGCAGCAGACGGAGCGGATGCAGTTACGTTGTAAGTGATTCCGAGCAGATAGAGCAGGTTGCTGAGGAGCCAGACGGCGAGGGTGATGAGCCATTTACGGGACATGAAATTCAGCATTACCACAACTTCACCGCAACCCTTGCCTCCAGCTTTTTCTCAACATCATCCGGCAACTCAGCCATGAAGTCGAGCCCGGTCTTTGCCTCGATTGCATCGATGGAGACCAGAAATTTATCAGGCGTCTCTTTCCCGCTTACGTCCTGCGGCATCATGAATGCGAGTACCCTGGGCTTGCCGTCCTCTTCATCCACAACAATCTTGAAAAAACCGTCCGGAACTTCGACACCGGACTTAAGATTCTGAATATCAGAATCAAACACCGGACCAGTGATAACCCAGACAGTCTCAAATTTCTGCGACCACTCCTTCGCTACCAGCATCTCCAGTTTCATCCATACCCTGCGATTCAGATTCGGCTTTTGCGGGCATATATTCGACATCAGAAACGTTTCCACCTGGGCGTCCTGACCGTATCGGGTATCTACTGCATAATTCGGCGCCATGTGGCCACGGTCATATCCGCTGTGCGTATAATCACTGTGGCTTACTTTCGTCTTTGTTCTGCCGTCCGTCTTGAAGCGTGAAAGACGTTTGTGCGTCTGCGAATTTTTCACAGCGGAGATGCGGTAAGCGGACCAGAGTGGATTTCTACGCTTATCACTGTAGCAAGATGTGAAGCCAGTGTTCTGCAGGACGGTGCAGGTAGAATCCGTGGACGTGGACACAGGCACTCCAGCGTAGGCGTGAGACCGTGTGTTCTTGCTGTCTTCGTCGGCGTATACAGCGGTGCATGCGAGAAAGAGCAGGGCAAGGATGTGATTTCGTGAGGGCATGAGGGGATTATAGCGCGATTCTGCTTCAAGTGCATGTCTGGGTGTGATATTTTCAGGGCATTCATATTCAATCCTGAAGGAGGGAAACGATGAAAAAGAAGTATGGCGTATTAATGTCGAACTACAAATGCAATATCATTGCGTTGGAGTGGAACTTTAAAAAAATACCCCATCCGAAAAACCTTGATGAAGCAAAAACTGAAATGATGAAGAATAACAGCGGTGTCTATGTTTTTGAAGGCTGTCATGATAGCAGACCGGAAGGTGGAATATTGTATATTGGACAATCAAAAGAGATCGTTTCGCGTTTGGATAAATCTAGCCTACGAATCATCTGGAGAGAAAATGGTGAATTAGGTTTTTTTGCTGATGTATGGGATATTACCTTACGATGGGCAGTGATTGAGGAAAAATCTGTTAAGGCTGTTGAATCAGTACTAATCAGAGCACATGCACCGAGTTTTAATTCCAAAGAAATAAGAAACGTAATACCTTCAGATAATGAGGCTAAGAATTTAATAATTTTTAATGATGGTGTGAAAGGACGACTCCTACCCATTGTAGCTGGACATTATTTTGATAATGAATTCTGGAAAGGCTTTGGGTAATGTGCTGTTTTCGATCATATTATATACTCATTTTGCTTCTTTCTTTAATCTGCTGTGTCGGCAATGAGAATGTTGAGGATATTCGAGAAACAGAAGACGCATCAGATAGTCAACCAGGTACCAACACGGACTCTGATATTGATATGGATTCGGATAACGACACCGATTCGGACACGGATACTGACTCTGACACCGATTCGGACACGGATACTGACTCTGACACCGATTCGGACACGGATGCTGACTCTGACACCGATTCGGACACGGATACTGACTCTGATGGAGATGCGGACGTAGACGCATCTCCAGCTGTTTGTGTTGCCGGTGATTGCTGTAATACGACAACAGGACAATACCGCCCAGATAGTTATGAGTGTTCATCATATTATGAATATCAGTGTTCAGGTTCGAATTGTGGAGATGATGTTGAACAAAGAGTAGTAAATCAGTTCTGCTCAGGCACTTCTGCAATCTGCGATGGGAGAACGGAGCATGGAGGTTGGTCAACTTTTCATAGTTGTGACAACAATTATATTTGTGTTCCTAATGGTAGCAATCCAGGTAATTGTCAGCAGTGCATACATGGTTGCGACGGTGGAGTTTGTTACCCTGAATGTGAACCGTCGGTTTCATGTTGTGACAGCGGTGGGCGTATTGTCTGTTGGTACGATCCAACAAGCGGGTTTATGTGGGAAGACCTTCCATCAATGCCCTGGATACCTTGGGATGAAGCTGTTTCGTATTGTGAGGATTTAATATTGGACGAGTATGATGATTGGAGCTTGCCCACTATAAGTCAGTTAAGATCACTAATAAGTGGTTGTGATAAAACTGACAGTAATGGAGGGTGCACCGTTACTGATACATGCTTGAGTCATCCGAGCTGTACTAATAACGATTGCCTCGGGTGTGAAACACTAATAGATGATTATTATTGGGATCCTGCTCTGAGAAAGGCTGTGAGTGATACTTTACATTATTGGTCTTCTTCATCTGTTCAAAATATAACCTCTCAAGCATGGATGATAGTTTTTACTTCCGCAAACGTTAATGTTGCCTTCAAAACATCAAGCCTCAATGTCCGTTGTATGCGTCAATAAAAAACCACCCACAAAAATGGTATAAGAATACAAGGGAAACAAATAACGAATCCCTCTCCCCACGTCATTTCCCTGCAATAACTCCCCGCACCGAATCTTAGCATCAACACCCCATAATTCGCGCGCGTACGCGCGCATAAATAAACAATAACAGCGGCGCACGTGTATCTCCTGACAATCGCATCAGGCGGTTGATCAGGAGACGTGTGCCCAGAGGAAGGAGAACAACAATGGACGAAAACACCAGAAAGAAACTGGAAGAACCATTCCCTGCCGAACTCATCAAGACCCGACCAGGCAGCAACGGCAAGAATCTCAGTTATGTGGAGGTCGCTGAATACGTTCGCCGCCTGAACGATGTTTTTCAGGGAAACTGGTCATTTGAAGTCGTGGACCAGGCAATCGGCGAGAAAGAAGTGTGGGTACTGGGGCGATTGTCTGTCAACGGCGTAACGAAAAGCTCGTATGGGAACTCAAAGATACGTACGTCCAGAGTCACGGGAGAGCAAATCAGCATCGGTGAAGAGCTGAAGAGTTCAGAAAGTGATTCTCTGAAACGCTGTTGTAGGTTACTCGGAATAGGTCTTCACCTGTATTCGGACAAGCAGCACGACGAGCCAATAACCCACACCCGTGATCAAGGCGGTAACGGCGGCAACGGCAACGGACGGTCCAGAAGCAACGGCAATCATCCTACGCCGAGGCAGTTACAAGCCCTGTGGTCCTATGGGCGCAAGGCAAATTACACCGCTGATGAAATCCGTGGGAAGTCATTCAAAATGTTTTCCCGTTCCCCTGAAAACCTGAGCCGCAGTGAAGCCAGTACTCTCATCCAGACCTTCAGCGACATGCTGAACCATTAAAAGGAGGTGATGATATGAACGCGCAACCTGCAACCAAGATTCAGGAAGAACGTCCGTACTTCAGTCATTCATCAATTTCCACATTCCGGCGTTGTCCCCGCCAGTACTTCTACAAATACGCCCTGTGCCTGCCGGAAGAACACAGGTCTTCAGCCCTTGCCTTCGGTTCGAGTACCCATGCCTGGCTGGCAAAGTACTTCAGGCAGAGAAAGGACAGAGGTTCTGTTCCCGAAGCACAGGAACTCAAGGATTGTTTTGTAGATTCCTGGAACTTTGAACTCGATAATCCAGTTCCCGTTCTCTTCTCAGAGAAAGAGACGGCAGACAGCCTCAAGGATACCGGCGTAAAGCTGGTGGATGTCTTTCTTCAGAATCAGCCGAAGGATATAGGGAAGATAATCGCAATCGAGGAAAAGTTTCTGGCAGACATTACGGACCCGGGGACCGGAGAAGTCATTGAAGAGGAGTTTCTCGGATACTGGGATCTTGTAACCGAAAAAGACAAGGTCTTTACAATCTGGGAACATAAAACAGGTGCTCGCCGATATAGCACGTCTCAGCTTGAAAACATGTTGCAACTCTCCGGATACGGATATGCCGGGCATTCCTTAGGTCTGGGACAGCCGTCACTCAAAGTAAACCTGCTTATAAAGACAAAAACACCGCAGTATCAGCACCTTTCCACTACCCGGAACGAAGCAGATTATCGCGACTTCATTCAGACGGTAATAGGTGTTCTGGCTTCAATAAAGGCTGGCGCTGATTATCCAGTACGTGACTGGTGGTGTCAGGGCTGTTCTTACGCAGCTAAGTGCACTGCTGGCTGATTCCTCTGGAGGTTCAAATGAAATTCTTCAGAGACCGCAAACGTGTTCAGAGGGCGGCGCTGCGCCTTATTGCCAGGACAGAGGAAGAATACGGCTTTGATTCAAGGATAAAACGCGTCATCGTGATGCCACGGAAGAACAACGCCTATTACTACTCGCCTGATATTCCCATAATGAACAACACCATCAGCCTGCCGCTGTGCTCTCCCAGAAGCCTAAAAATGAAAACCCTGTGTCTTCATGAGCTTGCCCACGCCGTCCACTTTCATTACCGCATCAAGACCAGGCTAAAGTGTTTCCAGTCACCCCGGTACATCTTTCTGGGTCCACGACCCGAAGGATTCGTTGGATGCTACGCTCAGTACGGCAGATACGAGGACTTCGCCGATACGTTCGCATGTTATCTGACAAACAGGAAGACCTGGCATTGCCGCTGCCGTTTCGAGGGCGAGACCTTTGATCCAAGGCATGAACCTCGCCTGTATCGAAAGCTGGAAACAGTCCATCAGCTGCTCAAGGACATTCGGCACATGAAGCCGAAGAAACTGAAGTAACCCCAAAACCATCAACATTTAACGCTGTTGCCGGGAACCAACATAGGTGTCCCGGCAACGAAGGAGGTATCAATATGCGTATATCAAGAAAAACCCTGCACGACGCACTCAAAGAGCTGAACAAGGTCGCGGATCACAAGTCATCCATCCCTGTGCTCAGTCATATGTATCTTAATGCAGCCTTCAACTCTCTCACGATCACTGCGACAGACCTGAATCGCAGGCTGTCTGTCTCGGTGAGAGCGGAAGGACATATCGAATCCTGCTGCCTGCCTGCAAAGCTTCTGGAAAAGCTCGTCAAACCCGAGGGCAGAAAGAAAAACGATTACGTCACGATGAAATACGAAGACGGCGTAGTCACGATCGAAGCGGGAGGAGTCACAACGAAAATAAAAACCCTGGACGCAGATGATTTTCCTCAGCCAATGGCAAGTGCTCATGATCTCAGGTTCGTGGCGATTTTCCAGAGAGCACACTTTAGAGAATCCCTTTCTCACGTCATTCCCGCCATGAACACGGACGAAACGAGAATGAACACCTGCGCAGTTTCTATGGACGAAGACAGACTTGCGGCAACTGATCGTCACAGGCTTCACTGGGCGGGGCTTCCCATCACCGTGAAAGAACCGCTTCTTGTTCCTGCAGCCAGTGCGAAGACTCTGCTCTGCATGTTGAAAGGCACCGTCAACGGGCTGGTTATAACCTCCAGGACGGATAATGTTCTTCAGGTTCGCAGTGGCTCTTACACGCTTCAGACAAAGCTCCTGCAGGAGGAATTTCCCCCGTACAGGCGTGCCATACCCCCTGAGAACTCTGAGACGCTTCAGGTGTCTCTAAAGGCAAAGCTTCTGTCCCAGGCGCTGAAGCAGATAAACCGGATATCTTCTGAGGACATCGTGAACATGCGAGTGAATGGACAGATTCAACTTCAAAGCGCCGACAAGGATGCAACTGCCGAAGTAATTGTCCCGACCGCCAGTTCATCGCATGTGGACGGCGAAGACGATCTGACATTGAATGTCAATTTGAAGTACCTGCAGGATGCCATTCACAAAGACTCTGACTACGTAACGCTGATGTTTCATGCGGATGAGGGTCCAGTCGTTGTCTCTCAGAACAAGGGCAGGGCGGTGGCACTTGTGATGCCGTGCCGGGTGTAGGGAGGTGGCGTCATGAGCAACAAGGTCTACGAAATAATTACAGAACGCATCCTGACAGAATTGGAGAAAGGCGCCGTGCCATGGAAGAAACCGTGGAAAACTTCTTTCCCGAAAAACCTGGTATCAGGCAAGGAGTACCGAGGCATTAATCTCCTCGTCTTGATGTGCCAGGACTTCGGCTCGCCGTACTACCTGACCTTCAAACAGGCAAAAAAGCTCGGCGGCGCAGTCAGGAAAGGAGCGAAATCTATTCCTGTAGTTTACTGGAACTGGGTGCCGGTAAAGGACCGCCGCAATCAGGATGACGAGCTGGCGGTAGCTGCTGAGGGCACACCGGAGAAAGCCAAGAGGAAGATGGTTCCTATCCTGCGGTATTACCGTGTTTTCAACCTGGATCAATGTGAAGGTATCGAACCTCCGGAAGAAGACAAGCCTGCTGTTGAAATCAATCCCATCGAGGAATGCGAACGTATTGTTGCAGGAATGCCTGGTCCACCTGTTATCAGCCATAAAAGCCTGCGTGCCTGCTACAGACCAGCGACGGATACTGTTTCATTGCCGCCGGTGGACAGATTTATATCGGCGGAGGAGTATTACAGCACCTGCTTCCACGAGCTGGCACATTCAACAGGGCACGCCAGTCGTCTGAATCGCCCGGGCGTAGTGGGAGTCTCAAGATTCGGCAGTGAGCAATACTCTCAAGAAGAGATGGTTGCTGAAGTGTCATCCGCTTTCCTCTGTGGCATTGCCGGTATCGAAAACCGCACGATTGAGAACTCCGCCGCTTACATCCAGAACTGGCTCAAGGTCCTGAAGAACGATAAGCGCATGATTGTCATTGCAGCGGCGCAGTCGCAGAAGGCGGTGGATTACATTCTCGGCAAAGGGGGTAACCATGATCACAGCAATTGAGAAGTCAAAGAATGCCCTCCGGTCAAAGCCCGTGAAAGATATTGCGGTTATTCTGATTCCGCCTGTGCTGAAGATATTAAAGCTGCTGTATAGGCAATGGCTACGTAAGAAGACTGGAGGGTGATGGAATTTGAAAAGGGGGCCCGGTGCATGCTGGGTTCCCTTTTTTATCATGAACATCCTGGTCTATCTATGTATCGACACATATTCCCTTTTTGGCTATCCTGTAAGAACTCAACTCAGGGGATGAAATCATGGCATTAAAAAAATCAGAACTCTACTCTTCTCTCTGGTCCAGCTGCGACGAACTGCGTGGCGGCATGGATGCCAGCCAGTACAAGGATTACGTGCTGGTATTATTGTTCGTAAAGTACATCAGCGATAAATATGCAGGGAAACCGTATTCCCCCATCATCATCCCTAAAGGTGCAAGCTTTAAAGATATGGTGAACCTCAAAGGCACGAGCGACATCGGTGACCAGATCAACAAGAAGATCCTCGGACCGTTGTCAAAGAAAAACAAGCTGTCCGACATGCCAGATTTTAATGACGCCACCAAGCTTGGAACTGGCAAGGTGATGGTAGACCGTCTTACTAACCTGATCGCCATATTCGAGGATCCTAGGCTTAATTTTTCCAAGAATCGTGCTGAAGGCGATGACATACTTGGAGATGCAAATGAGTACCTCATGCGGAAATTTGCCACTGAGAGTGGCAAGAGCAAAGGGCAGTTCTATACACCGGCAGAAGTAAGCCGCATCATGGCTATGATCGTAGGCATCCACAATGCTGAAACAACAAGCAATACTACGGTATATGACCCGACATGCGGATCTGGCTCTCTGTTGTTAAAAGTAGGTGACCAGGCCAGGACAGAGGTAACGCTGTACGGGCAGGAAAAGGATGCTGCAACGTCGGGACTGGCACGCATGAACATGATCCTGCACAATAATCCCACGGCACTTGTAATGCAGGGTAATACTCTGACCAATCCGCATTTTTCTGAAAAAGGACAGCTCAAGACATTTGATTTTGTGGTGGCCAATCCTCCTTTCAGTGATAAGAGATGGAGCACAGGGCTTAATCCTCAGGAAGATCCTTATGAGCGTTTCAAGTACTTCGGTATACCCCCTGGCAAGCAGGGTGACTATGCATATCTGCTTCACATTGTCAGGTCTCTCAAGAGCAGTGGAAAAGGTGCATGCATTCTTCCTCACGGAGTACTGTTCCGGGGCCATGCCGAAGCTGAAATCCGCAGAAACCTTATTCGCAAGGGATACATCAAAGGCATAATCGGGCTGCCTCCGAACCTTTTTTACGGTACAGGCATTCCTGCATGTATTGTTGTCGTGGATAAGGAAGGAGCAGTCTCCCGTAAGGGAATCTTCATGGTAGATGCCTCCAAGGGGTTTATTAAGGACGGCAACAAGAACCGGCTACGGGAGAGAGACATCCACAGGATTGTCGAGACATTCACAGCGCAGTCTGAAAAAGATCCTAAATACGCCCGGATGGTAAGTTTCAAGGAAATCGAGAAAAACGAGTACAACCTCAACATACCGCGATACATCGACAGCCAGGAACCTGAAGATACACAGGACATTGATGGTCATCTGCGTGGCGGGATTCCCCAGGCTGATGTGGATGCGTTACAGCCGTACTGGGATGTCTGCCCGAATCTGCGCAAGGTGCTGTTCAAGAAGTTTCGTAAAGGATACCTGAGACTTGCTGTTGAAAAATCAGACATCAAACAGACAATTTATGATCATCCTGAGTTCAAGGAATTCATATCCCTTATGGAAAAACTGTACCGCAGATGGCGCAAGCGGACGGTTGTATCTTTGAAGGATCTGGAGCCGGACTGTCGCCCCAAGGAAATAATTGCCGACCTCAGCAATGGTCTTCTGAAGCATTATGCGAAAAAACCGCTGATCGACAATTATGACGTGTACCAGGATCTCATGGACTACTGGATTAGTACCATGCAGGACGACTGCTACATGATTGCCGCCGATGGCTGGAAAGCCGAGACTGAAAGGGTGATTGTGGAAGACAAGAAGGGGGAGGAGAAGGACAAGGGGTGGGCGTGTGATCTTGTGCCCAAGTCATTCATTACCAATCGGTTCTACTCAAAGGAGCTTAAGCTTCTCAATGAGCTGGAGCATAAGAAGGATAACCTCGAATCAGAAAAAAAGGAGCTGGAAGAAGAGCATGGTGGTGATGGTGGGGCACTTTCCGATGTAGGAAAAATAACAGATGCGAAAATTGCGAGGTATGAGGCAATAATTGCGATTTGGGATGCCGAGGATCCTGGAACATACGGGCAATATACTACAGCGCTTTCTGAACAAAGAGAACATGAAGAGCATCTCACTGAACTTGAATCAAAGCCGATTATTCAAAGGCATGCCAATGCAAGAGGGAAAATCACCCAGAAGAAAATCAATGAAAGATTAAAAAAATCCACAGATCAGAATGAGATTTCACTCCTCCAATCCTATAAGGACACTACGGCAGCGATTAAGGACGCAAAAAAGGCGGCAAAGGAGCTTCTTACGGAGGCGTCGGACCATATAGACCAGCGTCTCAGAACTGAGCCGAAAAATGAGGATCTTGCAGAATTCCGTATCATTAACACTTACATTGATCTCAATTCAGAAATAAAGGCAGTAAAAAAGGACATAAAAGACGCCGACGCAGATCTCGACGCCAAGGCTTACAAACACTACCCAGAACTCACTGAAGATGCGATCAAGATGCTGGTTGTTGAGGACAAATGGCTTGCCTCCCTTGAAGCAGCCATTCACGGTGAGATTGACAGGATAAGCCAGGCTCTTACACGCCGTGTGAAAGAACTGGCCGAGCGATATGAAACCCCGCTGCCGCAGGCAGTGGGCAAGGTTGCCGAGCTGGAGAAGAAAGTAGACGGGCATCTGGAGAAAATGGGGTTCTCATGGAAGTGAAGCCGGGATACAAGAAGACCGAGGTCGGGGTGATTCCGAAGGATTGGCGAATAGACACACTTGGGAATCTCACGATTTTAATGACTAACGGCTTTGTTGGAACAGCCACTCGGCACTATACTCTCAATGACACAGGCGTCCTTTATATTCAGGGTTACAATGTTGAGGAAAATTCCTTCAACTTTAACGGAATTAAATTCGTGACCGAGAAGTTTCACAGAGCACACATGAAATCTTGTCTTCAAACTGGTGATTTATTAACCGTGCAAACAGGAGATATCGGGCTAACAACAATAGTACCAGAGCACTTGGCAGGGTCAAACTGTCATGCACTGATTATCTCCAGGTTACATAAGAAAAGTACATGCCCTACCTATATATCGTATTATCTAAACAGTAATCCAGGTCGACTACGCCTCAAGTTGATAGAGACTGGTACTACAATGAAGCATTTGAATGTTGGAGATATGCTTTATTTCTCCGTACCCCTCCCTCCCACAAAAGCCGAACAAAAAGCCATCGCCACCGTCCTCTCCGATGCAGATGCCCTGATCGAATCACTTGATCAACTCATAGAAAAAAAGCGCAACATCAAACAGGGTGCAATGCAGGAGCTACTCACCGGCAAGAAGCGGTTGCCGGGGTTTGAAACAAAAGCAGGATTTAAGAAGACCGAGGTCGGAGTGATTCCGGAGGATTGGGAAGTCCAAAAAATCAAAAAAGTTGCTCCACTACAACGTGGATTTGATCTGCCCAAGTCAAAGCTTCAGAAGGGAATCCATCCAGTCGTGTATTCCAATGGAATTGAGAACTACCACAGCGAGTTCATGGTAAAGGGGCCGGGAATAGTCACAGGACGCTCAGGAACTATCGGGGCTGTTCATTATGTGGATAGAGATTTCTGGCCTCATAACACTTCTTTATGGGTCACGAATTTTATAAATACTTTACCGAGGTACATTTACTATCTATTCCAAATTATTGATCTAACACGGTTCAAGACTGGTTCTGGAGTACCCACGTTAAATCGAAATGATGTTCATGATTCCTTGGTTTCCCTTCCTCCCACTATCACCGAACAACGCGCCATAGCCACTGCCCTCTCCGACATGGACGCTGAGATAACTGCACTGGAGAAAAAGCAGAAAAAGGCCCGACTGATTAAGCAGGGCATGATGCAGCAGCTTTTAACCGGGAAGATTCGGCTGGTATGAACAGAATCGGCAAACCAGAACGTGTCACCCAGAATCGCGTCATCTCCCTGTTCCATGATCAGCTTGAATATAAATATCTCGGCGACTGGCAGTACCGTGATGAAAACAGCAATATTGAAGAAGAATACCTGACTGCATACCTTACCAGGAAGAAATACACCCCGGACCAGATTTCAAGGGCGATTTATCTACTGAGAACGGAAGCCGACAATCCCAACCGCAGACTTTATGACAACAACAGGGAAGTATACAGCCTGCTTCGATATGGTGTGCATGTAAAAGTGGCAGCTAGTGAGGATACCGAGACAGTCAAGCTGATCAACTGGGATGAGCCGGAAGACAACGACTTTGCCATTGCTGAAGAAGTTACCCTCAGGGGCAAACAGGAACGCCGTCCAGACCTGGTGCTTTACGTAAACGGCATCGCTGTGGGCGTCATTGAGCTGAAAAAGAGCAGTGTTTCCATTGGAGACGGCATCCGCCAGAATATTTCCAACCAGCAGAAAGAATTCAATCAGTGGTTCTTCAGCACGGTGCAATTTCTGTTCGCAGGCAATGATACAGAGGGCCTGAAATACGGCACCATCGGAACACCGGAAAAGTATTACCTGCAGTGGAAAGAAGATGAAGCCAACAACGTCGGGTATAAGCTTGATAAATATCTGATAAAAATGTGCAGGAAGGACAGGCTTATAGAGCTGCTGCACGATTTCGTGCTGTTTGACGGCGGGATCAAGAAACTGCCCCGTGTACACCAGTATTTCGCCGTCAAAGCCGCTCAGGAGCATGTGAACAGACATGATGGTGGAATCATCTGGCATACACAGGGAAGCGGAAAGAGCATTGTCATGGTGTTCCTGGCAAAATGGACACTGGAAAACAATCCAAACGCCCGCATAGTCATCGTGACCGACCGTGATGAGCTGGACAAGCAGATCGAGGATATATTTAAAGATGCGGGCGAGAAAATAAAACGTACCGGCGGCGGACGTGAATTGATGAGCATGCTGGGACAGGCAAAACCCCGGCTTCTGTGCTCGCTGGTTCACAAATTCGGTAGAAAGGACGTTGAGAACTTCGAGCAGTATATAAAGGATTTACAGTCCCAGCCGTGTCAGACGGTGGGGGATCTCTTTGTGTTTGTCGATGAATGTCACCGCACGCAGAGCGGTAAGCTGAATCAAGCCATGAAGGCAGTCATGCAGAACGCTGTGTTCATAGGATTTACCGGCACACCGCTTCTGAAAAAGGATAAGAAAACCACTTTTGAAGTTTTCGGGGGATATATACACAAATACCTGTTCAGCGAGGGGGTGGAGGACAAGGTAATACTCGACCTGATATATGAGGCCCGTCAGATCGAACAGCGCCTGGGCTCTGAAGAACATATCGATGCATGGTTTGATGCAAAGACAAAAGGGCTCAACGACTGGCAGAAGGCTGCTCTGCGTGAGCAGTGGGGCACCATGCAGAACGTTCTCAGCTCACGTTCCCGCATGGATAAGGTCATAAGCGATATCGTATTTGATTTCAGTGTAAAGCCGCGCCTGTCCAATGAACGCGGCACTGCCATGCTCGTAGCTTCCAGCATTTACGAAGCATGCAAATATTATGAACTTTTCCAGAAGACGTCTTTCAAGGGCAAGTGCGGTATTATTACGTCCTACAATCCACAGGCAAGGGACGTTACGCTTGAGGACGTCGGCGCAAATACCGAGACTGACAAGGAATATATTTACAACGTCTATACTGAGCTTCTGAAGGATGTGGAGCCATATCCAGGCACATCCAAGACGGAAACCTACGAAGATCAGACAAAGGATCTTTTCAAGGAACAGCCTGCCAACATGAAAATCCTGGTAGTGGTGGATAAGCTGCTTACGGGCTTTGATGCGCCGAGCTGTACATATCTATACATTGATAAGTCCATGCAGGATCACGGCCTTTTCCAGGCAATCTGCCGTACGAACAGGCTTGATGGTGATGACAAGGACTTCGGCTATATCGTGGACTACAAGGACCTGTTCATGAAGGTGGAGAAGGCCATTGCGGTTTACACATCCGAGCTGGACACAGGCGATGATGACAAGGATCCGCAGATACTCCTTAATGATCGACTGACCATGGGCCGAGAACGTCTGGACAATGCAAGGGAAGCTATTTTCCTGCTCTGTGAACCTGTGGAACCACCCAGGGGTGAGCTGGAATACATTCATTATTTTTGCGGAAACACAGAAATTCCTGAAGACCTGGACAGTCGGGAAACACAACGGGTTGCTTTATATAAAGCAACCGCTGCATTGGTACGGGCTTATTCCAATATCTCCGGTGAATTGGATGCAGCAGGGTACAGTGAGAGCGAGATTACCAGAATCAAGAAGGATGTGGATCATTATATCGAAACAAGAGATATCATCCGGCGTGCCAGTGATGAGACCATTGATCTCAAGGCTTACGAGGCCGATATGCGGCATCTCATTGATACATATATTGAAGCTGATACGGCAAAGAAAATATCACCGTTTGATAATCTGTCACTGCTGGATTTGATCGTGAAATCAGGCGTTAAGGAAGCAGTCAATCAAATGCCTGAAGGAATCAGGCGTAATAAAGAAGCAGTGGCCGAGACAATTGCAAACAACGTTCGCAGCAAGATTATAAAGAAAAACCTGGAAGACCCTGCCTTTTACGACAAGATGTCTGTTCTCCTGAAGGAAATAATCAAAGACCTGAGGGCAAAGAGAATCACGTATGAGGAATACCTGAAAAGGATAGCCGAACTGGCAAAGCAGGTTCAGGCAGGACATGCCGAAAATATACCGGCCCGGCTCAACACACCAGGACTTCGGGCGCTGTATAACAACCTGAATGAGGACGAAGAACTGGCAGTACGAATCGATGAAGCAGTGAAGACAAAAAGACCGGACGGATGGCGGGGAGTACTGGCACGGGAGAATGTCATAAAAGGTGCTCTGTATGAGGTTTTACAGGACCCTGACGAGGTGGAGCGAATATTTCTTATAATCAAGCATCAGCAGGAGTACTGATGAACCAGACACTGCAACTCGGCGATATTGAAATGGACGTGATCAAGAAGGACATCAAGAACGTCCATCTCAGCGTCTATCCGCCGACCGGGAGAGTAAGGATTTCAGCTCCGAAGCATATGAGTCTGGATACCATCCGTGTTTTCGCCATCTCCAAGCTGGACTGGATCAAGCGGGAGAAGAAGAAGCTGATTGAACAGGAAAGGGAAACTCCACGGGAGTACCTGGACAGGGAAAGTCATTATGTCTGGGGAAAACGATACCTGCTAAAAGTCAAGGAACGGGATGCTCCGCCTGAAATTGAACTGAAACACAGCACTCTTGTCCTGTATGTCCGTCCTGGGGCCGACGAAGACAGGAAACAGGCCATTATTGCCGGTTGGTACCGGAGGCAGGTCAGGGAAGCGACTACATCTCTGATCGCAAAATGGGAACCCCTGATGGGAGTCAAGGTTTCAAAATTCTTTGTACAACAGATGAAGACAAAATGGGGGAGCTGCAACCCTGCTGCCGGCAATATCCGGCTGAACTCGGAACTGGGCAAAAAGCCCAAGGAATGCCTGGAATATATCGTTGTCCATGAAATGACGCACCTGCTGGAAAAATCTCATAACCAGAGATTCGTTTCTTACATGGATTGTTTCATGCCGCACTGGCAGTCATACCGTGACACGCTGAACCGTCTGCCCGTGAGGCATGAGGATTGGAAGTACTGAAATGGAGAAGAGATAAATGGAAAACCAAGGAATGATATCTCTCAAGGATTTTATTTCAGACACGCTTGTTCAAATTGTTGAAGGTGTAATGCATGCCCAACAAGAAACAGAGGGGAAAAAAGGCGTGATGATAAATCCAAGAGTTCCCGTAGGTGAGAGGTTAAACGCAGATGGATTAGTGTATGACTCTTCCAATGACAGAGGTGCATCACTGGTGCATTTTGATGTTGCTGTAACTGTTTCAAAAGAAAAAAGCGCATCTGCAGGAGGAAAAGCAGAAATAAAAGGGTTTATTGGTGTTGTTGCAGGTTCAGTTGGTCTAGGGGCTGAAGGCAAAACCGATACAGCAAAAAGCGAAGAGAGCAGGATCAGGTTCGTTATTCCTATTTCACTTCCTGTGCCTGCAAAGAATCGTCCTGCAGCCTAAAAGCGCCACGGCTCGAACTCAGATACATTCTGACTGACCTCGTAATCCTTCCATCCGTACTTTTTTCTTAACCTATTCAGTATGCGGCGATCATCGGAATCCGGTTTACAAAGGCCCAGCTTTCCACCCTTCGGCCACGGGACCGGCTCGGGGAGCGCCTGGGCGTCCTGCATTTCCCATGCTATGCACCACCGGTCAATCTTCGGCACACAGGCCCTTTTAGCATCTCCGGCCTTGGTGTTGCGAACCCTCACGAGGTTTGCCCGGCCCAGGAGGTGGGATTTCAGCCTCATGTATTCATATTCTTCCGGTGATTTTTTCTTTTTCAGTGCCTGCCAGTCAGCTTTTTTGAATGCCAGCGTCTGGCTTGAGAATATCCATACCTCACCACGGAAGAGTGAATTTTGCGACCTTAGTTCAACGGTTTTCTGACCTGTTACGATGTAAGAGCCGTACGGATTCCGGAGCCATAACAGGCGCATGTTATCTGTATGTTTTCTGGGCATTATTTCCTCTCAGTAATAAGCCGAGTTTACAGCAGTAACCGACCGCATGTCGACAACGTATCGTGTCAGGATCCTGACATCCCACAACGACACAGCATGTCGCGTGGGGGAATAAGGTGCCGTTGAAACTCTCTCTCACACAACCAGCTCCATCATGTCTTCATGTATCGATTGCCATGGCTGATTCAGATTGATTGAGCGGACGCTTATCTCGTGATTCTGGGAAGAATATGCCATGGAAAGGGGAGAATCGACCGTGGGATACAGAAGTATCATCTGGCAGTTCTGGGACAGCTCATCATCCGGCAGATTATCCAGGTAGGCGTTAATCTGATATAGATGATCTGTACGTAACTTTTCAGCATTGTAATGCGTTTTAGTGGCTTCCGGCGTGAATTTGCATTCAATGATTATCTTTCTGGTGGCAGATGTAAGGCTTATATCCGTCTGCATTTTAGGCAACAGATCCGCAGAATGCTGGTCAACGGCTTCCCACTTCCAGTAAAAGTCCTCACGTTTCACACGGAAATCAGAATGTATCCTGTAGAAAGAGCGGACAAAGTTCTCAAACAGAATTCCCATCTGTCGCTCATCCTGCAGGAAATCCATGAACTTACTCGACCCTGATTTCTCTGAAACAAGAAGGTTCCTATGGATCAACTCGCAGACTTTAATGAGAAAATCATAGAATTGATTGTTCCGGCAGAGCTGCACCTGCCCGAAAATGCGGTTGTTCAGTTCGATATCCTGTACATCCGAAAGCAGGCGGCAGAGCTGTGACATGCTTTCTGAAGACTCCCTGGTCAGCCCCTGAGTCCGCAAAAGTCGCATCATTGTTGCCTTGAGAATCCGGTTATGGAGGACATTATAGCTCAACTCGTCGAAGTCACACGGCAGGCGCCCCGTTCTCATAGAGTTTTTCCGTATGGCTTCATTAAAACAAATCCTTCCACGAAGCCGTCCGGTCCATTCGTGCTGGGAGACATATCCCCGGTCAAATCCACGTTTGAGAAGATGATTTGTGCCGTTGATTAGCACTCTTGCGAACAGATCTACCAGAGAAGTACTGTCGATTGCCTCCACGGCTACAACGTCTTTTTCCGTAAGTTTGTCCCATGCATAACAGAGCAGGTAATAAATATTGTGGATCGGTATTTTCACGCTGCTACTCACTGAAGCAGATTGAATTCCTGTTCTTTCACCTTTTCTTCATCCTCAAACCAGTATTCCTGTATCAGAGGTACTATTTCTGCTTTTATTACACGCTGATACCACTCTTCATCCGGAGTGATGTCATCGCCAGGACAGAAGTAGCTGTGGCCTATCTGATAGCCCGGTCCGAGGTTCCTGGTTTCCAAAGAGATAACCTGATTGAGAGTTGTCATTCGATTCACAATTTTCTTAACCAGTTCCTTTTTTGCACCCCTCTCGATCAGGAACTGCTGAAAAACTTTGCTGGAAAATTCCGGCTGCAGAGTGATAAATCGGAATCTTCTTCTCAAGGCATAGTCAACCATGGCAAGAGAACGGTCTGCCGTGTTCATCATTCCTATCAGGTACAGATTTTCAGGTATGTGGAATTTTTCTTCAGAGTCCTGAGAATATGTAAGTGGAATGGCGTATTCCTTCCCTCGCTTATCGGGTTCGATCAGCATCATCAATTCACCGAATATCTTGCTGAGGTTACCCCGGTTTATTTCGTCGATAATGAATACGTAAGGGTTTCCCTTAGCTTCTTCGCGCTGGGCACGGCGACAGAACAGATAAAACAGTCCATATTTCAAGTCGAAACTTCCCTTGGCCGTAGGTCTGTATCCCTGGATGAAATCCTCGTAGGAATACGACTGGTGAAATTGAATCATCTCGACCCGACGATCATCCCTTGAGCCTATGAGAGAGTAAGCGATCCTCTGGGCGACATAGGTCTTTCCAACTCCGGGTGCACCCTGCAGGATCACATTTTTCTTTTCCTGGAGTGCATCAAGTATCATATCGAACTGATCTTCCTTCAGGAACAACCCGTTCAGCGCATTCTTTTTATCATATGGTTCCAGCTGCGACCGGACTGGTATGCTGGTGTCATCAATCAGGCTGCGTATTATTTCATATTCATCTTCTGTCAGCCTGAAAAGGCTTCCCTGATGGCTGATGACGGGCTCGCTGTCTGCAAGGCCGGGATTGGAAAGCAACATCTCGTAAGGGACCGGATTTTCAATATTCTCGACCTTGTGAAACTCTATCCCTTCCCCTTCGTCGCTCTGATGAAGAGCCCTGGTAACTTTGCAGATGGCGACTATCTCTCTTTGAGGGCTGGTCACATAACCAACAATAATGTCGCCTGGTTTAACTTTCTCAAAGTATTTGTATTTCTGGCGCTTGTTCCCTCTTTCATTGCGTGATGTGTAGATCTGCTTCTGACCGACCTGCATGTCCTTGATGTTCCAGATGTTTGGATTTGCATTAAGCCACCAGTACGAGGTTTCCGAGGATATTGCAGGAGAAATTGGTGCAGCCTGAGGAAGGGAATGAATATCGAGTCCGACTCTTCCGGTCAGGAATCTGACGAATTCTGAGTAAGGGGTTATGTCCGTCAGTGTCTTGGGGGCCACTTTCTTATCTTTCGGCATCTCCCATGGCCCTTTATGCAGCCATCGCACTTTGCGGACATGTTTGAAATATTTTCGACTGTCATCGAAAGAATAATCCCCCTCGACCACTCCATATCCCAGGAATGTGGTGAATCCACGCTTTGCGAAAACAATGTCGCCTTTTTTAACATCGTGAGCGAACTGCCAGCATGTATGTGCATCGATTTTTCTGGTCGAATCGCCTCCTGCAATCTCAGCAAGTTTCTTACGAATTTCCTCCTTATTACTATACTGGCTCAGGTCTGTAGTTCCCTGAAAACCAATAGCCATGATGCCATTTTGATAAAACTCATCCCAGTACTTGCCCCTTTTACCGGCGGATAGGACCCAGTATCTGCGCATACTGGATGCAGCTCCTTCTTTTTGCGAGACGCCATATTCACTGTCCAATCCATCCCGGATTACTACGGCTTCATTATCAGCTCTATCCTTGCCGGTCTTTTTATGAATATACGCCCACTTTTCTCCAATCGTCTGGGACTGCTTTTCGTCAAGTGATGTATTCCTTCCCTTGTCAGTGAGAGTCCAGATGCCTCTCTTTTCGCTTTCTACAAGACCTTCCCACATGAGGTACTTTTTTGCCCATTGGACCTGATTATGAAATCTCTTTTGTCCCTGTTTCGTAGTCTCAGTAATTACGGATTCTGGCAGGTTAAGAGATATACTTATTTTTTCGCTGACTTCTTTTGGTTTTCCTGATCCGCCAAGATCACGAAGCGCATCCAGCAGTGGTCCCATCCACTGGGTGAATTCCCAGTTTTTATTCTGTGTGCTTTCAATCTCTGAGTCTTTATCCTCGGTTACAAACAGATGGGCGTCATTTGATATTTTCGCGTTGTCGTCGCCAAGAACTCTATTCATTTCCTTCATCCATTCCCGGTAACTCTGACAATCCACAGGGTCAGTCTCGATATTGTTGGCCTTCCCGTAGGCTATGCATTTTCTTTCTGCAGGCAAAAACTTCTCTGGATTAATCCAGAACAGACCAATTGTAAGTTTTCCCATGCCGATAACTTTAAAATTAAGGCAACGGTCGAACAGATTTTCGTCGATTGCTGCAATGTCCCCATCAGCGGCTGCTTCAGCAAGCTGCCATAGGGTGCTCATATGGTCTTTTTCTCGTTCTTTTTTATGCGGAAAAAACCATGAGATCATATTATGCAGTACCGGGAGTCCACCGAAATCTTCAGGCACAGAAGCTTTTAGGTTCCATCGTTCCTTCAGAAATTTCCAGTTCTCCAGCCTGTTATTCTCGGTTATTCCACGATTGAAATTTGCCATGAAGCTGAAGGGATCAATCTCCGCAAGTGGAATATTTTCGTTTTCATCACTTTTTTCCTTAAGGCTTATAACTTTCAGGCCGCTCTGCTTCATCTCACGCAGAATTTCTATTAGCCCCTCCTGGTTCCGGCGGTATTCAAGGATCTTATGAATCGCCTCACGATGAATGGGTATCCATGTAAACATCATTGCTCTCCTTTGATCAGGGTATTTCTTCCTGAGTCAGTTTCATGATATCAAAATCAGCTATTCTGACCCAGGTATTCAAACCCACTTCCCCCTTACGTTCTCATATTATGCCGAAAATCCTACTCCATTGCAGCACCTCTGTCACCCGTCAGGATCCTGACATATTAAAGAGACACCGCATGTCGCACGGGATTGTGTTTGCATCGTATGGGGGATTCAGATATCATTCTGGGTGAGTCAAACAGCAGCTCTATCCGGCTTATGCCTAGCGGAGTCGTTAACCGTTATGGAGAAAAGCTACTGAAAGGCTCAAGACATACAGCCTGTGCATTCCTGCGACAGTATTCGGGTAACTCCCGCTTACTGGGAGGCGGGGTAGAGACGTTTTCTTGCACAGGCTGGAACGTTTTCTGTTCCCGCCTCTTTTTTTTTGAGGCGGACACGAGAGGGGATGTCAATGAAGTGTCCGGTTCAAGTTTTATTCACTGTATTTGTTCTTTCATTCCTTGTAGTGAGTTGCGGCGACAACAATGAAGATGATGAGCAACAAGTCTGCGAGCCCGGAATAACTCAAATTTGCATTTGTCCTGATGGAAAGACAGGATCGCAATCTTGTCGAGATGATGGCATGGGTTGGGAGAAATGTGTCTGCGTGGGAATAGATGCTGGTGGTGATACTGATTCTGATAGCGACACGGACAGTGACTCGGACACTGACAGCGATTCGGACACAGATACAGATAGTGACAGCGACACCGATTCGGACAGTGATACTGATTCAGACACGGACACAGATACCGATACGGATACGGATACGGACAGCGATTCCGACAGCGACGCAGATGCTGACGCTGATGCCGATGCGGACGTTGACGCAGACGCTGATGCAGATGTGGATGCAGACGCCGATGCTGACGCGGATGTGGATGCGGATGCGGATATTGACGCAGATGCCGATGCAGATGCAGATGCTGATATAGACGCAGATGCCGACGCCGACGCGGATGCGGACGCGGATGCCGACGCCGACGCCGATGCCGATGCGGATGCAGACGCCGACGCTGACGCTGACGCGGACGCCGATGCTGACGGCGATCTGTGCTGCAGTACCGAGTATGAATATGATTTCGACTCGGACGACGAGGGGTTCACGACCGGCGGCACGAGTTCATCATGGGAGCACGGAACCGCGGGCACATGCCAGAGCGGCGGATGCTGGGAAACAAACCAAGGAGGCGATTACAACAACGGGGAGTGTTCCTGGCTGAATTCACCGGCAATAGACCTGAGCGCGTATGCCAGTGCCGACACGATATACCTCGAATTTGATCATCGTTATTATTTCGAAGGTGGAACCAGCAGCATAAAGATCGACGGGCTGCTTTACCACGCATGGAACGGCAACTCCTGGATACAGGATCTTTCTTCCAGTGTAGTTGGTGGATACGACGGAGCATTATCAACCTCGGCACTTGGAGGGTGCGGCGTAACTCACAACCAGCCAGGTTTTGAAGGTGCACAGACTTCCTGGGATACGAGGCGGATTGATATTACCGACTATGCGGGACTGAGCGATTTCCAGTTCAGGGCATACATGGGTGCTGATGGGAGCAATTCGGAAGATGGCTACAGGCTGGACAATGTAAAAATCATCGTCTGCGAACCCTGCGGAGCTGACGCAGACGCGGATGCAGACGCAGATGCCGATGCAGATGCGGATGCGGACTACGATGCAGGAGAAAAGTTCAACTCGCTCGGAGACAAGTGCGATCCGGGCGGGTCTGCGGCAACCGACTGCCCTGACATGGGAACGGCACCGCTGTGCGTGGAACAGATGCACATGAACTTCAACTCCCCGCTCTTTGACGGGGGCCTGTTTCACATGGACACGCCGGGCGGGTACTGCACAAAGATGTGCCCGCTTCTCAACTGCGGAACGACCGGAAGCTGCATCAACTTCAGCCTGCTCGGTGCGCTTGCATCGTACTGCGTGAAGAAATGCACGGATGACTCCGAGTGCAGAAGGAGGGAGGGATACTGGTGCAGGCCCATAGGGGACTCGGCTTATTACACCAATCCTCTTTATGTACTCATTTACATTCCAACCGGTACGCACTGCGTTTACACGGGCGAGTTTCCGCCTGACGGAGGACTGGATGCGGGCGCTGACGCTGATGCAGATGCAGACGCTGATGCTGACGCCGATGCAGATGCCGACGCTGATGCAGATGTGGATGCAGACGCCGATGCTGACGCTGATGCGGGGATTCCGGACGGCAGCCTCAAGCCCACGAACAGCTGCATGGACGCGGGCGGTGTTCTGTGCACAGAGGTCAGATGGGACATCTGCCCTGTGGGCTATCAGATCATCGACGACCCCGACGCTCACAAAGGATGTGGCGACCCGGATTCCGGAGCGGAGGGCTGGTGCTGCATACCTTCGTCTTCTTATTCATGCAACATGAGCGGCTCAACCACCTGCGTCCCAAATGCCTGCACGGGCTGCTGGGGCCCTGTCGATTCAGGGCTTGAGTGCGAGCCCGGCCGCGTTTGCTGCCAGGACATCTGCGGCTGAAAATGAAAGACAGTGATTTCAGGAACTGGGGCCACAGGATGGTCGACCGGGATGTGTCAGGTTTCTGACCGTTCCATTTACCCCCCTCCGGCGGTATACTCATATACATCAAAGACACTGCAAGGGGGCAGGGAATGAAGAAATTATTATTCGTCGATGATGAGGAATTTTACCGCACATTGATACCGATGGCGCTGAAGGGGCTGTTTGAGGTCCAGACCGCCTGTGATGCTGAGGAAGCGGCAGGCATGCTGAAATCAATTTCGTTCGATGTGGTGATGACGGATTATGTCATGGGCGAAGGTCACAACGGCATCTGGCTTCTGGAAGAAGTTAAGAAGAAGCAGCCGGGCGTGCTGCGGGTTCTGTTCTCCGGTAGCGAGCCCGACGAATTCGAGGAGCATCTGAAGTCAGGACTGGTGCGGCGATTGATTCCGAAAATGTCGACGGTAGAGGAGATTGTTGAGGGTGTAAGCTTTTCAAAAAAGAACCCCGGCAGTGGGGATAGCCGAGGTTCTTAACACATATTATATAATATCAGTAGCTGCTCATCCAGCGGAATATGTTGTGGCAGCCGCTTTTCCCTTTGACTTGATCTTCCCTGCTTTTTTCAGCTCTCTGAGATACAACCCGGTTTTTGCCGTGGGCATTTTCATGGCTTTGGCAACTTTACCGCGAGAACTCCCCGGGTTCTTTTTAAGGTATGCATGAATTTTATTCTGCACACCGGCCTTCTGAGCAGGGGAAAGTCGCTTGGTCTTTTTAACTGCTTTCTTCTTCGGCTTAGCAGCAGTCTTCTTCCTGGGCTTCGGTCCGGGCTTTTTCCTCGCGGTCTTCTTCCTGGGTTTCAGTCCGGGCTTCTTCCTGCCGGGCTTTTTTCCTCTCTTCTTTGCAGCTGTCGTTGTCTTCTGAATCTCCATCAACTCTTGCAATGATGATTCTTTAACAGCCTTGATAATTGCATCTGCGAATTCTTTGGATGCTTTTTCGATTGTGGTCTTAAGATTGTTTTTTGGCATGAATGATTCTCCTTGTTTGTTAATACGTTATTAAAGGATGATTGGGTGGGGGTCAAGGGATTGGGAGAGAGCCGATCCTTTAATTACTGGGCCACATGGATACTGAAAATCTGCAACATCTACCATGATATATTATAGTAATATTTGGTTAGATCACTTATTCTTCACAGGTTTCAGATTCATCGTTCCCCTGATAAATGAAATTTCCGGAAAATTCCTTGGTCTTTAGATATTCTTCGAACTTATCAACCTGGCATTGTGACAATTCTGGGTTATCATCTATTTGAACTTCATTTCCGCCGACTCTTTTTAAATAGAATAGTCCTGATATACTTGTCATGGAATCATTATCTGAAATATATATACTGTCTTCAACCTCTTCCAGATTGCTCAGTCCATCAAGATTTTCCAATGATTGATTGAAACTGATAAAAAGCCAGTCATAAATTATCTCAAGATTTTCTAATCCATTTAGGCTTACTAAGGCGGAATTGTTTCTGATTTCAAGGTTGCATTCACGACTGCATCTCTTTTTCCCGATTGTTTTAAGACTCCGTAGTCCCTTAATATCCGTAAGAACTTCATTGCTATTAATATATAATCCATCCTCAACGTACTCCAGATGTTCCAGCCCATTGAGATTTTTTAGACTTGATTCTTCTATATCGACTCTGCCCTCAACATGCGTGATGCCTTTAAGCTCTTCCAGATCGGCCTTGTTCCTGATGGCAACGTCAAAACAATAATGTCCTTCTTCGCAATCATTAACTGACGGATTACACATCACAGCCATCTGGGACATGGCCAGGGAAAGGAGTAATATCTGAGTAGTTTTATTCATTCTCAATTATGCACACCACGGTTTTCTGCTTCTCTTTGAGGCAGTATATCAGGATAAATCTTTACAGGATTTTCCTACTCCGCTCCCTCCACAGCCACATTATCTACATACCATCCGGAAGCATTGGTGCCTGAGTCAGAAGCCATGCAGAAGCGGATCCTGAAGTCGGAGTTGTTGAAGCCTGATACATAGAAGGTTTCCGAAAGCCATGTTTCCGTAGTGCCGTAAGAGGTGTACCCGTCCTTGTTATCAAACGTGCAGCCTGAAGCATTGATATTGCCCGGATAACCACCGGTTGGATCTATATCCACCCAGGATGTTCCGTTATAGGCCTGTACTGTGGCTCCATCATAACCGCTTTCAAAATCATACCAGTGGTCAAGCGTCAGTTCTACAGTATCACCCGGCAGGCAGGATGACAGGTCCATCTCAGGAGTCTGTATACAAGCGCATTCCGACGTATTGTAGTCGCCTGACAGGTTGGTTGCCCAGCACTGTCCGCTTCCGCCCTTGCAGGATCCCGGGCCACTTGTGGCTTCGCCCCAGTCCCACGAATAGTTTGTCTGCTGGCTCGTATCCAGGCTGAATCCACCGTTGTCGGAATCAAAGTTCTCTGTCAGGAAGCTCGCTCCTGAGCATCCTCCTCCGCATTGCTGCTGGTCATACAGCTTGAGCGTAATATCGTCGATGTACCAGCCCGTCTGGCTTGTATAGCTGTCAGAACCGAAGCAAAGCCTTACCTTGAAGTCGGAGTTTGTATAACCAGAAATATAGAAAGTCTCAGGTAACCACGTGCTCTCAGTACCGGCGCTGGAATACCCCTTTTCATCGTCCAGTCTGGAACCTGATGCATTGATGCTGTTGTCAGGATAACCGCCTTGAGGGTCTATTATGGTCCACTGAGAGCCGTCCCATGCTTCTACGTTGGCTCCGTCATAGCCGTTCTCGAAGTTGTACCAGTGCATAAATGCAAGCTCGACAATGGTTCCGGTGCCGCAGACCGACAGGTCTATTTCAGAAGTGACAACACAGTCATCCTCTGAGTTTGCATAGCTGCCGTCCAGATCGGTTGCCCAGCAGCTTCCGCTGCCTCCGTAGCAACTTCCGGGACCATTGGTTGGCGTGCCGAACTCGAAGTCACTGTTTCTGCCCGAGAATGTCTGGACAGTGTAGTTCTGCATATCAGACTCACCCAGATACTGCTGCCAGCATCCACATCCGACATAGCCTCCATCTGCATCCCCATCTGCGTCGGCGTCAGCATCAGCGTCCGCGTCAGCGTCTGCATCAGCGTCTGCATCAGCGTCTGCATCTGCGTCTGCGTCTGCGTCTGCGTCGGCGTCTGCGTCGGCGTCAGCGTCTGCATCAGCGTCTGCATCAGCGTCTGCATCCGCATCGGCGTCCGCGTCAGTATCGACATCCGTGTCTGTGTCCGTATCTGTGTCTGTATCAGTGTCTATGTCAACATCCATGCTGGGCACGTATTGGTATTCAAATGCTCCCATGTCTGCATTAGCGAAGCCCACATCTGGTACGTCAACCCTTGTATTGTCTTCTCTGTCGGTCGAAGGAGCCAGATAATCATCAGCCATGTCTATACATGGAGATGAAGATTGCAGGTAGAAATTCATATATAGCGGATCCTCAAACATTGGATCCTCATCAATGTTCCCTGTGCCAGGGAAGGACCCTCCAATATTGCTATAGCTCACATCGGGCGATCCCGCTATTTCAGGATACAATACGGCGTTGTTTGCATATATTATACTATTAGCAACGAAAGGAGTTGATTCATTATCACAGAATAATCCCCCCCCTTCATAATCTGCATCGTTATCGTAAATTGTGCAGTTAATTATATTTGGGTATGAGCCTGAGCTGGCAGATATCCCAGCACCGATCTCAGAGAAGTTGTTGAATATTACAGAGTTGATAATCTCAGGCGAACTACTTTTCAGGTTATGTATTGCTCCTCCCATAAATTCTGCATAGTTATTATACATTGTGCATTTATTGATAACGGTAGAACCGTTGTAATTGTATACAGCTCCACCATTTGCAAGAGCATTGTTGGCTATGAATGTACAATTTTCAATCCAGGAATCGCTTTCTTCGTTGTAAATTCCACCTCCGCTTCCTTCAGAAAGATTTGAATCAATGGTACTGTCGATTATTGTTGGTGAGCTTACTAAATTGTATATTCCTCCGCCTTTTCCTTTTGCAATATTGTCTTTAATAAGACAGTTCCTAATTGTGGGTGAATTCTTGTGATTGAATATTCCAGCTCCGTTACCCTTTCCTGCGCCGATGAGATAATCAAGAGTGTTATCAAAGATCTGCCAGCCTTCCGAAGTGTACTTCCCGGTATCATAAATACCATTCGCAACGATCTTCCTGTTCTCATCGGCAATAACGGCCACTTCACCGAAAGAAGATGAGCTGTATATCAGAGGCGTTATTCCAAGCTTAATATCATATAATCCTATGCCGTAAACAGTATAAGAAGGGTTATAAACCTCAACGAAATCATTAAGCCCGCTTGTTATTGGATGGCCATGTGTGATCACTTCAACAGTATCAGTTCCAAAATATCCGCAATTATAATCCTCCACCAAATCAAGCTTGTAAGAATACCAGAAATCCCAGTATTCAATTATCATTACTGGCACTCCCGAGCTTTCTATATTTTGTAGTCCATTGTTTGAAATATTTGGTGCGAATTCAGTTATTATTACCAGATCATATGGCAATAAATCTGTGTAACCGTCTACTTCATAATCATGTAATATCGAAACATTATATCCTGCCGCCATCAAGTGGTCATAAATATCATCCTCCTGGTCATACCATCCATTAGCGACAAACAGAATATCTTCTCCACCTTCTGCTTTTCCATTCCTGATAATAAATCCATCAATTGTAGCTCCGTCACTTCCGGTAACTACGCTACTAACATGGTTTGAACTTGTTGAGTACTCTTTACCATCAATTATTGTTCTATTGGTCTCCCAGTCTCTATTTGCACGACTTTCATCCCACAGCTCAAGCCCTCCATATATGGATACTCCTGGTACCATTTGTATCGTATCGTCAATACTTGAATTATAGACATAGTAGTCACCTTCTGCTACCCAGACTTCACAAACGCCATCAGAATTCGCGCCTGCAGACTGTGCTGCATCAATCCCTTCCTGAATTGTTTTAAATGCGTTTAGCCATTCAAGCCCGTCAGGATTCGGTGAACTAGAACTATCATCTACATATCGAACACAATCAAACTCCTTTAAAATAACATTATCAATAAATACGCCGCTTGAAGTACCATTATCATCCGAGTGGAAATGAAACCTGAACTGAAAATCCTCATTCAAGTAATTCGATATATCTATAGCATATTCGGTCCATACACCCGGCTCATTTAAGTCATCACAATATCTCTTATTAGCTGTATATACTGGCACTGGGTATAATTTAACCCATCTTTTACCATCATACACTTCCAAATCGACCCAGTCTTCTTCACAACTGGTTGAATCACAAATGTCAAATTCATTCCACATGGCAAAATTCAAAACTACGCTTTTATCAGGATGCAGACTTAAATCAATTACTGGTGATACTGCATTTACGTCCTGGTTATTGCTATAATCAGTATCAATTCCAGTCCCTATCACACATGAGTTTGAGAATGCATGGCCAATCGATGGTTCCCCTGATTCCCAGTCACCTTCCAAGACCCAGCCATCATCGCTACAGCCATCCGGACTTTCAAAATCATAAGATTTAATAATGCTTTCGTCGTCATACTCAAATGCGATAGCGTTCTGACCTGTAAATTGATAATTATCTATTCTTATATATATCGGCCTTGAACCAACAGTCACTGCGGCAGTAGCCAATATTTGAAACTCAAGCTGGAATTGCTGTTTTCCATAATGTCCTGGCCCCAGATGGACCAGACTGGCATTTCTTATATTTACGTCATCGCCCAGAAAGACATCATAGTCATTGAATGTATCAGGCGCATTCGCCTCAAAGGGAAAAATTATATCTTTCCATTGTCTTGTATTCGGTTTTACAAACTGCATAGGAACTTTTATCTCATCGAAGAAATCAACTGGAATACCAGGAAATATTGGACCTTCTCTTAGCCACTGCAGTGCTCTGAAAAGAACGCTGTCACACGGGTGTTCGTAATCATATTTAAAAGGCGTATTTCTTACGAAATCCTTGACCTGTAAATGTACGGTTTCTTGCGGGGGAATGCCGAAGCCTTCTACAGGAAACATATTTAGACTATCTGTGAGATTGTAATTTGATGAATTTGAAAACCAGTGATGGTTAATAATTGGATTTGGCTGTGTTGCCCAATAAGTTATTTTCTGCGGTATTCTAACTTCCCACGTTAGTCCGAATGTTCCAAAATCGTATTCTTTTATTGTAGGGAAACCGCTCATACCGGCAGTTCTCGATCCAAATATTCTTATAACGGCATCTGTTTCATGATTTCTCAGTAAAGTCACAAACTGTTCGCCAGCACTAACACAGTCTGCATCGATTAAAACAGCAATTTTACCATGAATCTTTGGAGGATCCTCTGGGCCTAGATATGGTATAT
>Ga0272442_10000777_pt1 | contig 49935 bp, 31 predicted proteins | sample SSMForm2O_FD_200262 | JGI IMG/M metagenome (GOLD analysis project Ga0272442, IMG submission 200262) | Marine sediment archaeal communities from Little Sippewissett salt marsh, Falmouth, MA, United States - SSM-Form-2O | ecosystem: Environmental > Aquatic > Marine > Wetlands > Sediment ... | reverse complement strand
CTCAAGCATGTAGAAATCGCCTCGCACCTCCTGCACGTTGGGCTGGAACCGGCAGTCGCGGAACACCAGCTCGCCTCGCAGATCCGGGGCCGTGACGGTATTGACTGAGCACCGGTCGAAGAATGCGCTGGCGATACAGTTTCCCAGATAGATACTGACGTTATCGCAATCGGTGAAGCGAATCTCTGGGAAGAGAGAAATCTGGTCAGTATATTCAGCCGCATTTTCTTCACCGATGAGCAGGTGCACCCGACCGGTATCATGAGGATGCTTCGGAGTCATCTTTTCGAGTTGCACGTCGTCAACGATCAACGTGCAGTTTGCCTCTAATCTGTTCCCATCGTATGCGCCCTGCCGCCGCAGATCATAGTGATGTGGATTGGGGATACGAAGGAGACGGACGCCCTGCTCCCGTCCATCGACCCTGACGTTGCAAAATTCGATGCGATTGGGAAAGAACAGGCGTGCGCCCGTCTTGGTCCTGGAAAAGGGCACGATGTCCATCAGCCAGCACGGGGCTGTGGACTTGGGTGCTGCGCGGTAGTCGATGAGCATGTCCTTGATCGCAACACTACGGGCAAAGCCGATGGGGTACTGATAATCGAAGTCCGCCATGCGGTGGCTGAGGACCGAGACGGCGCCGTTGCTGGTTGGCTTGAGTGTGCAGCCACGAAGCCGGATGCGGCCGTCCCACTTGGCCCCGTAATCACGACGAAAGTTGATGAAGCTGTTTCCGTGGCGCGTCGTATCCTCCACGAAGAGATCGCCGCCCCCCGTGACGGAGATACCCTTGAAGCCGATGGTACAGTCGCTGATATACAGGTTCCAGCAGTGGAAATGGACGTCAATGCGATTGAGCCGGCAGTTCTCGAGGCGGAAGTTCTTATTGAGATTCGTGCCGAAGACCCCCCAGGCCACCCAGCCGCCTTCCGCCGTCAGGTTGCGGAACGTGCAGTTCAGCATGCGCGCCCCGCCGATGCCATACGTCCCGTGGGCGACGACTTTGGAACGGTCGCGACGGTTCTTCTCCCAGGGCATGGCCCGAATGTTCTCCAGCGTGACGTCATAGACGCCGCGGAGCACATAGAATCCGCTCCGAGGCTCCATGGAGACATCCCGACGGCCCTTCTCCAATCCCATCCATTGTTCACGAACGATCGTCCGGCTGCGCTGGATGGAGATCCCGTGGTAGTGATAGCCCCTGGATCCGCCCGCCGGCGTGTCGCCTGAGAAATAAAATCCCCCCCCTTCGATAATACGGTAAATGTCGTTACAGGGAGTGGCTTTGACCGACGTGAAGTCCTTAAACGTCCATGCGATATCGCCGATGATGCGCCCCTCTTCTTCCACGTAGAACAATTCCTCGCGCGCCCATCCGCGTTTGGAGTAGTTGCCCGCCCGAATCCCAATGCGATCTTTTGAATCCTCGACAGTAATCAGACAACCCGCATAGGGCGCCAGTTCGTCGATGATCTGCACACCAGGCCGGATCTTTTCGAGGAGAACGGCTTTTGTCGCTTCATCCAGTTCGAGTATCCGAGTCGGTTCGTCATTGAGAACCACAAAACGGGGAAACCGCCTGTGATTGAATTTTTCGTCAATGTGAAACGTTGTGTTCCCCCAATGCACATTGGTCATGATTTTGATGTTGTTGACTTGTTTAATCCAGAACTCACCGCTCAGATTGACCACCGGAATCCGGCGCTGATTGGCGTATTCATGCGCCAGCTTGATCTGAACGCCATCGTCGTTCTCGCCGTCCCCGACCGCACCGAACATCTTGTAGTTCACAGCTTTGCTTTCCATAAGGATGGCAACCAGGCCATTCTTCAACGCAATAACGTCGGCCCTGTTGGGCTGTAGTTCGTCGTTGGGCTTACGGATGGAGTACAGCGCCTCGCCGCCGTCTCCCGGAACATAAAAGCCTGCCGTCTCGATCCATGTGCCATCCTGCAGACTCGAAAGGGACTTCAGGGATTGAGCGGTGGTATAGCGGGTAACCGTGACGTCCGGGACGCGCGCCAGTGAGGATTCTTGTGCCGGAACGTCTGTAGAATACAGCGCGAAGGCGAAACCGATGGCGCCGATCCATACCCATATCTTGCGTTCAACAATACCATTCTTTACTACGCACTTCGTCATGAACACCTCCAAGAAGACACTATTTGGTGAATAATGCACGGAACAACGTTTTACTTGCCTCGCTTTAATTCCCGGTCATAGATGGAGGCGTAACCGCCACCGCGGTTGCGTGCCACCCAAAGTCGATAGTCCAGGTCTTCCCACGCCGCCAGATATCGTTTACTCATGGGCGTTGTTGCTGTGACGATGCCGATGGCGTTCTTACCCTCTTGGGTACGGAGATTAACAACCAGCTCATCTCGGAAGTCGCCACACAAATCGGCCACCATCAGCAGGTGACTATCCGGAATCGGATTTGGCCGGACGCCCGGTACGGTCAAGGCTTCGGTGCCGTCGAAATTACAGAGGCCGGATCCCTGCGCGGCCAGCAGCTCGCGCGTATTGTCTCCATCCCACTCGATGGGTGTATAGCCGTTTGGAAAGGGATCCAACAGCAAACGTCCTGACGCCGAGAACATCAACAGGTGGTGATCATTATGGCCGGCCCGGTTGGAAACGCACTCCAATCCGGGTGAACCGTCCCAAATGTCCGCCGTCCAGCCGCGATGCCCATGGGTCCAGCGAGGATCGTCCTCCCGGTTGAGCTTCCAAATGACTTCCCCTGAGTTTGCGTCCACCATATAGACACCTGCATGCATGCTTGATTCGACGATGTAAAAAACTTCCAATCCCGGCCGCTCCGGCAGGTAGTCATGGATCGAAACAATATCGGGATGTTGGCGGTATATGGACCAGCGCAGCGACCCATCATGATTGATGCACGTGGTTCCATCAAAAACCTCCTGTTTCCCGTCCCCGTCCACATTCGCCACTTCGATCTTGTGCCCGCCACTGCCGCTTGTTGCGCCGAAACTCTTGAATTGCCACATGAGATTCAGTTGGGCATCATAAGCCGTGAAGATCTCATTCTCATATAAGCCGCTCTGCGTGATGACGGCCGGATGGCTTCCGTCCAAATAGGCAATAGAGAGATGAATTCGTGTGGATGAGCCCTGGTGATCTGTCGTAATCGGCACCCAGGGTGCTTTATATTTCACCTGAGCACTCATCCCATCTAAGATCGCGACATAAACCGCCTCGCCGATTTGCAAACGTGTGATGATCTCTGCCCGACCGTCGCCGTCCATGTCCCAAACATTGAAGGGTACATTGTTGGCGCTGCCGTAACAGTGGTCGTGAAAACAGATGTCTTTACGCCAAAGTGAACGTCCGTAGGAGGTGAAGGCCTCCATTTGCACCGGCACACCTGGATCTTGTGACATCTCGCGATTGCCGTTGTCCATACGGATCACGCAGTCCAGGGCACCATCACCGTTCAAGTCGCCAAAGATGGGGACAAGAGAACCCGGCATGCAGATAGGGGTATAAGTGGCAATGAGGGGATCGGCTTCGGTGTTGACGGTTGCGCCGACCCATTCCGACCGTCTCTGTTCTCGGCCTTCTGTATCCACGGGTCGCACATAATATTGATATCGATTCCCTGGTTTTAATCCCGTGTCTGTAAAACATGTTCTCCCACCAATGGGAACTTCGGTAATGCGCTGCCCGCCATGATTTCGATCCGATGCGCGATATACATGAAACCGGACATCTTTGGCGTCGCTCTTTAGGAATCCCCAGCTTAGAGTGATTTGGCCGTTATTGCTCGACACGGCACACAACCGCCGGACATGCACACGCCAATCCTGCCCTTTGGGTTCTCGCACCGGCCGGAATCCGAGATCGGGGTGTCGTAGACCCGCCTGCATTCCCACACCATAGCCGCAGCGCAGATAGGCCGCTCCCCGTGCCCACGAGCCTCCCATTACGCTCTGCCCCTTGAACTCGGGTTCCGCCAAACGATAGATCCATCTCCTTGTGGCCGAATCATAGCGGTTCAACACCATCTGCCAAACGTTGCCCGCCATACCATACAAGCCGTAGCCGTTGGCCTGGCCCCACTTCGCGGGTTGCAGATACGTCTGCCAGGCATCGAATCGTCGTGATCCGTCCGCATCGTAATTCGCCTGATCCGCGGGTGTTTCATTACCCCACGGATATCGAGGGCGATTCAAGCCCCCGTAGGCGGCATGTCTAAATTCCACCCCCGTTGGCAACCGGTACACCCGGCCATCCTGATCCGTGAGCCATTGCAGGTAGCGTCGGACATCGTAGCGATTGACATAAATCACAGGGTGCGCCTCCTTGCCCGCTGGGATCCGCCCGTTTTGCCAATGCTGCGGTGCAACATACCCAGTGGCCTCGACAAAGGCCCGGTATTCGGCATTGGTCACCGGATGATTCAGTATCTCGAAGTCCTCTACGCGGACGCGACCACTGTCGTACTCCGCGCCCTTGATAAACACAAATCCCTGGGGAATCTGCCCCCAAACATCCATCGACAAGATACACGACAATAAAGTGAAAGAGAATATTCTACCGGCCATTTCGTACTCCACAATCAACTTGGATTTCAAATTTGTTTTCGTACATGCTCATCCTGCATACGGCAATGCATCATGTTACCTGAAAGAACGGCTCCATTTCAATCCCCTTTGCGATTTCCTTAAGTTAAAATACGGGTTAGCATTTGAAGTATAAGACAGCTCTCGTTACAATAATATAGTTTTGCTGAGAAGTCCAGATCCTCCCTGAGGGACGCCTTAGGCGGAGAAGAATCATGAACGACGTCACGCGCATCTTAAATGCGGCGGAACAAGGCGACGAGAGGGCTGCAAACCGGCTTCTTCCCTTAGTTTATGAAGAACTGCGTCTTCTTGCGGCTCAGAAGATGGCACAAGAATCACCAGGGCAAACCCTTCAGGCGACGGCCCTCGTTCACGAAGCATATATCCGGCTGGTCGAGGTAAAGGACCAGAATTGGAATAGCCGCGGTCATTTTTTTGGGGCTGCCGCTGAAGCGATGCGACAGATTCTTGTGGAGAATGCTCGTCGCAAAGGAAGTGTCAAGCATGGAGGTGATCGTCGGAGAGTTGATCTCGTCAGTGGAGATGTTGCCATTGAAATCCCTTCGGATGATCTCATTGCATTGGATGAAGCGCTGGCCAAACTTGCTGAGGAGGAGCGTGATGTTGCCGAATTGGTTAAACTTCGCTATTTTGCCGGCGTCCCCCTCCATCACGCAGCGAAAATATTGGGGATTTCCGAGCGCACTGCGGCCAGGTATTGGGCCTACGGGAAGGTTTGGCTGCTTCGGGAGCTTTCTGAAACCGGCCGACAAACCACACCATAAGATCCGATGCTCAAGTGTCGTTGGGCGGGAGGAATCGGTGCTATTATGATGTACTCATGTCGAAGAGGTTGGGGGCGGGATTCCGTTCAATCCGGGCGTGGGATTAACCACAAAGAAGAAAATTTCTTCATATCGCAATTTTTTCTGGCAGGTTTTGACAGTGAAATTCGCACTGTATTGTAGAGCATGAATGACAAAGGAATTGAACCGTGGACAAAAAGCCGACAGATATCAAATCTATTTTCTGTAGCGCCATCGAGAAAATCCCTGAAGAACGCGCGGCCTATCTTGATCACATATGTGCAGACAATTCCGTTCTTCGGCTCGAGATCGACGATTTGCTCAAACTCCATAATAAAGCGGGTGATTTTCTCGAATCTCCGGTTATCGACCCAGATGAGATGCTGAACGCCTTGCCGCGGACCGAGGAGCCCGGCGCGATGATCGGCCCCTACAAGCTCCTTGAGAAGATTGGCGAGGGCGGCATGGCCATCGTCTATATGGCTGAGCAGCAGGAGCCGATTCGCCGCAAAGTCGCCCTGAAAATCATCAAGTTAGGCATGGACACCAAGCAGGTGATTGCCCGCTTTGAAGCGGAGCGCCAAGCGCTGGCCATGATGGATCACCCAAATATTGCCAAAGTCTTTGACGCCGGGGCAACCGATACGGGCCGGCCGTACTTCGTGATGGAGCTTGTCAAAGGGGCCTCGATCACCGAATTTTGCGATGCGAACAACCTAAGCACGCATGAGCGTCTCAAATTGTTCTTTCAGGTCTGCCAGGCCGTGCAGCACGCCCACCAGAAGGGCATTATCCATCGCGATATCAAGCCCTCGAATGTTATGGTGATGCTGCATGATGACAAGCCCGTCCCTAGGGTCATCGACTTCGGCATCGCCAAGGCAACCAATCAGCGCCTGACGGAGAAGACGCTTTTCACGCGCTATGCCCACATGATCGGCACGCCGACATACATGAGTCCCGAACAGGCCCAGATGAGTGGGCTCGATGTAGACACTCGCACGGACATCTACTCCCTGGGTGTGCTGCTCTATGAGCTACTCACCGGGACAACGCCTTTTGACGCGAAAACGCTGCAAAAAGCAGGATATGCAGAGATCGAGCGGATCATTCGAGAGACAGATCCACCGAAGCCCTCGACCCGATTGCGAAGCCTGGGGCAGGAGGTTGTGGATGTAGCCCGAAGGAGACAAACCAGTGGTGAGGTATTGCGTAAGCTCATCAAAGGCGACCTGGATTGTATTGTGATGAAGTGCCTGGAGAAGGACCGAACCCAGCGATACGAGACAGTCTATGGCCTGGCCGAAGATATCGAGCGTCATCTGAAAAACGAGCCGATCCTGGCCCGCTCACCCGGCATGATCTATCGCCTGCAGAAATTCGCACGCAGGCACCGATTGCGTATCGCAGTCGCTGCCGGAGGTGCTGTACTTCTGGCCGGCCTTGTCGTAGCGGTCGTGATGTATCGGCAGGCCGTACAACTTCAGTGGGCTAAGGGCGAAGCGCTGCCGAGGATAGTTGAACTCGTCAAGGAAACCGATTATCGTACAGCCTTCCCTTTGGCCAAGAAGGTCAGGAAGTATATTCCAGAAGATCCCACCCTCATGGAATTGTGGCCCCGCATCTGCAAGAACTACTCAATCAAAACAAGCCCTGCCGGTGCGGATGTTTTCTGCCGGGAATACACAGCGACGGATGAGCCCTGGCAGTATCTCGGACGGTCTCCATTGGAGAACATCACCCTTCCGCAGGGTATGTATCGCTGGAAGATTGAAAAGGAAGGATTTGCGACGCATGAATGTGTCGCAGAAAATTCCTTCAATGTCCGGTTGCGAGAAGAAGGTCATTTAGGTGAGATGGTATGGATCGGGATTTTCAAGATTAATTCTCCTTCCGATCAGACTATAACTGTCGAAGCCCCTTCCTTTCTCATTGACAAATATGAAGTCACGAATGAGCAGTTCAAGGAGTTTGTGGATAATGGTGGATATGAAAATCGAGACTATTGGAAATCCCAGTTCCTGAAGGAAGGCCGCAAGCTCTCATGGGAACAGGCCATTAGTGAATTTGTCGATAAAACAGGCTACCCTGGCCCGGCCACCTGGGAAAAAGGGGCCTATCCCGAAGGGCAAGGCAAGCACCCGGTTTCCGGCGTCAGTTGGTTCGAAGCGATGGCTTATGCCAGATTCGCCGGTAAGAGCTTGCCGACGCTCTACCATTGGGAACAAGCCGCTTGCCGCTGGGAGTCCGGGGTCATTGTCCCTTATAGTAATTTTGCTATGAGCGGGACCGCCCCTGTGGGAAGTCATCCCGGTATGGGCCACACGGGGTTGTATGACATGGCGGGCAACGCGAAGGAATGGTGTTGGAACGCCACTGACGATTCCGGTAGCCATCGATACATCCTTGGCGGTGGCTGGGGCGAGCAAACGTACATGTTCGTCGCAAGAGACTTTCGGTCACCATGGGACCGATCAGCCGTAAATGGATTCCGATGTGTACGGTATTCAAAGAGTGAAAAACCACTGACAAATATGTTCAGCGATCCCGTGCAGCGGCCTGCGGAATCGAAAGACTATTCTACCGCAGTGCCTTGCCCCGACGAGGAATTCAGCATCATGCTGGAACAGTTCGAGTACGACCCAACGCCGTTGAATCCCGAGGTCGAGCTTATCGACGAACCGTCGCCTTTCTGGCGTAGAAAAGAGAAGATCACCTTCGATGCCGCTTATGATGGTGAGCGGATGATTGCCTATCTCTTTGTGCCCAGATCTGTTGGGCCTCCATATCAGGCCGTCATCTATTGGCCGGGGAGCAGTGCCTACGAAAGCAAGTCATTTCAGGGCTTGCCGGAAAGGCATTCCACGGAACTGGTCCTCACTTGTGGGCGAGCGCTGTTGTTTCCCGTGTACAAAGGAACGTACGAACGCGGCTTCGACGAGGTGTGGAGCATCCATGAGGGCCCACTAGCATTCAGAGACGCGTTCATCCGAATGGTCAAGGATTTGAGGAGATCGGTCGACTACCTGGAAACCCGCAATGACATCGACAGTGAGAGAATCGCCTACTGCGGCATGAGCGCCGGGGCCACATTCGGCCCCGTCGTACTGGCTGTGGAAGACCGATTCAAAGCGGCCGTCTTGATTTCAGGAGGATTCCCTACCTGGGACCTGACGGCGCAGATACCTACTCTCGACCCGGTTAGTTACGCTGCACGGGTCAAGACACCGGTTCTGATGGTCAACGGCAAAGAGGATTTCGTTTTCCCGTATGCAACCTCACAACGGCCGATGTACGAATTCTTGGGCACTCCAGAAGCACATAAGAAACACCAGGTATATCACGGTGGGCATGGACTCCTGGGTCTCTTTAGAAAACAGATTCGAGACGATATGCTCGACTGGCTGGATCGCTACCTGGGACCGGTCGAATCCAAGTAGCTAAGAAGATAGCGCATGCGAACTATCTTAGAAATTTGAATTGCAAGGGCTGGCGAGTCGCTTGACTTGGCCGTCATACTCACCAGCCCGGCCATAGTCCGGACGGTTAGTTTGCGCGCCCGGAAGCAGGCACACATCATTATACCGCAAACCAGAAAGGATAGCAAAAATGAAGACGCAAAAAACAACACGCAAGATGAAGTCCGCTGTTTTTTCAGGCTTACCGGCCTTGACACTGGCGGGTATGATCGCCATTTGTACGTTTGCACTGCCCGCCGTGGTATTCTCACAGACAACGGAGTGGACGACGTATAACGTCTCTAACTCTCAGTTGCCCTTTGATCGTATCGGTCCCCTTGTTTTTGATGCACAGGGAAACCTGTGGATAGCCAGCGGCGACCTATCTCCTGGTTCCTCAGCTGGTGGTTTGGCGAAGTTCGACGGGGAGAACTGGACAGTGTACTACACCTCTAACTCCGGGCTGCCCTGCAACAATATCCATGCTCTTGCCTTCGATGGCCAGGGGAACCTATGGATAGGGACTGGTGTGCCCTTGACCCCTAGTCGTGGTGGTTTGGCGAAGTTTGACGGGGAGAACTGGACGGTGTATAACACCTCCAACTCCGGGCTGCCGTCTAACTTTATCGCTGCTCTTGCCTTTGATGACCAGGGGAACCTATGGATCGGGACCGGGGGTGGCGGGCTGGCGCAGTTTGACGGGGAAAACTGGACGGTGTACAACAGGGTGAACTCCGGATTGCCGTATAACATTGTCTGGGATCTTGCCTTTGATGCCCTGAGGAACCTGTGGATTGGTACAGTTGAGCCAATTTGTGGTTCCGAGGCAGGTGGTCTGGCGCAGTTTGACGGAGAGAACTGGACCGTGTACAACAAAGCAAACTCGGGCCTGACTTCCAACGATGTCTGGGATTTACTTGTTGATGCGCAGGGCAATCTATGGGTCGGCCACGGTGACGACTATCGTCCGGCGGGTGGTGGCTTAGCGAAGTTTGATGGAGAGAACTGGACGGTGTATCATACATCCAACTCGCCGCTGACATGGCACATGGTTACTTCTCTTGCCCTCGATGCCCGGCAGAACCTATGGATGGGGATGTGCAGTGCGCATACCACAACCGGCGGGGTAGCAAGATTCGATGGAGAGAACTGGTTGGTCTTCAACGAGTGGAACTCCGAATTGCCTCATTGCACAGCCACCGGTCTTGCCTTCGACGAGCAGGAAAGTGTATGGATTGGGACTTACGGTGGCGGGCTTACTGTCTGTCGTCCCCGGCCCGTCGTCGACTTCAATGGCGACGGCATCGTGGACACCAAAGATCTCGTTAGACTCATTGAATCCTGGGGTCAGGATGATCCAGTGGTCGATGTAGCACCACCTTTCGGGGATGGTGTAGTGGATGTCCTCGACCTGGAGTTTCTGATGAGCTTCTGGGGACAACCTGTTGATGATCCCACATTGATAGCACACTGGGCTCTGGATGAGACAGAAGGTATCACAGCTCACGATAGTGTCAACGGTTACGACGATTATATCATGGGCGGCGCTCTCTGGCAGCCCACCGGGGGTGTGATTGATGGCGCCCTCGAATTCGATGGCATAGACGATTGTATCATCACGAGCGTCGGCCTCAATTCAGCAGAAGGCCCGTTCAGCGTTGTTGCCTGGATCAAGGGCGGTGCGCCCGGCCAAGTGATTATTTCGCAACCGATCAGCGCCGATTGGCTTGCGTCGGATGCCGAAGGCAAGTTGATGACCGAACTCAAAGGATCTGGGCGGAATTCGGCCACACTTCTGTCACAAGCAGTCATCACCGATGAGCAATGGCACCGCATTAGTCTGGTGTGGGATGGTTCGCACCGAATGCTCTGCGTCGATGGTGTCGCGGTGGCTGAAGACACACAGGATGGCTTGGAAGCTTCCGACGGCGGGCTATACATCGGCGTTGGAAAGAACTACAACGCCGGCACTTTCTTCTCCGGTCTGATCGACGATGTTCGCATCTACAATCGAGCGGTGAGCCCATAGTCGCAGCTCTCTGCAGAAATGAATCGAGGGCTGATTGTTTGAGAGAGTGATCAGCCCTTCGTCTTCTTAAACAAGTTCGCTGCGATCTGAAACTATCCGGCATCCTTCTGCAGTTTGTACTCGACGCTGTCCACCAGGGCCTGCCAGGACGCCTCGACGATGTTTTCAGAGACGCCCACCGTGCCCCAGTGCGAGGTCTTGTCCTTGGATTGAATGATCACGCGAACGCGGGCGGCCGTCCCCGCCTTGCTGTTGACGATACGCACCTTATAGTCAATGAGTTGAATCTCCTTGATATTCGGATAAAAACGCTCCAGCGATTTGCGTAACGCCGCATCCAAGGCATTGACCGGGCCGTCCCCCTCCCCCACGACGTGCTCCGTTTTCTTACCGACTTCCAGCTTGACGGTCGCCTCCGTCACGAGATCGCCCGTCGCGCGTTTCTCAACGTTCACGTGGTACTTGATCAGCTCGAAGAACGGCTGATACGAATCCATGATCTTCTTCACGAGCAAATCGAAGCTGGCGTCGGCCGCCTCGAACTGGTAGCCCTCGTTTTCAAGCTCCTGGACTCGATGCAATATCTTACGCGCCAATTCCTTATCCTGGGCGATCTCCGTCTTTTCCAGTTGGGCCAGGACGGTGGATTTACCGCTCAGCTCGGAGATCAGAAACCGCCGCTCGTTGCCGACCAACTCAGGCGAGATATGTTCGTAGGTGCGCTTGCTCTTACGCAGCGCGTCCACGTGCAAGCCCCCTTTGTGAGCGAACGCGCTTTCGCCGACGTATGGCATATTCATCACCGGCGCCATATTACCGATTTCGTAGATGTACCGGGAGACTTCCGTCAGGGTTTTGATTTTCTCGTCGCTGAGAACGTCGAAGCCCATCTTGATCGCAAGATTGGGGATTAGGGTGCATAAGTTGGCGTTGCCGCACCGCTCGCCCAGGCCGTTCATGGTCCCCTGGACGTGCCGGGCGCCGGCCCGAACGGCCGCCAGAGAGTTGCCCGTCGCACAATCCGTATCGTTGTGCGCGTGAATGCCGATGGCTATGGCGCCGAATCGCTCGCAAACGGCCTTGGTAATGTCGTAAATCTCGCCGGGCAGGCAGCCGCCGTTCGTATCGCACAGCACGAGGGCATCCGCCCCGGCCTCCGCGGCCGCTTCGAGAACCCGCAACGCGTACTCGGGATTGGCCTTGTAACCGTCGTAGAAATGCTCGGCGTCGAAGATCACCTCCAGGCCGTGTTGCTTGAGATAGGCAACCGATTCGGCGCAGATCGTCAGGTTCTCATCGAGCGAGCATCCCAGCACTTTCGTCACGTGCAAATCCCAGCTCTTGCCGACAAGCGTCCCGGCCGACGTCTTGCAGGCCAGCATGGCGTTCAAAGACACATCGTCCGACACGCTGACGTCGGCCCGGCGCGTACTCCCAAACGCGGCGATCCTGGAATTCTTCAGGCCCAGCCCGGCCATCTTGGCAAAGAATTGCATCTCCTTCGGATTGGAAGCCGCATAGCCCCCTTCGATATAGTCGATGCCGAACGCGTCGAGGCTTTGGGCGATGGCCAGCTTGTCCTCGAGCGAAAAACTCACGCCCTCGGCCTGCATCCCATCCCGGAGCGTCGTATCGTAAATCACTATCTTTTCCATAGGCAGGACATTATATCCTCGCCACCCGGACCTGTAAAGCCGCAACCTCAACGATTGTCATGGCGAGGCCACCGATGCCGGAGAGGATGGATGATGGACGAATCGTCAATTTATGGCTTAGCCATCGTCATTAGTCAATAGCGTGAATTAGCGTCGGATTGAAAAGGTATAGCCGTATTTCCAGCCTTGGCCGATGGTATCTTGCTCACAACCCTTGGCCAGCATTCTTTTGACCCATTGTCGGGCAGACGTCTCAGACGTGAATTGCTGGATAACCCTGAAATCGTGAGGATTGCCATGATCCCGTTTTCTTTTTGCCGGCTCATCGGTCAGTCCTGCATACCTCATACACGATTATCCTCCATAGGATTCCAATCATCATATCTCTCCCGTTTACATTATCGGCCGTCCATCCCGCCCGGCAAGAATCTATTTTCCATTTTTTATTCTCTTCGTATTTTAGGGCCAAAGAAGGCTCCGAAAAAACAACAGCAACGGTGGTCTATAGAATGGTGGCTCGCCCCACCCAAGAAGCTTCGTTATTCGATATTCTCTTATTGATGGATGAATTACCCCACGAAACGCTGGTTTATTTTGTCTAACGGGGGGAAGCGGGCGACTTGCAACGGAGCATGCGGGCGGCGAAGTCGCGCAGGAAATCCTCGCGCCACCGGCTCACGGTCTTGGCGCCGATGTGCGGCCCTTCCGCGACGTCCGGAGACGGATCGTCCGTCCACCAATTGGGCAGCCGTGGGGACGGTCGTCGGGCGGCGGGCGGCGGCAGGAACGATGTCAGTCCGCCGGCCTTTCCGTCGAGCGCCGGGACGTTGCTCCGAATGCTGTAGCTGTAGGTCTTCGCTTGCTTCGGCGAAAACCGGAAGTGCACCGAGCCTTGCTCGCCGAAGTGGCCGGCCAGCGACTGGTTTTCGATTTGCATCGTCGCTTCGAGTTTGGCCGGCGTTCGCACGCCAACGGCTAAAATCAGCTCAAACACGCTGAATTGCTCGATCCGATCCGCAACGGTCGTGAGCCGATGGAATACAACGTGCGGCCGCTCCCAGGCGCGGACGAATTGGCCGCCCCAGCCGGGGTGCGTCGGGTCGGCGGGATGGCCGAGGAGCAGCCAGCCGACGGACGGCGTGTCGCCCATCTTGATCGTGCCGCCGAGTTGTGTGTTGAAAAAATCACCGAGCGCGCCCTTGCCGGCGACGTGCCTGGCGACGAAGCCCGAGTTGCTCCACTGGCCGGACTGGTTGCCCCCGACGAACCAGCCGCGATACGTGGCGTTGGCCTCGATGATCCACAGTTCGGGATGGTGGTCGGCGATGTATTGGTAGGCATCAGGGCTCCACTTCTTGTTCGGCCCGCCGATCCAATACACCCGCAGTTTCGACAGGATGTCGGGCGCGTCGTGCAGCGCCTGTGCGAGATCCTCGATGCCGCCCCAGATCAGGACATGCAGCGGACGCGGATCGTTGTCGCGCCGCGCGCATTGCACGATCCATTCCGACCCCTCGGTCGATCGTCTTACGCCGGCGTAGGGCGCCATCGCGGTCTCGCCCTGCTTGGTCATGGCCCGCAACGCATCCGGCGTGGGGTACGTGCCGGAATACGTTTTCAGGTTGGCGTAATCTTTCGCATAGCAATCGATGACTTTCAAAATGTCCACTTTCCGGCCGGGACCGTAGGGCGACGAGACGAGCCCCTCGATATCGAAGGCGTCCGCATAAACGAGCAAATGCACCATCGACTGAAAATCATCCGCATCCGTTCCCCCGATGTCCGTGGATACAAGGACGCGATAGCGCTGCCCGGCCAGCGCGCCACGATGGGCAACTGCCCTCCCATCAGGCGCATTCGAGGCCTGGATTTCAGTCAGAGCGCCCGTCGCCGCCAGAGCGCTAAACGCCAGAATGGCAATTTTGATCGTGTTCCAGATTGTCATGTTTTCCTTACCGTCAACCTCTCTATCCGTTTGCCCCAATAACAACTTTTTTAGGCTGGTTGGATACGGATTTGTATAGCTTCATCTATCGAATTGAATAAGGTGACCCTGTAATCACTCCGGAATTACTAATAACCTAACCCACCGTCCTCTATGCCGAACACATCTGCAACAGCTAAAGCATTTCGAAGCATAAAACCACCATAATCATGGGCTAATCTCACAATCTCCTTGGCTCCTTCGGAGGTCCAATCTCCTATGCTACATAGCTTCCACTGAACAGAGTCCCAATTCAAATCCTTCGTTCTTCCTATATTATTTAAATCCTCATTAAATATGCTTCGATACTCATCTAGCGTTCGCTCTAATTCTTCACTTACACTCATGGTTCACAATCCTTTGTATTTTTTTTAACACTCTTTTCTCAGGCCACGCCCATAAACCATCCAAGAAAACTCATAATCTTGTTAGACTTGTTCAAATTATGCCGTGCACACAATAAGCGTACATTCTTTGCCGTAATACTACTTCCCCCTTTAGAAAATGGTACGTCATGATCGAAGTGAAGATTGTCACTGGCACCACATATAACGCATTTCCCGTGATCTCTTTTCCAAACCTCGACTTTGACTTCTGTGGGTATTCTTCGTGTTTGACGAAGGAATGGTTCTCTTGCCCGTGGAATTTTTGCAGGACGTAGAAAGAATTTGAATACATTTCTTTTTCCATCAGAGACAATCTCTGCATCGATCAACTCATACTGTCCACGATCACACCAAACGCCTTGTGAAATTTTTTCATATACTTGTACTCGTTCTGGTTTAGCCTTTGCTGTCTTATACTCCATAGCAGCATTATAAAACTTACCGTTCTCTGTCAATCCACCGCTCGCTGTTTTCATCGGTTGGTCCGTTACTTTAGGATCAACATCTCTTCGCCTTGGTTCATCATGACCTTCATATTCCAAAAGGCCGGTATCATCGTGCCACTTGTCACGGTATGGCGCTCCTTTCCTCACGCTCATTAAAATGACTGAGTAGTGAGGTTTTATGCGATAATTCATGCCTCGCTGTAACATGATCTCCTCGCGTTTGACGATATCCGCATATGTAATAATGCTTCGGTAGCGAGGTTTCACGCGTAAATACTCCTAATGTTTTAGCTTCCTGCGGTTGAGAACACTATGGTTAGCGAACAATACAACCGTTATTAATTTCTTATGGTATAACAACAGCCAGGCATCTTGTATAGCAATTATCCATCCTCTAACACTTACGTAGTCGCTCATAGTCAAACTATTTGAATAATAGGAAGCACCGGTGTTTTTTTACTATATCTATAAGAAAGATGTAAATGATCCAACATGAATTATACATGTACAAATCTTAAAATATTTACTGTTTTCTTTTGAGTTGATTATCCAGAATGATCACCATTCCCATCCTTGAGCACGGCCTCGCAACAAAAGCATACTTTTTCATTTATGATTTTTAAATTATGATTTGTGATTGATCAAAGAAAATTGACTTTTGTTCTGAGTCCTCGGTGGCTGATTTATTGCATTGTTACCGTTATTGTAATTCTTTGATTGCTTTCTCAACCGACCCTAAGAGCGATTCCAAATTATCCTGAATGATCGCGAATACTTCCTCATGATCGATCTGGAAGTATTGATGAGCGATCACATCGCGAAAGCCCATTGCGCCGGTCCAATCCGCTTCCGGGTATTTTTCAAATATATAACCGTCAGTTATTTGGTCAATACGCTTCAGATTCTCGCCGATCGCCATAAAGAGCATGCAGATACTGTCGAATGTCTCCTCCGCCTTGTCGGAAGCATAAAAATCCTCCGCTGACGTGAATCCCTGTGATCGCTTCTTTATCTTGATGAGCCATTCTCTGATCTGGACCATTAAAGAATAGATCAAGTCTTAATCAAATGTAAACGCCGTCATTTTCAATCCGCTTTTTCAAATAGGGATTCATTTTTTCTCGGTAACGCACTAAATCGACGGTGCAATGAAGAACGTTCTCCAATTCCTCTTTCAAATGCACGACCGTAAAAAGATTCGGCCGTTTCATTTCATAGACAATGTCCACATCACTTCCTTCCGACACATCATCTCTGGCGACGGATCCGAAGATGCCGATTCGGGTCACGCCATATTTTTCAAGCAGGACGGGTGTGATTTCTTTAAGCGTTGAAAGAATTCTACTTTTTTGAGGTCTCATCCGCCTAACTCTTTTATCCTTATCCTAAAATATATCCCTGCGGATCATCGATCCCGTAACATTCGAATTTATCATTCTCCAGAAACAAGAGCAAACTTTTTCATTTATGATTTATGAATTACGATGGCTAAGCCATAAACTCAGCATTGTGCCATGCTTTCGCATGGATGGCGAGCATCGAGCCGCCGGCATCGAGAATCCTTGTCATTGACCATTGAAAATCGACTAATGATCAAAGGCTTCGCGTTCTCGGCGTTCATCAGCGGTTAATAATCTTGGTTTTTTATAAAAAATGCTTGACAACGCTCAATAATGTGCTATAAATGATGAGATATAAAAAAGATTAGACATCTTTAGGCCCCAGACGAAGACATCTAACCTTTACAACGTTTCTGTTGAGTGATTGACCGCCTAGGAGAATCGATGGCAAAGAAACTAAAGACGTCGGCAGATGGCCGGACGTGCGCGTTTCCACACTGCAAGTACCTCTTGAGTATCTACAACCATTCAGAGTACTGTCATGTCCATCGCGATAAGATGGTTGAGAAGCAAAGACTGAAAGTTCCCTATCACCATCCGGTATAGTCATTGACTATTGTTCAAAGACTAAAGACCGCAGACTCAAGACCTCTAAATTGACTATACCTGGGGCATAAATTGACTATTGACGAATGACTATTTCTCTGAATCCTCGGTGTTCTCTGTGGCTAATCCAGCGTTGTGTTCACCCCGTGAGATGGCCTTATCCAACATCTAACGGGGTGAATCCCGTGAGATAGTTGATGACATGATCTCATGGGGTAAATTCGTGGTTTTCTATAAAAAATGCTTGACAACGCTCGATCCAATGTAGTATAAATAATATATAAATATGGCCCAAAAAATAAAGACATCAGCGGCGGGGAGAACATGTGCGTATCCACGCTGCAAACAAGTCTTGAGCATCTACAACCATTCAGCGTACTGCCATATCCATCGCGACAAGATGGCCCAGAAGCAGGCCCGGAAGGTCCCCTATCACCATCCGGCATAGGCATTGACGATGGCTAAGCCATAAATACCTATGGTATGAATTGCCCCGTGTTTATTGACTATTTGTTCGTGTCTTCGAGCCTTTATGGCTAAAAAGACGCAGAATTTCCATAAAATGCTCAAAAACAGCATAATTAACCACAAAAATACACATAAATTTACGAATGATTCACCTCAAATAAATCCCATATAAAAATATAATTTCTGTTGACTCTTTGGGAATATGTTCGTATAATATATAACAAAATTATGTATCAAGTCTCAAAAAACGATTATTCCTTTGTGCTTTAGTGCCTTTGTGGCTATGAGCCCATTTGTAAAAACAAAGCCAATTTACTAATTTTGGAGGAGATAGAGTTCATCCGTGTTCATTCGCGTTTCACCTGAAAAAACAAAGCCAATTTCACTCATATTGCTTGCTTTTGTACCGATATTTGCATAAAATCTTCCGTTTATGCCTATTTTAAGCAGTGATTTGTTATATGGAATTTAATTAGAGATGGTTTTGACACAAATATTGCATCCGGATTGCGTGAAAGTTCCGGTGGAAAGTCAAGAAAAGGTGGCCGTCATCACAGAGCTTGTGGACCTGCTGGACGCCAAGGGATTGCTTTTGGATCGAGACGTCGCGCTAGAGGCGGTTCTCACACGCGAGCACGTCCAGAGCACCGGGACGGGAGCCGGGATAGCGATTCCTCACGGTAAGTGCAGCGCTGTAAAGGAGTTAGTGATAGCGATAGGGATCGCGCACGCGCCGATCGAGTTCGGCAGCGTGGACGGCAAGCCCGTGACGATCCTTATTTTACTCGTCTCCCCGGCCAACCAGACGGGGCCTCACATCCAGGCATTGGCGAGTATCAGCCGATTGATGCTGAATGAGCCATTTAAGCAAAGGCTTGAAAATGTGACCTCCGCGGAGGAGGTGTATGATTTGCTGAGCGACCAGGAACATCCATAGCGGCCGGACGACGGCTTGAATACCGCCAACCGGCCGCCATAACTCATTGCTACTTCGTTACTTCCCAATGAATCAGGCCCAGTTCATAGGGATTCACTAAATCTTCATGCTTGGGCAGAATTCTGACCGTCACACCGTACTGTCCTGTTTTTGTGCACGGTATCGATCCGGCAAACCAATGTTCGCCGTCCTCTTCCGAAGCCTGTTCGTAATCCATCCTCTCGGCCGATCCGATTCTGATGTTCTCCCACGTATCGACCGGACCGTGATACAGTTCCACAGAGACGTTGCCCGGATCGGTCTGGCTCAGCTTGACGAGGGCCCTGACCGACAAGCGGGAGCCGACTTTAAACTCCGGCTGCCTGGGATTCAATTCCATGTTGGCGCCATCGTCCTTTTGAACCTCCATGATGACCTCTTTGACGACGAATTCAGGCCATGCCTGCCGGATACCCGCTTTCCAATTGGAGAACGCTCTCGCACGGGTACAGGCCTCCGCGGTCAGGTATCGCCATTTCGCCGCCGCCGGGTTATAGAATCGTCGCGTGTAATCGGCCACCATTCTGTGCGTGTTGAATCGCGACGCGACCCATTTAATGGAGTTTTTCATTCTGCGTATCCACGCCCGCGGCAAATTGTCCGCCGAGCGGGTGTAGAACAGCGGAATGACCTCATTTTCCAGCATATCGTAGATCGCCTGCGATTCCACAAGATCCTGGTAATCCATATCCTCGTAATTTTCTCCCGCGCCGATCACCCAGCCCCCATCGGGCGTGTATCCTTCGCACCACCAGCCGTCGGCGGTGCTCATGTTCAGCACGCCGTTCATTGCGGCCTTCATCCCGCTGGTGCCGCTGGCTTCCATTGGCCGGCGAGGATTATTCAACCAGACATCCACGCCCCGCACCAAAACTCTTGCGATGTCGATGTTGTAATCTTCGAGAAAGACGATGCGCCGCCGGACGTTGCGTTGTGTGGCGTATTGAACGATTTGTCGGATGATATCCTTGCCCTCCGTATCCTTCGGATGCGCCTTGCCGGCAAATATGAACTGGATGGGCCGGTCTTTGTCCAGAAGCAACTTCGTCAGGCGGTTGGGATCTTTGAGCAGCAGATTGCCTCTTTTGTAGCCGGCGAATCGTCGGGCAAAGCCAATCGTTAGCGCCTCCGGATCGAGGACTTCCTCGGCGTGATTTAATTCCGTATGGTAGGTGCCTCGCCGCTGCATTTGGGCTTTCAGGCGATTGCGGGTAAACACAACCAGTTGTTCTTTACATCGCTGGTGAATCCGCCAGAATTCCTCATCGGGAATTTGCTCGATGGCTTCCCATAGCCTTTTATCCATCGCCTCATCCGCCCAACTCGGGCCGATATATCGTTCGTACAAAGAATCAATCTCATCCGAGATCCAGTTTTTCATATGAATGCCGTTCGTAATCGCGAGGATGGGTACTTCCTCTCGCGGCACACCCGGCCACAGGCTGCCCCAGATGCCTCTGGAGACCTGACCGTGAAGCTCACTGACGCCATTGGCGCAACTACTCAAGCGGAGCGCCAGCACCGGCATCTTGAAAGGTTCCTTCTCATCGTCGGGTAACATCCTGCCCAGTGCTAAAAATCGATTTCGATTGATACCGAGCTTGGGAAAATAATGGCCGAAATACTTATCCATCAACTCAACGCGAAACTCGTCCAGTCCCGCCTTGACGGGTGTGTGGATCGTGAAGACATTGCCCGCTCTTGTGGCCTCCACGGCTTCATCGAAGGTCATATTATGCACGCTTCGCAATTCCCGGATTCGCTCGAGAGCCATAAACGCCGCGTGCCCTTCATTCATGTGGCAAACCGTCGGCGAGATGCCCATCGCCGAAAGGGCTTTCAGGCCCCCAATTCCCAACATGATTTCCTGACGTATTCGCAACTCGCGATCTCCACCGTAGAGGCTGCTGGTAATCATCCGATCGATGGGGGAATTCGCCTGTATGTTTGTGTCCAACAGGTACAGCTTGACGCGTCCGATCGAGACAGACCATATCTGGGCGACAACACATCGACCGGGATATTCCACACTAATGGTCAGCGGCCGGCCGCTGTCTTTGCGAACCAGAATAATCGGCATGTTGTAAAAATCGTTTTCGACATAGATTTCCTGTTGCCAGCCATCAATATTCAAGTATTGACGAAAATAGCCCTTTTGGTACAGAAGGCCGACGCCGACAAGAGGGATGCCGAGGTCGGAAGCACTTTTGAGATGATCCCCGGCCAGGATGCCCAGGCCGCCGGCATAGATGGGCAGACATTCATGCACACCAAATTCGGCACTGAAATAGGCAATCATCGGTTCCGTGTTAGGCGAGCAAACGGCTTCGTACCAGGTGGGCCGTTCGAGATACGCGTTGAGTTTTTCCACCGCCCGATGCAGTTGCCCCAGGAAACCTTGATTATCAGCCAATGCATCCAGCTTTGTTTGAGAAACGCTGCCGAGCAGCCTGACGGGATTATGCCCGCACGTCGTCCAAAGATGACTATCGATACGCTTGAAAAGTTCGACAAATTCCGGATTCCAGGTCCAAAACATGTTCTTTGCAATCATTTCGAGGTCTTGAAGGGGTTCCGGCAATGCCGGCAAGACCGTAAAGCTCCTCACTGTAGGCATTCTTCGATCTCCAGTATTTCAACGTCTCGACATCTGATACGACTCAGCAAAGCCGGATAGGGGCTTTTATGGTGTTGTCATCGACAAATCCATTTGCCGGCTTAACCGCAAAAAGGAAAGCCGAAGGTAACTTTTCAGAATGGAAGGGTCCGATAGTTATCGACAGGGGATAAGGACAAAGAAAAAGGCCTGCACAAACAGGCCTTTTATCTTAGTTGCAAGGCCCTCCTCCGCGAATGCCGTAAGAAAGCGTTCGATAAGAACCCATTACTTCCAAGTGGGCAATCGTTGCTTGTGTCCGAAAGTCCTATCAATGTAGGCTTTCCCGATCCATCAAGGCCTGATTTCCCTGAGTACGGGTATCGGTTCTTTCAAACACCTACTTTCTATACGAACATCGCAGGGGTTAGCCCGCAACAATACTTTATACCACATCTAAAAAGCAAAGTCAATAAAATACAATTAAATTATGGCAATAATACAAAATATCCAAAACCTACCTTTTATCTCTTTCGGCTCTCAAGCCATTTTGTCTATAGTGAAAATCACAGAGAAAACGGCGACTTTTCCGGGTCGCCTCAGAATACGAAGAGGCCTGTTAGACGGTCCGCCGTTCCGCCTCGACGGAATCGGTTATTCTGCGAACGATATCCGCCTCGAACCGATCAACGGTGTCGTGAGTAAGCGTGCCGTCTTCGTCCCTGAATCGAAGGGACAAGGTGACGCTTTTTTTGCCGGCGTCAATGCCTTTACCACGGTAGATGCCGACATATTGGATATGCTCGAGTTCAGAACAAGCCGTCGATTTGACGGCCTTTTCGATATCGGCCCAACGCGTTTCTTCATCCACGATGAGCGATAAGTCACGCTGAACCGAAGGGAATTTCGGAAGGGGCTTGACGGTGACAACACCTTCGCAAAGGGCCATGAGTCGTTCGAAATCCATCTCGGCGGCGCAGGGGGAAATCTCTTTAAAGTCGAAATTTTCTTTGATCGCTTTGGATATAATCCCCGCCGTACCGATTGCATCACCATTGACCCGGAGTGTTGCTCCGACCTGCGCCCACACCAGATCAGCCGGATCAAAAACGATGTCCGCCTCTTTGCTTAAATGTCGTATCAGCCCTTCGAGCACGCCCCGCAAGTTCCTGAAATCACCATCGCAAACGAGTGCGAGCTTGGCCGTTTCAATCGGCAATCCACCACTCGATCCCGGTGACGGTACGAAAACATCCGCAAGCTCGAAAATTCGACACGGCACATTCCTGGCATTCAGATTCGTTTTGAGAACATCGAGCAGAGAGCCGATGAGCGTCCGGCGAAGCAGGTTCGCACTTTTTCTTGATTCATCCTTGACGGATAAATGGTGAGAAGAATCCGTCTCAACGAAAAGTTCTGCAATCGAATCCTCCACAAAGCTGACGTTAATGGTTTCGTAGTAGCCGCAGCCGTTAAGATAGGTTCCAACCGTTTGAGCAATTCGCTGGCGAGGATCGACCGGCACGACTTCGATCTTGATCTTTCGCTCGGTGGGCACGGCGTTGTAGCCGTGCACGCGCGCCACTTCTTCGATCAGGTCCACCTCCCGGTACACGTCGCTTCGCCACGAAGGGACCGTACAGGTGATGACACCCTCCTTAACGCTCGGCTTAAAACGTAAGGCGGCGAGAATCCCCACCACCCTGTCAAGGGGTATGGTTATGCCAAGTAGTTTTTCCAAACGCGAAAGACGGAGTGTCACGTCCTTTTTCTCCGGCTTTTTCGGATAGATGTCCACGACGCCTTTTGCCACCCTTCCGCCTGCGACCTTCGTCATCAACTGCGCCGTCCGCTGGGAGGCCCAATCGATCCGCTCGATATCGACGATCCGCTCGAAACGATACGAGGCCTCGGAAGGTAGAACGAGCGCGCGCGAGGTTGTGCGCACACTAACGGGATCGAAAAAAGCGTCTTCCAAAAGAATCGTCGTCGTGGCTTCGTTGACTTCCGTCTCCAACCCCCCCATGACGCCGGCGATGGCAACGGGGCCCCAGGTGTCGGCGATAATCAGCATATCGGGATGAAGATCGCATTGGGTTCCATCGATGCTGACCAGGCGCTCCCCCACTATCGCTCTTCGGACAATGATTTTGCCGTCATTGATCTTTGCATAATCAAAGGCATGGGGCGGCTGGCCGGTCTCCAGCATGGCGTAATTCGTCGCGTCCACGACGTTATTGACGCTGCGCAATCCTATCGCCTCCAATCGCTTCCTAAGCCAATCCGGAGACGGCGCGACTTTCACGCCTTCGATGATACGAGCCGTATATCGGCCGCACAATTCAGGCTCGTGGATTTCGACGCCGGCAAACTCTGCGGCATCCCGATCCGACTCGTTCAGCTCGACGGAAGGTATTTTGAGTTCTTTTCTCGTAGCGCCTGCCAGCTCACGGGCCATACCGATATACCCCAGGCAGTCGCCGCGGTTGCTCGTCACTTCGACGTCAATGACGGTATCGGCATCCAAATGCTCTATCCCCTCGCAGGGAAAACCCACATCGCTCAATATTTCCGCAACCTGCTCCGCAGAGCCCTCGACCTCTACATAATCCCTTAACCAGTTCAATGAAATCTTCATACCAAACGCACCGTTCATAGAGATAGAATTTTCAGAATGACGATACCATAACTGCCATCGCCAGAGATGTCAATGATTATGCACTTCAGATTCCGGCGTCGGGAGCACATGGAAAGGCGCATACGGCGACGTCAAGCCTTGTTTGTTGCCGTGAGGAAATCCACTGCGGCTTTGATATTCTCGGCCGCGGAGATGAGGAATAACTCATTCCCTTCATTGATGACCTGTTTACCTCTGGGGATTGAAAATTCCTCGGTCTGCTGGTTGTACACGGCCACGAAAACGCAATGAGACGGGAAGCGACGATTCTCCACAATATCCTGAACGCTCTTGCCGGCGACCTTGGCCCGGTCGGGGACCTTAATCATAAAGATATCGGCTTTGCCTCCCCCGATGGTGGTGATCCGTCTGACTTGCGGATTCTCGATGTCCATCATGATCTGGTTGACCATCAGATCGGTGACGCGGACGATGGAATCGGTTCCCGCAACGACGTAGGCATTCTTGTAAGCCGGGTCTCTCATCCGGACGATAACCCGGGGTACGTTGAAGCTCTTGGCCAGAATCGCACAGGCGAGATTGTCCGCGTCGCTTCCGGTGGCGGCCACGAGGACATCCGTCTTTCGAATGCCGGCTTCGTTCAGCGCCTCGATGCTCGTGGCGCTACCGTTAATCGCCACGACGCCGGTTTCGGCGTATAATTTGTCGCAGAGCTCCTTATATTGTTCGATCAGGACCACGTCATGCTTATTATCCAGCAGACTGTGAACGAGCCCCCCACCGACCATGCCGCCGCCAGCTACTATCACATACATTACCTTTTACCTCCAAATACGGATACATTAAAAATTCAAAGAGCAAAATGCAAAGTTTAGGAAGTCATCCCTAAGGGATTCCACAATTTTGATTTTTTATTTTTGAATTTTGATCTATCTCCAGGCCTTTCTGGAAAAAAGCAGCAAAACCGGCAATATCTCCAGCCTTCCCGCCAACATACCGAAAATGTACGTCACCTTTACAACCGGATGGATATTTCTCATATCTTCGGCCGAAATATAACAGGGTCCGATATTCCCCATGGCGGAAAACATCCCGGAGATGGATTCCCATGAACTCAAGTTGGAGAACAACGCTGTTATCGCCCCGCCGAACAGGATGAGCACCATCCAGGTGAAAAAAATTGCGGCTACGCGACGCACCTCGTCATCCGGGACGACCCTTTTATCGATAATCAGATCCGACGAAGCCCTGGCGGACGTTCGGAGTTTAAAGGTTTCTCTGAACATCAGCCTGTTGAGAATAGCGATGCGGAGGACTTTGAATCCCCCGCTGGTGGAGCCGGCGCAGCCGCCAATCACCATCATGGCCAGAAATAATTGCTTGGACAGCGCACCGAAAAATGGCGAGCCTATGTCTTTCGTGCCGAAGCCCGTCGTTGTGAGAATGGACATGACCTGGAAAACGCTGTATCGAAAAGCGCTTTCGATTTCACCGTGCGGGACTGCGGCCTTACGGCTGAGGATAGCATACAAAACACCCGTGGCGTGGAGCCGCTCGATGCATACGATCACTGTAAAACCGACGATCAGACGCCACCAATAGCGAATCTCGGTATGGTCCCACAGGGCCTTCACGTCCCTGGTGAGGATACGGTAATGAACCAGGAAGCTGATGCCGCCCAACATCATAAAGAACGTCAGGGTATATTCGATCAATTGATAATGCGGGTGGCCCGTCAAGCGGTAAAATTCTATGCTACTGTCGTGTGGTGAAAAGCCGCCGGTCGATATCGCCGTCAGGGCATGGCAAACGGAATCGAAAACGGGCATCTTTGCGATGGACAGCGTGACGGCGGCCAGGAGTGTCAGAATCGCGTAGATGGCCCAGATGATCCGAAGCGTGTTGTAGAGTCCGGGCGCAGGCCTGACCGAAGAAATCTTATGGCTCTCCGCTCCGAACATATGATGGGCGCCGCCCGCCCGAAAGGTCACCATCAAAAAGAACGACAGGATGCCGATACCGCCCATCCACTGGGTCAGCGCCCGCCAGAAAAGGATGCTCCTCGGCATCGTATCCAGGCTGGATAAGACGGTGATCCCGGTGGTCGTAAATCCGCTGACGGCCTCGAAATAGGCATCGAGAGGATTTGAGCCAATCAGAATGATAAAGGGCAATGCCCCGATGGCCGAGACCAGGAGCCACCCGACAACGCAGATCAGCATGGAACCGGCCGTATCCAGTGGATCGGGATCGAACAAGATTCGGAACAACAACCCGATAAGAAGGGAGATGAAAGATGTCACGCTGAGGGCGACCACGGAAATCCAGCCGTCGCCCCGTTGCCCCCAGTAGAGGAACACCACGATCAGCGGGAAAAGGAGGATCAGGCTGAGGATCTCCAGCAGACCCCCAACAAAATAGAAGACGCAATTGATTCGTCGAAATCCGTTTCTCATCTGAACGTCGGCTATCCATTCACGGCACGGTCATGACAGCCTGTGCATTATAGCCCGAGCCGCCTTTTTTGCAACTGATTTGGCAAAGCGATTTTCGCTTTCTATCGTCACGACCTTCCATTATAATCAGACTCGCAAGTCCATATTTAGAGATTATAAAGGAGAAACGTAATGAAGAAACAAAATTCAATCGCCCTACTGGTTGTTTGCCTTCTCGCGAGTTTGCTTCTGACTGGAGCGGCTGGCACAGATGGGTTAAAAGCAGAATTTGCCAGAATCACAATCGACATCGGCATCGTTGTCGGCGACGTGGAAAAAGCCGCCCGGTTCTACCAAAATGCCCTGGGATTTACCGAGGTGCCCGGCTTTGATGTCTCCGAGGAGATGGGAACCGATTCCGGCCTGACGGACCACCAGGCGTTCCATGTGAGAGTCTTCGTATTGGGTGAAGAACCAAGTGCAACCAAGATTAAGATCATGGAATTCCCCAAGGCACCAGGAAAGAAAGTGGACAACCGGTATATCCATTCGAGCCTCGGATTCAGCTATCTAACGCTGTTTGTCTCGGATACGACGGCGGCCGTTCAGCGGGCCAAAAAAGCCGGCGTCACTCCGGTTAAAGAATCTTATCAGCTTGGCAACGGCAATTTCTATCTGACGCTTGTGAAAGATCCGGACGGCAATATTATCGAACTGGTTGGGCCGAAAAAATAAAGTTGTGCAAGGTGGAATTGTAGACGATGGATGATATCGCTCGATTGTCACAACTCATTACAGGCGGCTACGCATGCATATCCATTGTAACGTATGAGGAGCAGTTTGCGCTCGAGATCGTACGTCAGACTGCCATCGCGCTCGATCGAGGTGTTTGGATATGGTCCGTGGGGAATGGCGTGCGCGACGGATTGATCGCCGATAGCCCCATCATCGCCGATACGGAAACGCCGGCCGCCGGACTTCGCAACCTGACCGCGGCAGAAGATGGCTCCATTTGCATCACACTCGATCTCGCCGAACATCTCAAGGCCGGACTGGCCCAGCGGGCCTTTCGCGACCTCATCCAACGTTTCGAGAAAACCGGCAGCACACTCGTGATGGTTGACAACCAGGATAATCTGCCCAAGGTCGTGAAGTCATCTACGAGGCCGTTCGAGATTTCTTTCCCGGACAGCGAGGAGCTGCAATCGATTATTTGCAAGACGCTGCGCCGCGTCCATCGCAAGAAACCGATTGAAATCGGCATTACCCGTAACGGCATGAACATGATCGTCCGCAATCTCCGCGGGTTGACCCGTCGTCAGGCCGAGCAGATCATCATTGATACGGTGGTCGAAGACAGACGTTTCGACGACGATGATATCAACACGGTATTTGCCAGTAAACGACGGATAATCCAACGTGGCGGCCTGCTCGAATATATCGAAACACCGTTGGACTTGAGCGAAATCGGTGGGATGAAGCAACTGAAGAAATGGCTGGCCCAGCGCAAAAATGCGTTTACTGCAGAGGCCGAAGCTTTTGGCCTTAGAGCGCCCCGGGGCGTGCTCATGCTCGGCGTTCAGGGAGCCGGAAAAAGCCTTTGCGCCAAGGCCATCGCCACCGCCTGGCACCAACCGCTCCTGAGAATGGATCCCGGCGTTCTCTATGCCAGTTTTATCGGTGAATCCGAACGCAATCTTCGGGACGCGCTGCAGCAAACCGAATCAATGGCGCCGGTCATTCTGTGGATCGATGAGATCGAAAAAGGTTTCGCCTCCGCGGCCAGCCAGAGCACGGACGGCGGTTTGTCCAAGAGGCTGTTTGGCACGTTGCTCACCTGGATGCAGGAGCATAAAGAGCCCGTTTTCGTTATCGCAACAGCCAATGACATTACCGCCCTGCCGCCCGAGCTTCTTCGCAAAGGGCGATTCGACGAGATCTTTTTTGTTGACCTGCCCGGCCCGGCTGTCCGTAAGCAAATATTCGCTATTCATCTGAAAAAACGTCAACGCGATCCCGGACCATTCGATCTGGCCGCGTTGTCCAAAGCATCCGAAGGGTATAGCGGTGCTGAGATCGAACAGGCGTTGATATCTGCCTTGCATGAGGCGTATGCCGACAAGGGGGAGCTGACAACAGATCGAGTTCTCCGTGCACTGAGAACGTCCCCTCCTTTATCGGTCACGATGGCCGAAAGCGTGCAGTATCTCCGTGCCTGGGCCAAAGAGAGGTGCGTTGGCGTCGATTGACCCTATCGCACGGGGACGGTTCTGCCGAACTTTTGTCTTTTGCTCCTCTGCGTTATCCTTATAATAGAACGATCGAGTGATAGCAAATAATGTAAGGATACATGGTATGACAAAACATCGTCTCATGAGCACAGCCCTTCTCAGCGTGACGGCATTGATGTTTCTTACCGGGTGCGTCGAACGGGAACTGACCATCAAAACCCGTCCGGCCGATGCGCTGGTTTTTTTAAACGATGAAGAAATCGGCTTTTCTCCGGTCACGGTCAATTTTAACTGGTACGGCGATTATCGTGTGCGGATTCGAAAAGAAGGCTACGAGACGCTCAACACCCACCGCGAGCTGAAAGGCCCGTGGTACGACGGCTTTCCATTCGATTTTTTCGCCCAGATCGTCAATCCGAAACGAATCGTCGACTCGTATGAATGGACGTTTGAGCTGGCGCCCAGGCGACAAATCAGCCGGGAAGAGCTCATTCAAAACGCGCAGAACATGCAAAAGCAGTTGCAATAGAGGAATCGTATTTGAAAGCCAAGGCTTCCACACAAATCCTGCTCGCCATGGTCGCAGGGATCCTCCTCGGACTGTTGCTGGGCTATTTGAGCGGTGCGCCACAATATGAAGACACGACATTTGCGAAGGTCGCCGAAAGCCTTCTCGATAAGCTGGATTTTGTGGGGCGTCTGTTCATACGACTCCTCAAGATGATCATCATCCCGCTGATCCTTGCCTCATTGGTTTCCGGCGTCGTGAGCCTGGGGGACGCCCGCAACCTAGGCCGGCTGGGGGGCAAGACGTTTTTGTACTATATGACGACGACCGTGCTGGCGGTCACTGTGGGTCTGATTCTCGTCAACGTGATCCGGCCCGGCGAACGTTTCGATCCCGACAAGGCCCCCACGACGGTGGTGGATACGGAGAGCGAGCCCCCGAGTATCTCGTCCGTGCTGGAGGACATCGTACCGGATAATATCGTCGATGCGATGGCGAAAGGCAGTGTTCTGTCCATCATCTTCTTCTCTATCCTGTTAGGGACCGCTATTCTGAGCGTGGGCGAGAAAGCCCAGCCTCTGGCGGCCTTTTTCGAATCGCTGAACGCCGTCATTATGAAGATTGTCGGCTGGATCATGGCGCTGGCGCCGATCGGCGTTTTTGCTCTAATGGCCCGTATGATCGGGACACTCGGTATCACGGTAATGAAACCGCTGGCCTTTCATATGCTCACGGTGCTTCTGGGACTGGCCATCCATGGCGTTATCATCCTCCCGCTGCTTCTGCGTGTGTTCGCCCGGTATTCACCGCTGAAATTTATTAAGGATATGTTCAGTGCGGTCTTGACCGCCTTCAGCACCGCCAGCAGCTCGGCGACGCTGCCGATCACAATGGAGTGCATCGAGGAAAACACCGGCGCCTCCAATCGCGTCGCGAGCTTCGTCTTACCATTGGGAGCCACCGTCAACATGGACGGCACGGCGCTTTACGAAGCGGTCGCCGCTATGTTTATCGCCCAGACGTATGGCATCGATCTGAGTGTCGGCCAGCAACTGGTTATCATGCTCACCGCGACGCTCGCTTCCATCGGCGCCGCCGCCATTCCCAGCGCCGCTTTGGTCACGATGGTCATTGTCCTGCGCTCCGTGAATCTCCCGATGGAGGGGATCGGGATGATCTGGGCGGTGGATCGCATTTTAGACATGTTCCGAACCGCCGTCAATGTCTGGGGCGACAGTTGCGGCACCGCCATTATTGCCAACCTCGAAGGCGAGCAATTGAATAGATAATATCGCTGAAACTGACGAATCCACTCCTCGTTCCTCACAGGACAGCTTACAGTCCTGCGAAAGCTTGATTCCAGTTTTCATAGGAATGACGATACAATCATAAGAGATTGTCGCGATACCATTCTATCGCTTTCTGAAGACCCTCGTTAAAGGATACGACGGGCTTGAAACCGATGAGATTTTCTGCTCTGGTGATATCGGCTAAGGAGTGTTTAACGTCCCCGGGGCGCGGATCGGCATAAATCGGTTGGACGTCTTTACCCACGATCTGATTAATCATATCGATAATGGCATTGACCGTTATCGCCTCGCCACAGGCGATGTTGACGACTTCACCGGCGGTTTGTTTGGCTCTCGCCGAAAGCAGATTGGCATGCACGACGTTGTCGATATAGGTAAAATCACGACTCTGTTCTCCGTCGCCGTAAACCGTCGGTGATTGGTCTTTAAGGATGGCAGTGACAAACGCGGGTATCGCCGCAGCATATTGGCTCGTCGGATCCTGATGCGGGCCGAAAACGTTAAAGTATCGCAGCGAAATGGTCTCCAGACCGAAGACCTTGGAAAAGACCGAGCAGTAATATTCCCCGACAAGTTTCGCGGCGGCATAGGGCGAAAGGGGATCGGTCAACATCGTCTCGACCTTCGGCAATGTCGGTGTATCCCCGTAAGCCGAAGAGCTTGCGGCATAAACGAAACGCTTCACGCCGGTATCGCGTGCGGCCAGCAGAAGCGTGAAGGTCGCATCCACGCAATGCCGATGCGTTGCGTCAGGATCATCGACACTTCGCGGCACCGAAGGCAAAGCGCCCTGATGTAAAACCACGTCGATGTCTTTCATCGCCGATTGAGCGATCTGCGAGTCGCCCATATCGGCCTCGACAAACTCTATTTTGTCCAAAACATCGGCAAGGTTGCTTTTCTTGCCGGTCAAAAGATTATCCAGGACTCTGACAAAGCAACCTTCCGAAACGAGTCTCTTGCAGATATTCGAACCGATAAAGCCGGCTCCGCCGGTCACCAAAAACTTCTCCATTCAATAATCCTCGTAATAAACCTTAACCAAACCAATGACTCATCATGGGTGCAGAGAACACCACTTCTGTTGACAACGCACAGTGGGATTCGACCAACCTGCTGGAGGTCATTATACGCTTGGGATTCAAATTGTGCCAGCCGCAACCTGGGCCTTCTTTTGATATCTTCTGTACGACCTGAATTGCTCCTGGAAGTATCCCCCTCTGATCGCCCTTGCGGCAAAGAGCACGCCGCCCATGACTCGAGCATTCACCTCCCTCAGTTCGCGAATCGTTCTCTGGGCGGCGCCTCGGCTGGTCGTCATAGCGTTGAAGACCAAAACCGTCGCGTCAACAAGTCCGGCCAGCACCTTCGCATCGCTGACGAGCAGGATGGGCGGACCGTCAATAATAACGTGGTCGTATTTCCTGCTTTGGTCCTTCAGCAGCTCCGCCATTCGCGGACTGCCGAGTAGTTCGGCCGGGTTGGCCGGCAAGGGGCCGCAGTCGATCACATCGAGTCCTTCGATACCGCTGGATCGAATCGCTTTGGCCGGCGTGCACTGGCGCGTGAGTAAGCTGCTCAGGCCGAAATTAAAATTCTTGACCGACGGCTTGGTCTCCAGCTTCGGAAACAGCGCATGCAGATGCGGCTGCCGGAAATTGGCGTCAATCAACAAAACCTTCTTTTCCGCGGTCACAAAGGTGGTCGCCAGATTCACCGCCACGGACGTCTTGCCTTCACCCGCTTTGCCGCTGCTGATTAGCAGCGTCTTAACGGCTTCCTGATCGTCGGACATCATGAGATTCGTCCGGCATTGCCGGTACGACTCGCTGATGACCGAATACGGCGCCAGACGGACGGCGTGGCAAAGCTCGATCCGCCGAACCTGACTATCCTCCGACGCATCGGGAATCACGCCGAGAAGCGGAATACGCAGGTACCGCGCCACGTCGCTCGGTGTGCGCACGAGGTCGTTGGCCAGCTCCACGAGAAAGGCCAGTCCGACGCCCATCAGCAATCCCAGCAACGTTCCACTCGGAAACCAGAGCCACCATTGGCGGGAAAAGACCATCTCGAGGGGCGGGGGCGCCTTTCCAACCGAGAGCACCTTCGGCGTTTCCGGATCGTCGTGAAGGGTTTTGAGTTTCTCGATCTGCTCTTTGATGGTGTCGAGCATCTCGCGTCTTTCATCTCTGATCTTCACACCCTTGTCATACTGGATGCGCGCCAGATCGAGCTGTTTTTTCTTGGCCTCCGCCTCCTGGCGCATTTGCTCCAACTGCTCGAATCTTTCCTGTAAGACAATCAGGCTGTCCCGTGCATTTTCAAGGTTCGCCCGCCGGGTTTGATTGGCGATTTCGATCTTTCTCTGATTTCTTCTCTTTTTCGTTTCCTCAATCCGCTCTCTGGCCTGTCGCACGTCGCGATGATTCTCACCGAACTTCGTAAGCAAGCCGGAAAGCTGGCTTTCCCAGGAGGCAAGCTGGTGGGCCAGATCAATCATGAGGGGATCTTTTTCTATCGTCGCCTCGATCTGTTCCGTAATCGGCCCCGTCGCCAGCTCCTGGAGATTCGCGATATCCGCCCGCAACTGCCGGATGATCAGATCAAGCTCGTTTTTCTGAAGTTCGAGATTGTTGAGCTTGACCGTAACGGTATGCTGAAAGTAACGTCCCGCCGGCCTCTCAAGATCAGTCAAACCATATGCGGTGCGGACATCATCCAGGCCTTTTTCAGCCGCATCCAGCTCACCCTGAACCCGAATCCGCTGCTCTTCGAGTTGCTGCATTTTATCGGCGATCTCTCGCTTTTCAGTGGCGCCCTGCCGGGATAAGAACATTTCCAGCATCTCGTTGACGATATCTGCCGCTTCCCTTGCACTCCCGGACGTCATCGATATCTCGACGAATTCGCTGTCCCGTTGGGCGTGGGCGCCGAAGTGTCTTTTTAAGGCCTTCACGGCTTTTCTCCGATCTTCCCCCATGCGACCAAACCATCGTGTCTCTTTGACCTTATCGCGGTCGAGCAGCTCTTCGAGCGTCCTCTGCTGCTTGATCAGATTGGCAATGGTTTGACGATGACCGTAGAGGATGTCCTTATGCAACTGAACGCTGCCGATGGTCATCGGATCTTTTTCGACCGGGGGTAAGACTTGAATATATGTTCTGGCGGTATATCGCGGCATATATTTCTGCAACAGCTTCCAGGTCCCGCCGCCGGCGACCAAACCCAGCACGGTTAAACAGATCATCAACAGCAGGTGACGACGCAGGATACCGAAGACCTCTTTCGGTGTCATGGTGGGCGGTGTGGAAGGTACGGACCCGGGCCGGGGCGTGAGTGGCCTTGCCATCCTGTTCAAAGCCGCGGGTCTGTCTTCTGCCATCTTGATCTCCATTCAACGTGCGGGGCATAAAAAAGAAACTGTTTTATGAACCCACACAAACGCGCTCCACGTGCTGGCTTATGGCGAAATACGCGCTACAGCCCTTTCGATCCTGTGTTTAGCCTTTTCCGACAAACTCTTTTCACCTACATTCAATGCCTCCTCATAAGCCGCTATCGCCTCTTGTTTTTCGCCGAGGCGCTCTTTGATCATGCCCTTGTGCTCGAGAGCCTCGGCCGGAACCGGAATGCGATCCTGCTCGAAGTGCTGCAAGGCCGCTTGTAAAAACCTGGCCGCCTCCGAGACCTTTCCGTTTTGAAGCAACACATAAGCATAGGTGTCCAGTATTCCCGGACTGTTCGGCTTCATCGCCAGCGCTCTCTCGGCATATTTCAGGGCGTCCGAAAGCCGTTCATTGTTTTCGGCGAGCAAATACGCCAGATTATTGAGCACTGTGCCAACATGGCTATTCTTCGGCATTTTCTCCAGCAGACTTTCGTAATCTGCGATGGCGGCGTTGAGATATTTATTATCGGAAGTCTTATCGAAAGCCTTCATGAGCGCTTCTGTTTTCTTCAAAATGAAATTCACCCTGCGGGGATCGGCCGGTTCGAGATGCTTCAGGCACGTATCGATATAATCGATAGCTTTGACATATTCAGCATTGATGCTCGCCAAATGGAAAAGCATCAGATTGGCGGCAAGCGAATCCGGATCGGATTGCACCTTCTGCCGGCAATAATCCTCGACCTCTTGAGCGCCCAAGAGATGATAGGTTCTCATGAGAACGTCAGCGGAAAGCATCTCATCCGCCCCGGCGATGTCAATGGCCTTTCGGCAATAATCCACCGCGGCTGGCCTCTCACCCAACAGTAACTTCGCTTGCGCCATGTTCAAGTAAGCAATGTGAGCCAAAGGACCGTCGATATGTTTTTGACCCTCCTCAAAAACGTCGTTCAGCTTGGCCGGATTCCAATTTGCCGTATTTGGCGTTCCGGCTCGGCCGATAAGCGATTGTGAATAGCCTTCGAAAGCTGTCGTGTAAAGAACATCGTTGATCGCCTCGGCTTTGTCTCCGTCGAGATGCCGTTGATGTCGGATTTGAAAAGCCCGCGAAAATAATTCCTCGGCCTTCTCATACTCCCCCTCCTGAAGGGCCAAGGCCCCGGCCCGATTGAGCCAATGGGCGCTATCGGGATATTTGGCGAGCGTCTCTTCATAAAATGTCCTAAGTTCCGACCGCCTGTCGAGTTGAAGGTACATCTGTTCCAGCAGCAACCTGGCTTCGAAAGGAGCGCCCGGTGTGTCGATAACGTTTCGAAGCTCCGTTATCGCATCCTCGTAGCGTTCCATGCGCCGATAAGTTTTCGCTAAGGATATCCGGGTCACGGGATCATCCGACAGCATTTTGCTTTTTTTCAGGTCGCTGATCGCCTTACCGAAATCTTCCCGAAAAAAGTGAATGTCACCTCGGAGTCGCCAGGCGCTCGGATTCTCGGGATCGCCCTGGAGATTTCGGTTGGCCAGTTCCAGCGCCTCGTCCAACCGACCCTGCCGCATGACAAGCCAGGCCTGAAGCAGCCGGCTTCGCGGTTCATTCGGGTACTTCTCCTTGAAACTGTGGAGCTTATGTTCGGCTTGCTGAATTAGCCCGACCCGAAGAAAAGCCTGTAATTGGGCCAGATTGTTTTCTAATGTATCCTGGGTCTTGATGAGCTCCTCGGAATATTGTTGGACGCCTTCTTTGTCCGCGACTTTCTCGGCAACAAGCAACAAGCCGTTGAGCATGCCAGCCTCCCGAGTCCCGTGTTGATACAACTGCTCTAAAACCTTCCGGGCGTCTTCGTATTGGCCGGCCTGAAGATAATGATCCCAGAGCAACGTCTGATCCTCCGATTCCTGTAATAGAGCCTTTGCCCGTTCTTCATGTCCCCTGGCTCTGAAATAATCGGCATAGTAATATAACAGCCTTTTATCCCTGGGGGCTTGTTGTTTGGCCTGCTCGAAGGCCGATCCGGCGATATCGAACATTGCTTCTTTGGTCTGGGGATCATCCTCCCTGACGGCGACTTGTGTTGCGAGCTTGCCGAGCAATAAAATATTCTCAAGACTCGGATCGGCCTGAAGCAAATCCTGTCGAATGGCGACAGCCTTCAACGGCTCAAACGGTGCGATGTAGTCTGCATAGAGGCTCCGCAATCCGAGATCACCGGGATTCAACGCAACGGCCCTGAGCAGCGCATCCCTGGTCTCTGCCACCTGGATTTCGGAAACGTTTTTACCAAGCTTCTGATTGCGATGATAGAGCGCACTGGCCAGGCCTCGGGCAATCGTACCATCCAGCGGATTCAACGTTGCCGCGGTACGAATATCTTCCATGGCCGCATGTTCATTTTCCAGCGCCGCGTGAATTTGGCTTCGGAGCAAATACCCATAAGAGAAGATGGGCTTTTGTTTCAAACATTCGTCGGCCCGCTCCAGGGCCTCCTTGAATTCGCCTTTGGCCAGGGCGAGACGGGCGGCGAAAACCTGGCCCTGGCAGCCGTCAAGGTCCTTTTTCCGTGCGGCGTTCACGATGTCTTCGGCCAGCACCCAGTCCCGTTTTTCAATCGCCAGGTCGAGATAATGATTGGCCGCGAGTTTGGTCCGCTCAAACGCGGGGCCTTGAGGGATGTCGTCCTTCGACACCATCATGTCAAAGGCTTTTTTGAACTGGTGCGTTGCATTTTCCAGCTCGTTGTATCCGCGATAAAAGATACCCAGCTTGAGAGCGCGAAGCATCGGCTCCGTCGTGCTCGAGAGTGCCTGCTCTTCAATCTCTTTGAGACGCTGGGGTGACACCCTGGCCGGATCGGGTTCGGAAAGGATATGTTTATACACCTGAACCGTCGCACTGTCCGGAAAGGTTTTTGAGAATCGATCGATCAGGTGTCCGGCAAGTTCGAACTGACCCTGTTCGATATAATTTCTGCATACATTGACAAAAGAGGCTTCCGCAACGGAATTCGGATCAATGGCCAGCCATACTTCGAGCAACTCCGCTTCGGTTTGTCTGTAGCTCCTTAACTCATCCGTAATATCTCTCAAGCTGTCGGGCTGCAAACCTTCCCCCGTATTCTCATCGTTTGTCATTTGATTTGCAGCAAGCTGAACATGTCGAATCCTCTCTTGTGTCAGCATGAGACGCAACCTGATCGTATCCACGTCATCCATCGGCATGGCCGTCAACTCTTCTTCGGCCTCGATAAACTGTCTTGCCCCGATATACGCTCGCACGCGAAGGACTTGACTTCTTCGATTGGAACCAAAATATTCCTCGTAAGAGTCCACATGCTGGAGGGCATCCGAGAAGTGATTCAATTTTAACAGCGCATCGACATAGTCCAGATAGGCCTCGGGTTTGACTTCGCTAATACCGGAATAGATCGCCCTGAGCAAAAAATCAAGGACCGCACCGGTCTCGGAGGTGTCCTTAAAAATCTCCGCAAGAGTGTACGATAAATGGGCAAATTCCGTATCTTTCGGCCAGGGGGGTTGCGGGGGCATGACCGCTTTAAATTGTTCGTAGGCCCGATACAGATTTCTCACCGCGGCGTCCGTGTTTCCCCTGGCCAGCTCAAGCATCCCCTTCCACTTATAGGCCAAAGGCTCTTCGCGACTGCCGAAGATCTGTTCGATGTCGTGCACGGCCCGCTCGGCGCCGGCGAGCCAATCGCGCACCTGCTCCGACGTTGACGACTCGCGCAGGGTGAGTATCTGCTCAATATAACAATGCGCCAACAGGGCACAGAGCCCATATCGGTTATTCCAATGAACGCGCTGCCACGGACCGGTTGTCTCCTGCGCGCCCGGTAACGACAGCGCCTCTGTTGCGATTTCGATGGCCTTATCAATCCCCGCCTTTTCGTCATAGATGGAAAATCGCCGGTAGAACAAACTCGCCGCATTGAGCGCGTACACAACGCTCTCCTTGTCCAGCGCCACGGCCTTTTCGGCCGCCTCAATGGCTTTGCTGAGTTGATCCGAGCGCAGCGCCGGACCCGAATAACTCGAATACTCCGCATAGAATGCCGAAAGAGCCGCAAAGGCTTCGGCATGTGAGCCGAACGTCTCCACGAGCGCCAGATATTCCGGCTCAAGCGGCTGAATGCGCTCCTTGAGCTGAGTGAATTCGCCATCCCTGGCGAGCTTGAGTTTGAGTGCTAAAAGCTCGATGCGCGCCCTCGGATCGGATTCCGCGAGTTCCACCGCTTGCTCTAAAAGGGCCAATGCCTCCTGACTCGCCTTGTCCTTTTCCTGAAAATCGCCCTTAGAGGCAAAAATCTCCCCTTTAATAACCGTTGCCCGCGCCAGATACAAAAAAGATTGAATATTCTTCGGATCAAGCTCCCGAAGCTTCTTCAAATCCGCCATCGCTCGGGCGAGCGATTCATCTTTATCCGTCACCATTCCGAGGCGCACCATCTCCAGAGTGGCTCGGCCCCGGAGCAAATACAGATAAGAACCCAATAACGACGCGCCGTCCGTGCCCTGATGCATTTCAGGGATATCGTATGTCGCCGTATCCGCCGCGAGCAGATTATGCTCCTCCGCCACGTCTAAAAATGCCGACGCCTGCTCGAACACCTCTTGCCATGCCCGATGATTCCCGTTGCCGGCCATAATATAAAGGTATTTCAAACGGCCGTACCGGGCCTTCGCGTTAGACGGGTCTAATTTGATGATTTGTTCCCAGCATCCCAGAACGTAATTCCATTCACCGGTTTCGAGATACATCCCGGCCATCCTGGAAAGCACATCCTTTTGGAGTGTATTGCTCCCGGTCGCTCCGAAGGCACGGCGAAAAGTATGTTCGGCTCGTTTATAGTGCGCTTGTTTTTCCTGCTCGTCTGTCGCCTGTCGTGCCGCTTGTAGGGTCGCTTCGGCTTCCAGGATCAATTCCTGTGGATCCTGGCCCAACTGGAAGACAACGACGATAACCGCCAAGAGCACAAGCATCAAAACACCGGAGCCGATAAGGGCAACTTTTTTATTGAGCCTCCTGTTCATCATAGAATTACCTCGTATTGCATCGTCCGTTTCTATTCTTGATATAACCCGCTCGGATTCACGTCATCAGGCCAATGCTTTCGCTCGAGAATGGGTAAAATCACGGCTAAAAGCTTCTCACTCGCCCCAATCGATTCTTTTTTGTTCGGTGCGGTAGAGCCAGCATTAAAAACCAACTCTACTTTAGAAAAATACGAGCGCTTGCCAAAAAGGTTCTTGTTCAAAGCGATGCGGGCCTGTTCCCGACTGCCGGCATATTGCCCGTTAACTCTGAAAAAATAGATATTGGGGATTCGGACGCTGCTTTGCCAAAGCATCGCGTTTTTCGGCCCGAAAACAAGGTATTTCGCCGGGATATGGACCTTTGCATCCGTCGTATGATCGATATGCAGTTTCACCTCTTCAGATCGGAGTCTCTGGTATCCCCCGCCCGACCAGCATTCTTTCGGAACGTGTGGCACGCGATCCGGCAGCGGATAATAGGTGATAAACAGCAAACATCTCTTCACCGGACTTGTCGCTGGCTGCTCGGTGTCTTCCACGATCCACTGAATGTATTCTTCCGTACCCAGCGCCTCCAGCACGTCGTCATTCGTAATCCTGAGCTTCGGCGGCACAACGCGATATGGCCTCAGATCGGCTTGATCCAGAAGGGCCAGTGATCTTTTCAAGGGCAAGGGCTCTTTTTTCAATATGATCCCCAGTTGCTTCATCGTGAGCGACAGACCCACCCCCGCCCCGGCCAGCACCATTACGCATATCACAAACGCCGGCTGCAAATAAACCCGCAAGCTGTTTTGTGTTTTTGCCCTCATTGGTGACGCCTTCGAATCACAACGTTCTTACGGATTGCTACGGATTCGTCGATAAACAAACTCGACATAAACCATGCGAGAAAACCATACAATCCAAAAGCCAACGGCAGCATCGCCATTCCGAGCATGTCATGATAGATGCCCTGGGCATATTTCGGATGGATGAGAACATAAATGAATCCGGTGAGGGTGACGCGAATGACATTGCATAAGATGGCTATCGGCGCCGTGCTGGCCAGCAGGACGATTCGCTGCCATAGGGGCCGTTCAAACAAATACGCCATGGCAACTCCCAAAGCCAAAAACGCCATGAGCAGCCTCATCCCGGCACACGCTTCCGCCACGTCAAGTGCCGGCTCCAAAACGCGTCCCTTATAGAAGATATTGATGACGACACCGTTCGCCGTCGCATCCAGCCTCGGCACAAGATTCAACAGACCGCTCGCCACGGCAGCCGCCCATTGCCGCATCGGAATCGTCAGCGCCGTATAGTATCGCTCCGGCAACGGCACGGCGAACACGAGAAAACCAATCGGCAGCCACGTGACTTTCATCAGCCCCCATCCGCCCAAAAAAAAGACAACGGCGCCAAGCGTCGTGATGATGGAAACGCGACAAAAATACTCATATCCCGACGGGCTGAGTCGATTGAGCGAGTAGAAACCGATGGCCAACACCAAAAAAAGTAAACCGAGATAATTCGGTTGGGCGTGCAGACGCAAAATGCGATCTTTCTTCTGATGAATGAAGTACAAACTGAAAATAGGGATCAAAAAACCGTGCGACCAGCTACTGTCGGTCAGCCATCGACCGACAATCTGACGGATTTCAACGCGAAATATATAACAGATCAGCGCTCCAATGATGAGTATCTTGACAGTATGATGCGGCTGAAGCTCGTGCCGCCGATCCGTGCGATGAGATTCGGTAACAGCCCGGGTTCGAACCTCCATATCGAGACTCTTAACCGATGGGCCGTTTTGCCAATGAAAATGACTTGGGAACGCCGCACATTGGATTCCCTCAATGATCGAAGAGGAGATTTTATGTATCATACCGCAAGCTGAAAGGCAAAAAGCCAATCCCGGAAACACTCGGGACGTCTTTTTCCTTATTTACCATTTCCGTTAGAACCAGTCAAGCAACTGCCTCGTCACCGGCGCGGTCCCCACAAAATCCATATCGGCGAAATTACGATCGTACACAAAGCCGAATCCATAGGTGGCTCGGAATGCATTTCGGAGTACGGCGCGCCATCTGGAGGTTGCATGCGTACCGACGTTAATCAGATCGTGAGGCTTAATAAAGAAGTCCGGCTGCTCACCATTATAGATCTTGTCCAGGTCCACCATGACGATCTCCTCCCTTTTCCTCCCGATGCGTCGGACGATCTCGCATCGTTGGGGCCAGGCCAAAGGCCCTAAACCACCGGCGGCGGCGATCGCCTGCTTGAGATTCATGGGCCGGCCCGTTAGTGGTACGGGGCCCGTTCGGTTAACGTTGCCCATAATGTAAAACTCGCCGACAATATCCACGGGAACGAAAATAGAATCGCCGGGCTTGATGACGATATTATAGCGTGGATCGCCGGCAAGCAGCTTATCCGCGGGAATCTTGATCAGACGCGTCTTCGCTTCATCCTCCCATGTAACGGGCGGAGCTTCGGGCTGTGGTATCTGAGGTTCCACGGTCGGTGGCGTTGTCGGGGTCGGACCGACTTGAACCGGAACCCACCTTCCATTTTTGAAAATCCACTCCGTGCGCCCGGTCGGCTGCTGGTTCGCCGGCTGTTGTGGGGTGATCGGCACCGCGATCCATTTGCCGTTCTCAAAAATCCACTCGGTCTCGGCTTGTCCGGTGGGTTCCGAACTCGGTGGACGATCCGTCGTTTGTGAACGCCTCGGTGAAACGGAGGGCTGCAATCCATCATTCCGCTGAGGTTGTTGTACGGTTTGTTCTCCGCGGCGCGCCCGCTCGGCTAAGGTCTTGAGTATCTCATCCACGCCGACCGGTTCCTCTGCTGGCTGTGGAGAGGTTGCCCGATTGAGTGTTCTTCCTCGATTGGCGGCATACAGCCGGGAAGGCCGGCCATCGTCGTATTGTTCGAAACGATAGGGCCGCTGATTCAGCTCGCCATTGGTGATCATCTCAGAGGAAGCGATAATGACATTGCTTCTCGGCCACTGACTTCGGGCTTGAGGACCAGGCGCTTCGGTGGACTGCAACCGTCGCCGGTTTTTCGTCGGCTCGATGACTTCCAGCTCCAGCTCTCCATACCCCGGATTGATCAGATCGCCGGGCGTCCGGCTGTCTCGGGTGAAGCGTGAAACGTAGATCGTGCTGGCATTGAACTGGCTCGATCCGCCGGCGGTGGCCAGCGCATCGGTTAATCTGAAATCATAGCGCGGGATGGAGTAACGACCGGGGAATTGAACGCCGTCGCCCAAAACCGAAAAAGCGCGCTGCTGGGAAGCCACCAGCATGACATTAATCGAAGGCTCCTTCAAGATGTTCGGAGAAACGATCTGTTTGATTTGATCTTCTAATTGTTTCTCGGTCAGGCCGGCCGCCTGCACGACGCCGACCTCCGGGATCGATACTTTCCCCGTCTCGGTCACGACATAATTATTGATGTGATGCACGCCTTCTCGAAGCAGCTCGAAGATATCGACACTCACGACGTCCCCGGCCCTGAACACGTAATCCGATTCCTGCGAGACGATATCAATCGGGAGGGGCTCTTCCGCCCCTTCCCAGGCCACGGGCGTTTCCTCCGCCACCCCGAGCGAATCCAAGATGACGTTCACGGCGGGGACGGGGCGAAATCGACCGACCTGAGACGGATCAAAAAACTTATTACCGCAACCCGAAAGAAAAACCAAAAAGCAGACAAGCAAAGCGCAGAGCAACAGCGGCGAACGGCCCCGATTGATCCATACAGCCGTTATCTTCATCCTTTTGATTAACTTCCTTACAACTCCGGGATCCATCTTAATGATCATCCTTACCGCGTGCATCAACACGTTTGACTTGATGAAATTTATCGGTTGGATAAAGCGCGTGCTTAACCTTTTCCGAAGCGCGTGCAGAAGAAATAAGAGCATCTTATCCTTTCGACCGATAACGATGGGATTAACAGGACAGAGAAAGACTCGATGACCCCGATAAAAATCGAACGGGCGATAAAATTTATGAATGCGACGAGGGATCGTTCGATGACGACCGATAACACCAATACGTTTCGGAAACAAAGTGAATTTCTAAATAATATGAACTCGTGGATCAATTTGAACGGGTGGCAGCCTCAAGCGTAGCTTGGGGATGGCTTTCATCCCACCCTCCTCATCCTTAAGGGATGAGGAGGCCACCCATTCGCAGATAGAAAACTCGCAAATTTCTATGGTATGTAGTACGAAACCGAATAAAAAACTCCTCACTGAAAATCAATTCAGTGAGGAGTGATTGATGAGCAACGGATTAAATCTACACCATCCCCTATTTCGCCAGTGCCATCGTGTGACAATCCATTTTGACGAGCCGCTCCTGTAAAAAACCGGCGGCATCGGTACTGAATATTTCTATTCTGGCCGGCACGATCGGCCCGCCCTTTGCGATCCGTCGATAATCATACCCGCGTACCGTCAGCGGCTTGTTCGCACCCGAACATGAGACACGAATCATATCGACCAAGAGAGTGTCTCTATTCTGATAAAAGACGGCTCCACCGGAACGTTTGCCGGTTTGATGAATCGGGTAATACCATTGCCCCTGTTTTTTGACGGCGGCATCTTGCCGGCTGAAGGGCGCCGACGGCGTTAAAAAATGAACCGGCGCCGTCGCGATAGCCAGGAGGGCTTGAGCGAAACAGGGGCGTTCCAGAGAGGCGGGGAAATAAACGATTTGCCCGTCGTTTTGTAACGCGCTCATTTGCCCGTTCGAAAATCGCCAGGCATATCCCCCCTTCGGCTCCCGGCCTAAGATGTCCACCGTTTCCGACCACGGATAAACCACGTAGCTCTGTTCGGTTAAATAGAAGCTGCCATCCGGCTCGTAGAAAGCGACCACACAATCGAAGGCCAGCTTTTTCGCTTCGGTCCAGGCCTCCAGCCCCCCCGCCGCGTCAAACGCTTCAGCGGCAAAGCCGGACGGCGCAGACACCGTTTCGGGATCCAGTCCGACCGCCTCGTCGCTCTCGTCGCGCACGGCGCTCTGCTCACACCCTGCGAAGAAAAAAAACATCACAAGAACTACGCCCGTTGTTTCCGACAATCGCTTGCTCATTCTCTTCAGACCTCCTATTGCGGACTATTTTTCGCAGTTCAAATTGGCGAGTTGCTCCATGAGGGCATATCTTTGCGCCGCATCGTTTTTCGCCAGCTTCATCAGCTCGGCCGCAACTTCCGGCTTCGATTGCTTCAGTGTGCGATAACGATTCTCGCCGTACGCGTACTCCTCGAAGTCGCCCGTCGGACTCTTCGAATCGAGCTGCAGCGGATTTTTACCCTGCTCTTTGAGCCGGGGATCGAACCGATACAGCGGCCAGTGCCCGCAGGCGACCGCCTTCTTTTGCTCGGCCAGGCCCAGCGTCATATTGATGCCATGTGCGATGCAATGCGTGTAGGCGATGATCAGGGACGGTCCCGGATAGGCTTCGGCCTCGACAAAGGCCTTGACCGTCTGATTGGTATTCGCTCCCATCGCCACCTTCGCCACATAGATGTTGCCGTACGTCATCGCCAGCAGACCCAGGTCCTTCTTGGGCGCGGGCTTGCCCCCGGCGGCGAACTTCGCCACGGCGGCTCGCGGCGTCGATTTCGACATCTGCCCGCCCGTATTGGAATACACTTCCGTATCCAGCACCAGCAAGTTCACCTCGGCGCCGCTGGCCAGAACGTGATCGAGCCCGCCGTATCCGATGTCATAGGCCCAGCCGTCCCCGCCCAGCCCCCAGACGGACTTGCGAACGAGATAATCCGCCAGACCAAGCAGATGCTTGCATTCGGGGCAATCGCTCTTGACGAGCGCTTTTTTCAGCTCATCCATACGTGCTCTTTGCTGCTCTATCGCCTCGTTCGCCGGATCGTTGGCTAATGTGGCCTCACGAATCTGCTCGGCCAGGTCCTTTTTGATACAGCCTTTTTCGGCGGCTTGATCCAGCAGCCATAGAGCGCGTTCCTTAAATTTATCGACCGTCAAACGCATCCCCATGGAAAACTCGGCGGCGTCCTCGAACAAACTATTGCTCCAGGTCGGCCCCCGTCCATCCTCGCGCGTCGTATAAGGCGTCGTGGGCAAATTACCGCCGTAGATCGAGGAACAGCCGGTAGCGTTGCCGATGTATAATCGGTCGCCGAACAATTGTGAGAGCAGCTTGACATACGGTGTCTCACCACAGCCGGCACAGGCGCCGGAGTATTCAAACAAAGGCTTGATGAGCTGGCTGCCCTTGACGCTCGCCGCCTTGAAGAGTTTCGGATCGGTATTCGGGATATTAAGGAAATAATCATAGTTATCCCGCTCATTTTCCCTGAGCGGTTCCTGCAAGGCCATATTGATTGCTTTGCGTCCCGTGGGATTTTTATCTGCATCTTTCTCTTTGGCCGGACACGCTTCCACGCATACGCCGCAACCCGTGCAGTCTTCCGGAGCCACCTGGACGGTGAACTTCATCCCGTTAAAATCTTTTCCTTTGGCATCAGCGCTTTTAAATGTCTTCGGAGCACCCTCAGCGTACTTCGGATCGAACGCTTTGATCCGGATGGTTCCGTGCGGACAGACAAACGAGCATGTTCCACACTGGATGCACACGTCCGGCTCCCAGACCGGGATATTGACGGCGATGTTGCGTTTTTCGTACTTCGTCGTGCCCGTCGGGAATTTGCCGTCGTCGGGCATCTTGCTGACCGGCAGCTTGTCCCCGTGGAATCCCATCAGCTCGGCGGTCACGTTCTTAACAAAATCAGGCGCGTCATCGGGCACCAATTGCCGCATTTTGATTTTGCTTGTGGCTTGGCTCGGGACGTTCACCTCATATATTTTATCGAGCGCCGCATCCACGGCCGCATTGTTCATATCGACGACTTTCTGTCCCTTTTTGCCGTAGGTTTTTTGAATGGCATCCTTAATCGCATCGACGGCGGTCTTGATCGGAATGATATCGCTGATTTTGAAGAATGCCGTCTGCATGATCACATTGATCCGGGCGCCGAGGCCCAATTCCTGAGCAATGTCGATCGCGTCAATAACGTAAAACTTGAGCTTCTTGTCGATGATCTGCTTTTGAACTTCCTGTGGGAGCGTCTCCCAGACGTCGTCCGCACTGTGACTGCTGGTTAGAAGGAACGTCGCGCCCTCTCGCGCCGGTGTGAGCATATCGAATCGCTCCAGGAACGCCGGATTGTGGCAGGCAACGAAATCGGCCTTGTTAATGAGGTAGGGTCTTTGAATGGGCTTTTTGCCAAACCTTAAATGCGAGACGGTCACGGCGCCGGCCTTCTTCGAGTCGTAAACGAAGTACGCCTGGGCGTAGTTGTCCGTTTGTTCACCGATGATCTTAATCGAGTTTCGGTTGGCGCCCACCGTACCGTCCGAACCCAGGCCGTAGAAAAGTCCTGAAAAGAAGCCCTCATCGGAGACCTCGAAGGATTCGTCCACATCGAGACTCGTATGGGTCACATCCTCGATGATACCGACGGTGAACTTGTTCCTCGGTTTCGCGGCATCAAGATTGTCGAAGACGGCTTTGACCATCGCGGGGGTGAAATCCTTCGATCCGAGGCCATATCGCCCCCCGACTATGATCGGATAATCCTTAAACGGCGTCTCGCCGTCATCCATCGCCTCCCCAACGGCCGTTCGTACATTCAAATATAGCGGCTCGCCGATGGTTCCAGGCTCCTTCGTCCGGTCGAGAACGGCGATCTTCTTCGTCGTTTCCGGCAGCGCCGCAATGAAATCTTCCGTACTAAACGGCTGGAATAGCCGGACTTTAATAACGCCGACCTTTTCACCTTTGCCGGCCAGATACTCGATCGTCTCATGGGCCGTATCCGCCGCCGAGCCCATGATAACGATAACCTTTTCCGCGTCTTTGGCTCCAATGTAATCGAACAGATGATATTTGCGTCCCACAATCTTCGCAAATTTGTCCATCGCTTTTTGGACGATCTTCGGAACGGCCAGGTAGTATTTATTCACCGTCTCGCGGCCCTGGAAGTAAACGTCGGGATTCTGAGCGGTGCCGCTAATCACGGGCCGGTCCGGCGAAAGTCCCCTCGATTTGTGCCGGGCGACAAATTTCTCATCGATCATGGCACGCATATCGTCCATCGTTAGCTCTTCGACCTTCTGCACCTCATGACTCGACCTGAAACCGTCAAAAAAATGCAGAAAAGGCAAACTTGAGGCCAGCGCGGCCTGTTGAGCGATCAACGCCATGTCCATGACTTCCTGAATACTGGCCGAGGCGAGCAGCGAAAAACCCGTCTCGCGGCAGGTCATGACATCCGAATGATCGCCGAATATGGACAATGCCTGACACGCTATCGAACGAGCGGAGATATGGAAGACGGTCGGTAGAAGCTCTCCCGCGATTTTATACATGCTGGGAATCATTAGCAATAGCCCCTGCGAGGCCGTAAACGTCGTTGTCAGCGCCCCGGCGGCCAGTGCCCCGTGCACCGCGGCGGCGGCTCCACCCTCGGATTGCATTTCTGTCACCGAAGGAATCGTCCCCCAGATATTCGCCAGGCCTTTTGCCGTCCTTGCGTCCGCGATTTCGCCCATTGATGAGCTCGGAGTAATAGGATATATTGCAATCACTTCGTTCGTGGCATGGGCCACGTATGACGCTGCAGTGTTACCGTCAATTGTTACCATCTTACGCTTCATAACATCTCCATTTTACTTAAAACAAGAATTATCTGACATTTACAACATTTTTGCCCTCATGAGGTCTCCTCGAATCACATCGCTTGGAACGTTGTGATCCAATCCCCCGGAAAAATGAGGGCCGGCCGGGTTGATTTATGCGCTATACCTGGCACACCCGGAAAAACCCTTATACCGTCTCCTGCCCAAAGAAGCAATATAAATTTATTTGGAATTCAATCAGACTCTCAGATATGAGACCGATAAGGTGTGGGTATGAGCGCAGTCGTGCAAAGCAAATCCCATAGGGCCTTTTTATCTTGCTCGGCCATTGGAGCCTTTGCCTATGTGACTTTTTGGTGTTTTAAGATGGATGATGGAGAGCTAAAAGGCGCCCCAATCCTGCTTTCCCGGAATGTAGTAGCTCGGGCACACGAAACGAAACATACGTGCAATCTTACGGACTTTGCCGAGTTTCGCTTCGTTTTCCGCTGCCATGGCGGACAATTCGCCGCCAAAGACTTCCGAGAAATAATCGCGAGCCGCCTGATGCCTTTCTTCTTCCGTCGTGAACAGACTGCGAATCTTGACCAACTCTCCGGCATCGAGCCAAAAGCCCCCGCAGCCGGGACATTCATCGACTTCCACCTCTTTTTTCACACTAAAGAAGTGCCGCATCATCACGACATCGGTGCACTTCGGACATTTGAGCTTTTGTGTGCGATCGACCACCAGGCGCTCGTCTTGCTCGATGTCCAAAAGCTGTTCTCCGGCGGATTCGTGAGGTTCGTCGAATTTCTGTATCTCATAGTTGTCAAACCAGATGCCCCCACAACCGCCCTGACACACATCGACGACCACATCTCCGGCCTTCATCTCCTGTAAGACACCTTTACATGCTGGACATTTCATCGTCTTTGTCCTCTCAAAAGGGTTTGTTAAGTGTATTCTTTCGGTGTGTATCGGCAAGAAAACGTTACGGCTCAAGACCAAAAAACTCAAGCCACTGTTTTGTCTCGCTCGCGCTGATTCCCTGCCGCTTTTCCGATGGCTCTTCGACCGTTGTTTTTCGGCTCAATTGCTTCTGAAGGTTCATCCAAAACATTTCCGATTTTATGGACGCCGCTTTCCTCGCCCTCGCCGCTTTTCGCAGCCTTCTGTCGCTGCTGACAATCGTCAGTCTCCTCGGCGCCGTACTCGCTTTGATCTTGTCCTCAATAACCGTATCGGTATCGCGGCCCAATCCGGCGAAGGAGACCTCAAGATTCACGATATTATCGAACCCGGTCTTATCCGGCGGTCCGGCACCGTCAAAAATAATCTCGCCTTTCTCGCCCGTCATTTCCAAAAAACGCCTCACGGCCCGGCATAATCCAACTTCGCTAATGGCTTCGGTATCCCCGGCGCTTTTGTAGATGGCATGCAACAAGTTATTTCCGTCAATAATGTGCATATGTAATACCCATTCTTCTCCGCGACTTCTCATGCCTCGAATCGTATTTCGCCGCCGACGATCGTCTTTTCGACTTTGCCTTTGACGCGCCAGCCGTGATAGGGGCAGTTTCTGCTTTTGGAACGGAAGGTATGCACATCAATGGCGTATTCGGCGTTAGGATCGATAATCGTCACGTCCGCCTGAGCGCCTTTACTGAGCGTCCCTTTCTCAATGCCGATGATCCTGGCTGGATTTTGTGTCATTAAGCGAATCAAATCCGGCCAATCCAGTATGCCCGGCTCAATAAGGGCCTTGACGTACAAGGCCAGCGCGCATTCCAAAGATGCAATGCCGAAAGGCGCCGTAAAGAATTCCAACTCTTTCTCACTCTGCAGATGCGGCGCATGATCCGTCGCCAATGCATCGATCACGCCCTCCGCGAGGGCCTCTTTCAAGGCTTCAACGTCCTTTTCGCTTCGCAGGGGTGGATTCACTTTATAATTCGTATCGTATTCGGCGCAATATTCCTCCGTTAAAAGCAGATGATGCGGCGTCACCTCACAGGTAATCGGTAAACCGTCTTTCTTGGCCGCCCGGATAAGCTCGACAGATCCCGCCGTCGAGATGTGCTGGGCGTGGTAGCGCGCCTTGGTTTTTCTGACAAGCTGAATGTCCCGCCACAGCATCGCCTCCTCCGCCAGCGGATCAATCCCCGGCAGGCCGAGGATCGTCGAATAGTAACCCGCGTTCATGACGCCCTGGCCCGCAATCCGCTCGTCCTGGCAATGCTGAGCGATCACCACGTCGAACATTGAAGCATATTTCAAGACGCGCAGCATCACGCCCGGATCCTGCACGCCTCGTCCATCGTCCGTAAAGCCGACGGCCCCCGCTTCGGCCATGAAGCCCATCTCCGCCAGC
>Ga0272442_10000776_pt1 | contig 49966 bp, 26 predicted proteins | sample SSMForm2O_FD_200262 | JGI IMG/M metagenome (GOLD analysis project Ga0272442, IMG submission 200262) | Marine sediment archaeal communities from Little Sippewissett salt marsh, Falmouth, MA, United States - SSM-Form-2O | ecosystem: Environmental > Aquatic > Marine > Wetlands > Sediment ... | reverse complement strand
CGAGAAGGTGAGGAAGTTGTCGATGAGGCGGCTGAGGCGTCCGTTTTCTTTTGAGATCAGTTGGAGGTAGTCGGTGACCTGCTGCTCATCCCGGTAGTTGCCTTCGAGCAGGGTGTCGACGAGGACGCGCATGGAGGCGAGGGGGGTCTTGAGCTCGTGGGTTACGGTGGCGATGAAGTCGTTCTTGAGGCGGTTGAGTTTGACCTGGCGTCCGATGGATTTGGCGGCGACGGCGCCGAAGAAGAGGATGAGGATGATGACAAGGGTGCCGGTCCAGGTGTACATGGCGATCTGGTCGCCGGCGGCCTGATCGAGCGCATCGCCTTTCTTGAAGAACAGCTCGATTTTCCAGCCGGGGAAGTAGGCGCCGATGGCGGTGTTGGCGAAGGGCTCGGTGTCCGGGGTGGATGAGCCGGTGACGAGGCGTGCGGTGTCGTCGAGGATACGATAGCCAATGTAGTCGTTTTCGAAGGTGTCGGCGAAGTCGGAGAGGCCCGCACGCAGTGTGTGATCCGAGAGGAGGGCGAAGTAGGTCCTGCTCTGGGAGCGGTGCACGAGGCCGTATACGGTCCTTTCTTCCGAATCCAGGGGCTGGAGCTGGTCGGAGGGCCACTTCTCGAAGGTCTGGGCGGCGGGGAAGCGCGAGGCCAGTTCGAGCGAGCGCTCCTCGGCGGCGATCAACTTGGCCAGCGGCGCTTTGTGGGCGCGCCGCCATTGGGCCTGGAGGCTGGGAATGTCGCGTATGAGTTGCTGTGCCTTCTGGGCGACGAAGAGATTCTGATCGGCGGTGAGCGATGCACCGGCCTGGTTGGGTCGATAGAGCATGGCGGCGAGCTTGCCAAAGGTCTCTTCGAAGAGCTCTGTGTATTGGCCGCGGTCGCGGACCCAACTGAGCATCAGGAGGCGGGCATTGGCGACGAGGGCGAGCACGCTGGCGTCGCCGGTGTCGGCCAGTGGGGTGGAGGCCGCCTGGCGACATGCCTCGACGGCTTCGCTGATGCGGTCGAGCTTGCCGAGCGAGCGACTCTGTCCGATTACGGCGGCGAGGTACTGGCGGTCGTAGGCCAGTTCCTTCTTGCGATCCAATTTCGTCCAGGTGAGTCCTTCGCGGATCAGGTTGGCGATGCGTCCGGGGTCGCTGAGGGCCGAGCGGGCGTGTTCCTCGTAGCGCAGGGCGGCCTGCTCGAAGTTGCGTTCGACGAATTCCAGCTTCCAGGCGTCGGCGAACATTTCGGGGCTTTCGGGCGGACCGCCGACATCGGTGGCCAGCTTCGGATAGAGACGCGTGCCCGAGGCGTCGTAGATCAGGAGTCCGTCGCAGCCGTTTTGCCCGGTGGCGGCGATGAACTCTTGATAGGGATGAGCGGGGTCGTCCTGCCCCAGGGATCGACAATGCGCGGCCCAATCCTGATCGACCTTTTGCATCGTTTCGTCGAGCTGCTTCTTGTAGAAGGTGACACGTTTCTGGCGGATGACGAGGCGTTCGTTGTCGATGGCTTCGTTCATGAACCAGAGCAAGCAGACGGTGGGTAGTATTACCGCGACGATCAGCAGCAATACTACCCACCGAAATTGCCCGTATCCTGTGCTGGCGTTGAGCTTGGTTCGCACGCGCTACCTCAACGCGGCGTTGGTCGCCGCGGTCATTTGCCGGCCAGCGCTGCCATCTCGGCGGCGTCCAGGGCGTGGTTGTAAAGGCGGATGTCATCAACCCGGCCGCGGAAATGGTCCGAGGTCATGGCATGCCGACCGAATTTGAGACTCTCGCTTTCGACGTCCGGGGCGCCTGAAGGGTCTGCGTTTTCCGTCACGAGGACGCCGTTCTTGTATGCTCTAAGCGTCTGACCGTCGTATGTGGCAGCCAGGTGGTACCAGGTATCGGCCTGTAGCGATCCGAAACTGGCCGCATGCCAGGTGCCGCCGGTGCAAAGGGCGGCGCTGCCACGGAAGTCGTCGATCATGTGGTCCCAGTTGATCTGGTAGTTCTTCTCGCGATGGACGGGGCCGGTTTGCTTTTCGTCGGAGGGGGCGGCGGGACTGCTGACCCAGGCGGCGACGGTCCAGGTGGGCAGATCGGTGGTGTATCCCGTGTCTACGTAATCGTCCTGGCCATCGAATTCCAGGGCGCCGCCGACCTTACCGGCGGATGGTTTCCAGGTGGGGTTGCCGATGAGCTTGCCTGTACGGCCATTGCCGGAGGCGTCGTCGGCTCTGTTGCCGGCGTCCTCGTCGAGCTTCCAGCGGGCGACGAGGCCCAGGGGCTGAACTGTACCGAGGACGCGCGGATGCAGGTAGGCATCGTCCTGGGGGGCGCGCCAGGCGATCTTTGAATCGCGGTCGCCTCCACCGTCGTCGTCATTGACCTGCACGTCGAGACCGATGGGCGTGCCGACCTTGGGCCTGGTGCCCAGGGTGGCCCAGGGGAATTTGATTTCGGCGCGGTAGCCGGTGTCTGTTGTGGCAAAGGCTGCTTCGACGCCCTGCATGTTTCCGTGCTGCGATTCACCCAGCACGGGGGAAGCGGCGTCCCATCCGAAATGGTACTGGAAATCGTTGTCGTCGTAGCTGCCTCGCTTGCTGTTGTCGGCGTCGATGAAGATCTCGACGGCGTCATCGAGCCAAAACTCATCCGAATCGTTTTGGAGGTCGTCGTCGGTTACGTCGACCAGGATGTAGAGATTGTCGCTGTCGTACAGGGCCTGGAAGGATGCGGAAAGGTCTTCCTTCGATGCGGGGGCCTGGTAGTAGCTGTTCTTGAGGTGGTGCTTTTCCACGGCGTTCCAGCAGGGTTCGGGCCGGCCATCGATGGCGGGGGGCGTGCTGGTGGCGGTGATGCCGACGGCGGGCGCCTGCTTGCCCCAGGCGTTGCCTTCTGCCGCTATCTGCTCCATGGCGTGCTGTATCTGGCTGAGCGGCCCGAAGATCTGGCCGGCCGGGGGGAGATCATTGAGGCTCAGACGAATGCCGAAGCTGTTTGCCTCTTCGTCGGTTTGCAGCCGGAGTGTCGCTCCTTTGGCGGTCTTGACGAGTTGGGCCATGGCCTGGCGAACCTGATCGCCCATGTCGTTGTCGGGTAGCTCCGCATTCTGGAGACCGAACTGAATCGCGCCGGCCAAGTCGACCATGACGAGTTTGCTGGTTGTCTGCGGCAGCGCCCTGGCGGCGTTCGGCAAGGTAGCGTCGGCGGCGGTGGTGCGCTTCATGGCGGTGACCGAAGCGGCGATGACGTTGGGGTTTAGCGATAGGACGGTGACCTTGTTGGCCTGATCCATGTAGGCGAAGATCTTCTGTTGGTCGGCGACGGTGAGTTCGTACTTGCCGTCGACGGGTTCGGTTTCCGCGGTGAGCAGCTCGGCCGTGCGGAGCAACGTGGTCAGCAGGTTGCGCGTCTGCTGAGGGTTGTCGCTGGAGATGGCGAGGGCAACTGACCTGGCCTGAGGCGGCACGCCCCAACTCTGTTGCTCGGCGGTGTCTTCCATGGGCAGGGCGAACAGGGTGATTTGCTGGATGTTGGTGAACAGGTCGTCGCCGATGTCGAGGCCGGTGCCATTGATGATCTGCTGACCGATGGCCTGGGCCTGTGGTGTGCCCGGTTCGCCGACGGCCAGTGACACGATGCCGACGGCTTCGGGGGGCACGGCCTTGAGGGCGGCTTTGTCGATATGGGGCGTGCGGATCATGTTGTAGGCTACACAGTTGTGGCCTTCCTTGAGCTTGAGGTTGGCTTCCAGGGCGATGCCTGCGTCTTCAATCGACAGGGAGGCGATGATGTCGTCGACGTTCTTGAAATCGACCAGGCCGTTGGCGATGTGGATCTGCTGCGGGATGGCATCGGGCGGGAGGACCTTCATCAAGTTCTGATAGGTTTCGTTAACGTTGAGCCAGAGTGTGAGGGCATTTCGCTGGCGTGCGTTCTTGCCGATCTTGGCAAAGGACGCGTTGGAAGAGGCCAGCGACGGCTGCGTGTGCGGGTTCATGTATTGCTTGACGGACCACTGGAGTTGTCCGGCGTCGTAGGCGGGAGGGCTGGCCAGGATGACGACGGTGTCGTCGTAGGCGGCGCCACCGCCATCGGGGAATTCAACGGTGGTCATGCCTTCGATGGCCTGGACGGGTCGGCTGACGGCGCCCAGCACGGCCTGGAGTATGCCGCGCAGGGCGTCACTTTTTCCCGGGTAGAGGACGACGATGACGTGTGGGGTGTCCTTGGCGATTCCGGTGATGCCTATCCCGATCCCCCGGATCTTCTTGAACTCGGTCATCATGCTGGGGTTCATCAGGGCGCCGACCATATCGACCGGTCTGGTTTGTCCTGGTGACCACTCCTTCTTCTGGCCGCCGATCATGTTCAAGGGGTTCTCCAGCGGGGTGCCTTTGAACATGCTGAGGATCTTCTCAATCTGTTTGCCGGGGTTGCCGATTTCCACGTAGGCAATGGTCCCGGGCGGCATCAACGAAGCGGGGTCGGCGTTGCCGATTTCGTCGAGGAGTGGCCTGACCTTCTCGATGACCTGGGTCTGGTCACTGAAGTCGGTCATCAGTTTGCTGAAGGCGGCCTTGGCGTCCGCGTCGTTTTGCAGTTTCATGTGGCACATGCCCTGGCGGTAGAGGGCCTGGGCGACGAGACTGTCCTGGGCGTTCTTGTCGTCGATGACCTGCTGGTAGACTTCGATGGCGGCTTTGAGATCGCCCTCGACCTCCTCGGCGTAGAGGCCCTCGCGCAGGAGGACGGAGGCGGACTTGGCCAGGATGCTCGAAGTGCAGAGCGTCAGGAGCAACAACAGTATTCTGGACAACGACATTCTCTTAGTCATGGCTACGGTCCTTTCCAACAGAGTAGCAGAGACGGTTCATCTTGCACAGAAGTAATGTGCCTGATGGACGTTACCGGTTTGTTACCGGTATGTCCTTTTTAGAAGAATCTGCGTCGGCGGGTGAAGGCGGGTTGGGGGGGAAGGCCCATCGACCATGATGAGCCGATACGACGTGTCGGCTCATCATGGTCGTGGTGGGATCTATGCTATGGCACCCTGGCTAGGCGTCTTTGGGCTTCGGGGGCGCCGCCTCTTTTGCCGGTGGTTTCGGCGCCACGGCGGGCTTGGCGTTTGCTTTCGGCGCGACCGTGGGTTCTGATTTGTCGGTGGTGTCACCGAGGTACTGCGGCAGTTCCACGCCGGCCATGCCGGCCACTTCATGGAGGGGCGGTATGGAGCGGATCAGGCCGGAGAGGAAGTTGGCGGTTGAGGATGTGCCTTTTTCGTTGTTGCCCGAGTCCCAGACGGTGACTTTGTCGATCTTGATGTTCTTGATGGCCTCGACCTGGCGGGCCACGATGTCCTCGATCTTCTCGATCATGAGCAGGGTCGAGGCGGATCGTGCGTCACCGTTGCAGCTCTGGACCAGTGCCTGATAGCCGGCTGCCTTACTGTCGAGCACCTGGCGGATACCCTTGGCCTCCGCTTCATACCTGGCGAGGGTCGCATCGGCCTGGCCTTTTGCTTCGCGGCGGAACTTCTCGGCCTGGGCCTCGGCGGCAATCTCGACCTTGCGTCGGTCCGTTTCCTGGCGGACGATCTCTTCGGCGTTGAGACGTTCCTGTTCGGCCAGGTACTGGGCCTTCTGGATCTCTACCTCCGCTCTGCGCTTGGCCACCTCACCTTTTTCGAAGGCCTCGGCCTGCTTGGCTGCAAGTTCGGCGTTGTAGTCGGCGATCTCGGCCATGGCCTTGTTCTCGCCGTCGACGGCCAGGGACTCCTGTTGCTTGACGTAAATACGCTGGCTTGCCTCGGCTTGCTTTTCACCCTTGACGGCCTCGGCCTCTTGTTGCTGCACGAAGACGCGCTTGTCGGCTTCTGCCTTCTTCTCGCCTTTCACTGCCTCGGCCAGGTTCTCGGCCACCCGGATCGACCGGTCTCGGTTCGCTTCCGCCTCGCCGATGGTGGCGACGGCTTCCTGCTGCTGGACAAAGACGCGGCGGTCTGCCTCGGCGGTCTTCTGGCCTTTCTCGGATTCGGCGGTGTGCTGGGCCACGCGAATAGCCCGCTCGCGGTTGGCCTGGGCCTCACCGATGTCGCCGAGCTTGACCTGCTCGGCGACGTCGACCTTGGCCTTGTTGATAGCTTCGGAGGCGGCCTTCTTGCCGATGGATTCGATGTAGTCCGATTCGTCGGTGATGTCGGTGATGTTGACGTTGATCAGATAGAGGCCGATCTTGTTGAGTTCGGGCTCGACGTTCTTGCGGATCGACTCGAGGAAGCTCTCGCGGTCTTGGTTGATCTGCTCGATGGTCAGGGAGGCGACGGTCAGACGCAGTTGGCCGAAGATGATTTCCTTAGCCATGTCTTCAATTTCGCGCGGCTGCAAACGCAGGAGGCGCTCGGCCGCGTTGTTCATGATCGCCTTGTCCGTGCTGACGCCGACCGTGAAGGTACTCGGCACGTTGATGCGGATGTTCTGCATCGACAGCGCCCCCTGGAGGGGGATGCTGATGGTCATGGGGGTCAGGCTCATGTAGGAGAAGTCCTGGATGAGCGGCCAGACGAAGGCGCCACCCCCGTGGACGCAGCGCGCCGATTGGTCTTGCCCGACCTTGCCGTAGATGACCAGGATGCGGTCGGAGGGACATCGTTTGTAGCGCGATGCCAGGAACAGTATGGTTGAGACTAATAGCAGTATGAAGGCGACGATCACTATCAGCCATAGGCCCTGTCCCAGCGGATTCTGAGCCAAGATTCCCGCGAATGTCGTTTCCATGTCTCCACTCCCTTCCCTATGCTCGTCTATTGCGCTTGGGCTACGGATATGCGCAAAACGGTTTCTACTCGATCTTCTCGACGACCAGCACGTCCTGGGGCGTGACTTCAACGATGCGCACGCGCTGTCCGGTCTTTATTTCGGTTTTGTCTTTGGATATGGCCTCGTAGATGCGGAGGCGCTGCTGAACGGTGACCTTGGCTTTACCGGTCCCGGCGTTCGGGATTGTCAGATACACTTCGCCTTCCTGACCGACGGCGTTGCGCAGGTTGATATTGCCGCTGGCCTGGAGCGATCCGGCCTTGCGAAAGATCAGGCCGATGATCCAGACGGTGCCGAGTCCGGCGGCCATGGCCGCGAGCAGAGACTTGGCGGTGTCCTTGTCGGTCTGGCGCATCATGGCCAGTCCGACGAGACCGAACATCATGAAGAAGGCGGTCAAGCCCTGGAACGAGAGGACCTTGAAGCTCAGGTACGCGTCATCCATACCGCCGCCGGCATCTTCGAAGCCACCATCGACGTCGACATCACCGAGGTCGACATCGCCGACGTCGGAATCGCCGCCACCGTCACCGCCTACGAACTGCAGGATGAGGCGAACGACGAACAGAATGCCCCCGAAGACGGCGCAGACGAGATAGAGCTTCTCGATGCCACTGAGCTGACTGAAGTATTCTGGCATAACCCGACCCTTTCAAACTCGCTGTCGCCCCATTATACCGGTAGTGCGGCACATGGCCAGTCGGCAGTGTCCGAAATCTCTCGTCTCATCTATATGGACGCGGGAGAGCGGGCCGTCTTGCGCCGGGCAAAAAGATTTCTTGGTGTCTGGGCCGGCTCAGCGGTCGATGCGTTTGAAATGGACGAAGGCGGCCCGGGTGTCCGGCGTATCAAATGTGAATGCCCCGGAGACATCTCGCTCGAGGCGTTTGCGGTTTTTGGCGATGGCGTCGTAGCAGGTCACCTGCCAGCGGCCGGGCGGTAGTTTCACCTGGACGCCTGTTCGGGGCCGATTGGTTCCGAGGACGTATTCGCGGCCGGGCCAGGCCATGGCGCGGAAATCGGGGTGAACGTTGGCGAAGATGTCGATGGTGCGGTCCCCCGGGTCGGGATCGTCGGCCGGGGCCATTTGCCAGAAGGTGATGTTCTCGTCGATCATCTGGCGCAGCCAGCGGAGGTTGTCGGCGGCGTGGTGTTCGGCGGCCTTGAAGTTGCCAAAGAAATAGTGGCCCTTCTTGTTGGCGGGCTTGTGGCCGGTCGTGCCATAGCCAGCGCCCAGGAAGGCGCCGAGGTGAGATTCGATGACGTCGGGTTCGCTCCAGCCGTCCCCGGCGCCTTCGTACGCGAGTTCGTCGTCGATGACGGGGACGCGGCCTCCGAGGGCGTGGTTGCGGGAGACCCAGTCTGCGGCGGTGGATAGCTTCTTGATCTTCCTCTGAATGATGACGTGGTCGTGCCAGGGTGGGGTGGTGTTTAGCTCGGCGTACCAGTTACGTGGGTAGGCGTGGACGCTGAGTGGTGTGGGGTAGGGCAGGAGCATGCGCATGGTTCGGCCGGAGCGGTTGATCTCGTCGCAGGTGTATTTGGGCTTCTTGATGTCGAACTCGTTGCAGAGGCAGAACCAGACATTGGGGAAGCTGCCGTAGCGGGCGGCGAGGTAGCGGAGGATGGGGGTGGGATCGCCATTGTTTTGCGTTGCCTTGAGGACGACGCGGTTTTGCTCGGTGTCGGGTCCGGCGATGATGATGTCGGCGATGAGGTCGTGCTCGTAGGCGACGCGTACGGCGCGGTCGACGCGTTGGTGGAACCAGGCGGGGTTGGGGCGGTGGGAGAAGTTGCCATCGTCGGTTGGCCGGCCGGCGCTATCGAGGAAGGGCTTGGCGGTGGGGTGGGGGTAGCGTCCGCCAGTGATGGCGAAGCGGACTTTCTTGAAGTACTTGGCGTTGTTGCGCATGTCGTCGGCGATGTTGCCTCCGCTGGGACCGGTGTCGTTGCGTTCGGAGAGGAAGGTGTACATGGTGTTGCCGAAGATGTAGGGATGGGAGCCGTCGGAGCGTCGGTACCAGCGGCCGGCCGAGGCGGCATTGTCCACTTCCCAGAAGCCTGGATGGTCGGAGGGGGTGCAGGTGATTTCCAGCCCCTCCTTCTGACCGTTCAGCTCTGCTCGGTTAGACGATGTGCTGACGAGTTTCCAGCGGCCTTCCTGGGTGGGGCAGAAGCGGACCTTGAAGACGTTGCCGGTTGGGCCACCGCGGCCGTCTGCGTCCCAGAAGCCATGGACGGTGTGCGATGTTCCGCTGGCGGCGTGCTGCCATTGTGTGGCGAGTACGATGTCTCGGGCCGGGGCATCGGTTGGACCGAGCGTCGGTCCTTCGAAGATGACCTCGTGGACGTCATAGAGGGGGACTTGCGGCTGAGCGGCGGCGATGCCTGCGGCGAGTATGACAGGCAGTGCGAGTGCGCACGCATGGGGGCGCGACCGGTTGCGGGACATTATCGTTTCTCCTTCCACGATAGAATCACTGAGGGCATCTGCCATCCTGCGTCTGCTCAATCGTAGTACAGGCGTTGTCTCAATGCAACGGCAACATCCCGAACCTTGAAGCCGGATTTGCCCGTGGTCCAGCCTGGTTTGACAGACGCCCATGTCGGCGATAGAATTGGCGTCAGATCAGGAAAGGCAGTGGATGGCACCGGAGATGAGCGAAGCGACAACCTTCCCCTCAGGCGATGAGTCTCCACAGTCCCGGCGGCGTTTTCGATGGTGGCATATCCTGGTGGTTGTCCTTCTTGTGCTGGTCGGGGTGGTGCTGGGTTTGCGGTGGCACTGGAAGCGGGGGTTCCACAAACGTATCGAGGCGATCGCGGCGGCGGGGTATCCGGTGACGCCGGAGGAGTTGGACGCGTGGTACGAATCACCCAAGTCCGGTGAGAACGCGGCGGATTGGGTGATGGGGGCGGCGACGTATTTCAGGCAGCCCCCAGAGAAGGAGTATCGGGAGTTGCAGCGGATCGTCAGTTACGGAAGCAACCGGCTCGGCCGGCGTGTGTCCATCCCTGATGATATGAAGGAACTCCTGGTCGCGCATGTGCGTGACAATGCGAAGGGCCTGGAATTGCTGCACCGGGCGGCGAGAATCGAGGAGAGTCGGTATCCGATTGACTTGTCCGAGGGGCTGGACTTCCTCATCACGCACATTGGCGACGTGCGGGATGCCTGGCTGCTGCTGTGTTTTGAGGCGGTCCTGTGCGGCGAGGCGGGTGACGGAGAAGGTGCAACCCGTGCGATCGAAGCGGCGTTCCAGGTCGCCCATACGCTTTCGGCCGAGCCTGTGCTGATATCGCAATTGGTCTGCTTCGCAGGGCAGCGAGGCGCCTCGGCCAGTCTCGAGCGCATTCTGGGCAGAACGGAACTGAACGATGCGCAACTGGAGCGGCTGGCGTCTGTCGTGGGGGGAGCTGACGAGGCGGCTGGTGTGCCTGGTTTTCTCATTGGCGTACAGTGCCAGTACCTGGAAGTGTTCAGAAGGCCGGAGGCTCTCGATCCGGATTTCTTCCAGGATTTGCCGCCGAGGGAGATCCTGGAGGCGTATAGTGCGCTGGGGTTGGCGGCGCGAGAGGGAAGCATCTTCCTGGAGATGATGGAGCAATACATCGAGGCCGCCCAACTTCCCACATATGAGCGTCTGGATGCCGTTCGAGCCCTGGAGACCCTGTATCGCAGGCGTGCCAAGCGATCCGTTATTCTCCGGCGGGGCGAGGGTGTCCGTCACATTCTGATTGTTGAGATCGAGTGTCTGGCTTGCCTGCGAGCCACGCGGGTGGGCTTGGCTGTCGAGCGCTATCGGTTGGGGACGGGACATTGGCCTGAGGCGCTGAGCGAACTGGTGCCCGATTATCTCGACAGTGTGCCTGAGGATCCGTTCGATGGCGCGCCATTTCGGTACAAGCGACTCGACCGGGGCTTCGTGGTGTACAGCGTGGGGAAAGACGGCGTCGATAACGACGGCCAGGAACGATGGCTTCGCGACGAAGGGAAGTCCGGCGAGGCCTATGACCTCACGTTCAGTGTTGAGCGGTAGGGAAGTCAAGATGAGCCCAGCGACGGAGACGACGACAAAACGGCGGCGGCGAATCAGGCTGTGGCACGTACCGGTGGTGGTTGTGGTCGTGCTGGTGGCGGCGGTGCTGGGTTTGCGGTGGCATTGGAAGCGGGGGTTCCGCAAGCGGATCGCGGCGGTCGCGGCGGCGGGGTATCCGGTGACGCTGGAGGAGTTGGACGCGTGGTATGAAGCGCCTCAATCAGGTGAGAATGCGGCCGATTGGGTTCTGGCAGCGGCGTCGTACCTCAAGAAGCCCTCCGACGAGGAGCACCAGGCCCTCTGGCGGATTGTGGGCAGCGGAGGCAATCGGCTCGGCCGGCGCGAGCCCATTGACGAGGACACGAAAGCGCTGCTGGTCGCGCACGTTCGTGACAATGCGAAGGCCTTGGAGTTGCTGGGCCGGGCAGCCGGCATTGAGGAGAGCCGGTATCCCGTGCGCTACAGCGACGGGCTGCGGGATGCCTTCTTGCCTCATCTGACGGAAGTGCAGGAAGGGTGTCTGTTGCTGTGCCTCAAGGCCGTTCTGTGCGGCGAAACCGGCGACGGCGGCGGCGCTACGCGGGCGTTGGAGTCCGCCTTTGGGGTGGCGGGAACGCTCGGCCGCGAACCGATGTATGTCTCGCAAGTGGTGTGCAATTGGTGCAAGGTCAGGGCCGTGGCTGCGTTGGCGCGCGTCCTGTGCGTGACGGAGTTGACCGCGGAGCAGTTGGAGCGATTGGGCACGGTATTGGACGAGGCCTACGATCCGGATGGTATGGTGCGTGGCCTGGCGGGCATGCAATGTCTCTGCCTGGAGGTGTTTGAGAGGCCGGAATCCGTTGATCCGGATCTGCTGCGGGACCTGCCTGCGCCGGTTCTCCTGGATGCGTACTGCGCGTTGGGTCTGGCGGCCCGTGAGGGAATCCTGTTCCTGACAATGACGCGAGCCTATATCGAGGCGAGCAGGCTTCCCATGTCCGAGCGTGACGAGGCGTTTGAGGCCATTGGCGAGCGCGCTCGGGCCTGCCAGAAGCGGTGTTTTCTCTTGGCGAGACTCTGGGGCGGAGACGGACTGAGACCCTTTGACGTCACCTGTCTGGCGCACCTGCGGACGGCGGCGACTGCCCTCGTTGTCGAGCGCTATCGGTTGGGGACAGGCCAACTGCCTGAATCGCTGGCGGAGTTGGTGCCTGACTATCTCGAGAGCATTCCGGTGGACCCTTTTGACGGTGCGGCGCTGCGGTACAAGCGGCTTGAGGGTGGATTTGTGGTCTATAGCGTGGGGGAGGACGGCGTCGATGACGGTGGCAAGGAAAGGCCGCCTGGGGAGGAAGAGGGCGAGACGTACGATATTGCGTTTGCGGTTCTGCGTTAGGGAGTGGCCATGAGTTCAGAGACGGAGAGGACGGCGAAGCAGGGTCGGCGGGTCAGGCTGTGGCACGTTCTGGTGGTGGCCGCCGTTGTCCTGGTGGGGGTGGTGCTGGGTTTGCGTTGGCATTGGGTGCGGGGGTTCCGCAAACGCGTCGAGGCGATTGCGGCGGCGGGGTATCCGGTGACGCCCCGGGCGTTGGACGCGTGGTATGCATGGCCCGAATCGGGTGAGAACGCCGCCGGCTGGATCGATGAGGCGGGGGCTCGTCTTACCCTGCCCAAGAAAGGCTATGACCGGCTGCGCGAACTGGCCAGGAATCCTGTTTTGCATGCACACGAGGATCCGCTTGCCGAAGATCTCAACAGCTTGTTGATTGAGCACGTTGAGGCCAATGCCGAAGCACTCGATTTGTTGCACCAGGCCGCGACGGTTGGAGGGGGCCGATATCCCATCGATTCGTCCGAGGGGTTCTTCACGCCGCTGCCCCATGTGTCCGTCTATGATCAATCGCATTGTCTACTGTGTCTCGAAGCTCTGCTCTGTATGGGGCGTGACGACACTGACGGTGCCGTCCGGGCGATCGAGAGCGCGTTGGGGATCGCCGGCTCGCTGGCCAGCGAACCCATCGTGCTTTCGCAGAACCTTCGGCTCAGGAGTCAACGCTCTGTCCTGGCTGTCCTGGAGCGTCTCTTGTGTCGACAGACGCTGACCGAAGCGCAGCTTGGCCGATTGGAGGCCGCTGTGTTGGAGACGCGTGCTCCGGATGGCGTCAAGCGAGCTCTCGTCGGAGATCAGTGTATGCTTGTGGATTTGTTCACGAGGCCGGGACTGATCTATGAGGATAGCCTTCGCAAGTCCCCGCATCCGGCCATCCTGGAGGCGTACGTGGGTTTGGGACTGGGGGCGCGGGAGGGGAATGTCTTTCTGGATATGATCGGGGAGTACCGTCGGATCATCGAACTGCCGACGCCACGTCGTGTGGAGGCGGTCAAGGGAGTTGAAACGGAATACAACGCGCGTTTGAAGCACAGCGTACTTTGGCCCAAGTATCCCTGGACGGGAATGGTGGTCCGTCTAGAGATCGAGGGAATGGCCCGACAGCGAGCTGCGACGGTGGCACTAGCGATCGAACGCTTTCGGCTGAAGATGGGGCGCTGTCCCGAAACGCTGGCCGAATTGGCGCCCGAGTATCTTCCAACATTGCCGGAGGACCCGTTTGATGGGGCGTTGCTGCGGTCCAGGTGGCTTGACGGTGGGTACGTGGTCTATAGCGTGGGGGAAGACGGGGTCGATGATGATGGCAAGGAAAGGCCACCTGGGGAAGAAGATGGCGAGACGTACGATGTTACGTTTATGGTTCTGCGTTAGGGAGTTGTTATGAGTGCGGAGACGGAGAGGCCGGCGAAGCGTCGTCGGATCAGGCTCTGGCACATTCCGGTCGCTACGATTGTCGTACTGGTCGTGGCGATACCGGTGATGCGGTGGCATTGGCGGCGTGGGTATCGCCAGCGGGTGGCGGCGGTGGCGGCAGCGGGCTATCCGGTGAAGGTCGAGGAACTGGCCGCGTGGTACCCAGCGCCGATGTCGGGGGAGAACGGTGCGCAGGCGGTGTTGGATGCGGCCGGTGGTTATGTCGACCGGCTGACGTCGGCGGAGTCTCGCTGTGTGAGGGAACTCTTCGCCGTGACGCGTCGCGACGCGATCAAGGAGGAGGACAAAGCGGCGCTGAGACGACTGGTGGCGGACAATCAGGAAGTGCTTGCGAGCTTGCACGCAGCGGCGCGATTCGAGCACCATCACTACGAGATTGATTGGGCGAACGTTTCCGGTTGGCGGATTGAACCTGTCGAGCGTATCGGCGAGGCTGCCTCGCTGTTGGCGTACGCGGTCCTGTTGGCGTCCGAGGAGGGTCGCGTCGATGACGCTGTCGATGCGATTGTCACGCTGTCTGTCATCGGCCGGTCCCTTGCGGAGATCCCCACGCTCGGTACGCATGTCAGTGGCATGTATTGGCGGGACATCAGCATCGGGTATCTGGAGCGTGGCATGGATCGGCGGGCGTTGACGGACGATCAACTGCAAAGGCTTCAGGTGGCCCTGGAGACTGAGGTCAGGCCGCCGATGTTGGAGCGTGCGTTGGCAGGTCATATGTGCATGTTGCTGCCCTATTTCATGGAGCCCGCGTCACGGGCGCCTGATGGGCCTTTGCTGCCGGCCCCCGTGCTGAAAGCCTATGGTACATTAGGACTGGCGGCGCGCGAGACTCGTGTTGTCGTTGAGGCGATGGCGTCCTATATCGAGGTGACGCGGCAGCCGTTGTGTGAGTGGCAGAACGGGGCGACCGCGGCTGACGCTGCCTTCGAGGAGAAGTTCTTCGGCTGCCTCGTGGTGAATTCGGAGGGTGGTTTCAAGCTGTCGCACATCCTGCTGCGACATCTGCGGCGTATGGCGCGGCTGCGTGCGGCGCGCGGGGCCATGGCGGTCGAGCGGTATCGCCTGGCCCGTGGTGCGTTGCCGTCTTCGCTGGACGACCTTGTCCCGGCGCAGCTCGACATCGTTCCAGAAGACCCGTTCACGGGGCAGCCGCTGCGATATGAGAAACTGGGCAAGGGTTTCGTGGTCTATAGCGTGGGGCCGGACGGCCGCGATGATGGGGGGTGGGAGGAGCCGCCGTATGACCTGCGGAGGGGTGGGCAGACGTACGATCTTACCTTCACCGTGGGGCGGTAAGATAGGTAGGTATCTGGGTTTGTGTCGACCGATCCAAGATCGGGACTATCGCCTTGGGGTGAGCATGCTATAATTGGTGGGTCGAAGTGTGTGGCAAGGGGCCGAGAAGGGCGTTTTTTGCCCCTAAAGTTGGGGAAATCGCGTAACCTTTGCCAATTCGGTGCGTCCTACAACATAAGGGCTGTGTCGGGTCGAGAATCTAACCTTCTGAGGCGGGATGTGCAGGGATGTCCCGACCAGGGAGCCGATGCCATGTCGTTTACGAAATCGTTCAGACAGAAGGTCAAGGCCGTGCGGGTGCGTTGCAGCCTGAATCTGCTGCTGCGGCAGATGGGGCGGGTCCTGGCGGCGGCCGGAGGAGCTGCTATCGTGGTGGTGCTGGCCGAGCGGCTGCTGGCGGTGACGGTTCGCACACCGGCGATGCTCTGGACTTTTGGGGCGTTTGCGGTGGCGCTGGTTCTTATTCCATGGTTGCTCAAGGTGCCGAGTCGGATGCAGGCGTCGCTTCTGCTGGATGACCGGCTCAGACTGAACGAGCGGTTCAGCACGACACTGGCGCTGGCGGAATCCGACGATCCGTTTGCGCGCGCGGCGCGGGCCGAGTCGCTGAAGGTGGTGCAGGGGGCGAACCTGAAGGGACATTTTCCGATCGGGCTGTCTCGAAGCTGGTATTTCGGCGCCGGGACGTGGCTGTTGGTGACAGTGCTGTTTCTGTTCATGCCGCAGAAGGATTTGCTGGGCTTTCTGAGAGACCGCGACGAGAAGGAACAGCAGGCGAAAGAAATCGAGGAGGCGCAGGCGGAGGTAAAGGAGACGGCTGCGGCGGTGAAGGCGGCTGTGAAGGAACTGGGTGATCCGAATCTGGCGGAGGACCTTCGCAAGCTCGAAGAACTGGCGGAGGCGGGTGAGCCTCAGGAGGTCAAGCGGCAAGCGATCAAGGCGCTGGGGGATCTGTCTGAGAGGATCAAGCAGATGCAGAGCGGGGCGCAGATCGATACGGCCGACGCACTGAAGCAGATGATGAAGAAACTACGTGGTTCGGCCGATCCGTTCGCGCAGAAGGTCCGCATGGCGATGGCCAAGGGCGATTTCAACATGGCGGCGAACATGCTGCGGCAATTGCAGAAGGAACTGGCGGATGGGACGATCCCGGCTGAGCGGCGCAAGGAACTGGCCGATCAGTTGCAGAAGCTTGCCAAGGAGTTGCAGAAGCTGGCCGAGGAGAAGCAGCAGTTGGAGGACGAGTTGGAGAAGCTCGGGCTCGACAAGAAGCTGGCGCAGATGAGCCCTGAGCAGTTGAAGCAAGCTCTGCAGAAGCAGGGGCTGCGGCCGGAGATGGTCCAGCAACTGATGAAGAAGATGGCGGCTTGCCAGGCGGCGCAGGGGCGTTGTTCAGGGCTGGGCCAGGCGATGGCGGCGGCTGCCGGCTTGGGCGGTCTTTCCGGCGACGAGCTTGGCGACGCGATCGAGCAGCTCGATGCTCTCGAATCATTGGAGCAACAGGCGATCCTGCTCCAGGCGGGGCTGGATGAGATTTCCCGATGCATGGGCTGTCTGGGCGAAGGCATGTGCGAGGGGCTGGGCAAACAGGGTCCGTGGCGGCCGGGTGATTCGAAACGATACGGATCGGGGTCCGGTGGGCCAGGCCGGGGCTTTGGGCCGCGGGATAGTGACACCGAGGGCCAGACGGGCAGCAAGACGACGCGTGCCCACGGCGAATCGGGCGAGGGGCCCATCATCGCGAGCTGGTACTTCAAGGATATCCAGGTCAAGGGCGAAGCGCGGCGGACATTCAGCGACGTGGTGCAGGCCGGGCGGGCCAGTGCGGCCGAGGCGATCAGTGAGAACGAGATCCCGCGTCGCTACGAGGACGCGGTCAAGGAGTACTTCAGTCAACTCGAAGAGAGCGGCCCGACGCCGTAGGATACGGCTGCCCGGGGCGAGATGTTTTGCAAGGGAAGGGATTTCACGCGATGCGGAGACGAAGCCGGTGTCTGTTCCACTGCGGGGGCATTGTTCTGGCGCTGATACTTGTTGTCGTCTGTGTGTCTTGTCGTAGGAAACCCGAGCGGCCGCAGGTGGTTCTGTACTGCTCGGTGGATCAGGGGGTCGCCGAGCCCATCATCGCCGCGTTCGAGAGGCAGACCGGGATCAAGGTGCTGGCCCGCTATGATACGGAAGCGAGCAAGACTGTGGGGCTCGTTCAGCGCATCCGGGCGGAGGCGAGCGCCCCGGCGGCCGATGTCTTCTGGTCGAGCGAGGTCTTTCACACGATACGATTGGCGCGGGAAGGGTTGCTGACGCCTTATGATGCCAGCGGGACGGATGACTGGCCCGCTCCGTTTAGCGATCCGAACGGGCTGTGGTATGGTTTTGCGCTGAGGGCGCGCGTGATCGGCTACAACACGGACAGAGTCTCGGCTGAAGAAGCCCCGAAGTCGCTGGAGGACGTTCTGGATTCGAAGTGGAGGGGACGCCTGGTGATGGCGTCGCCTGCCTTCGGGACAACGGGCGGGGACGTGGCCAGTTGGTTCGCTCACTACGGCCCCGAGCGTGCGCGGGAGATCCTGGGACAACTGAAGGCCAACGCGGTGCGCATCGTCTCGGGCAACAGCACGGCCGTGCGCATGGTCGCGACGGGCCAAGCGGATATCTGCTTCACGGACACGGATGATATCTATGCGGGCCAGCGCAACGAATGGCCCGTGGCGCTGAACTTCCTCGATCAACGGGGCGAGGGCGTTTTGGCGATTCCGAATACGGCGGCCTTGGTTCGCGGCGGGCCCTATCCGGAGACGGCGAGCAAGCTAATGGAATTCCTGCTGGGCGAGACGCTGGAACGGATGCTGGTGCAGAGCGATTCGCACAACAGTCCGGTGCATGCGTCGGTGGCTGCTGAGTACGAGCAGTACGCAATCCCTCATGCGTTGAAAGTCGACTACGAGCGGGTGGCGGGGCATTTGCCCGAGGCTATCGAGGCTGCCAGGGAGATGCTGCCGTGAATTCGGATGCTCTGCCAACGAAGTTGCTTAAGGGTCTCTGTCTGGGCTCGTGGCTAATGATCGTCCTGGCGCCACTGTTAGTGTTGTGTTTCATGGCGATCTCATCCTCGGCTTCGGCGGAGATGGCGAAGCCAGTGGCGGCTTCGCTTATGCGATCTCTGTTGTTGGCCGGGATCATCGCTGTGGCGGCTGTCGTGCTCGGTTGGTTGCCCGGTCGTTTGCTGGGGACTTCGAGACGTCACGGCCTGCTGCTATTGTTGCTGCTTCTGATGCCGCTGGTTCTTCCCCGGTACGTACTCTACTACGCCTGGTCGCTACTGCTTAGTCCGACAACGCTGCTTGGCAGGGCGCTGGCGTCAAGGCCGGAGTTGGCCCGGTTCGTCGGGACACTGACCTCGACTGGTGTGCTTGTGGGATGGCATTGGCCTTTGGCGGCGCTGGTGCTTGCCCAGGGCTGGCGGGGTATTGACGGCCACATCTGGGAGAGCGCATCTCTCGATGCCCGACCGTGGCAAGCGTTTCGCCATGTCACGGCGCCCTTGCTGGGTCGGTCCGTTCTTCTGGCGTTTGGCGTATGTTTCGTCCTGGCGCTATCGGAGTTCGCCACGTTCCATCTGGCGGGGGTCGAGACCGTGGGGACGGAGCTTGCCGTGCTGTACGAGTTGACGGGTTCGACAGCGGCGGTGGCTCGGGCGGCGTGGCCTGTAGCGGTGCTTGCGATCGTTGCGGCAGTGGTGCTTTCGCGGGCATCGGATGGGTGGGTTTCGAGGGACGTTCATCTGACCTCAATGCGGGACGGGTCGCACCGGCGAGGCTGGATTGCGATGGCCGCATTGTTGCTCGTCTCATTGGCGGCCCCCATCGTTCTCTTGATTGTCAATGCCAGGGGGGTAGAGGCGTTCCGGCAGTTTGTGACACTCCACTTGGATGATCTGGGTTGGTCTCTGGGCACGGCGGGGTTGGCGGCAGTGTTGGCAATGTCTATCGCGCTGAGCGGTCTGCTCGTGGGAACGGGCGAGCGCAGGGGCCGCGTCCGATTTGCAGGGCGTCACATCATCTGTGTCACGATCTTTCTTGTTATGTTTCTGCCTGCGTCTCTGATGGCTGTCTCTCTATTGAAGCTGCTCAGTGCTTCGGGGGCGCCGACGACGGTACGGCAGGGGTGGTTTCTGGTTTCGGTGGGGCAGGCGTCGCGTTTTGCCGGACTGGCCTTCATCCTGCTTCTGCTAACGCGCTATCCCGATCGCAGCAGGTTGACAGAGATGGCCTTGCTGGACGGCGCGTCTCCGACCCGCGCGTGGTGGCACGTTCATCTGCCGCGGACGTGGCCTGTCTGGGTGGCGACGTTTCTGCTCGTGACGATGTTCAGTTTCACGGAACTCTCGGCGACGATGGTTCTGTTGCCGGCGGGTCTGCCCAACTTCGCCCAGCGATTGCTCAATCAGATGCACTACGCCCGCGACCAGCAGGTGATTGCGTCGTGTCTGATCCTTGTGTGCCTGTTTGCCGTGCTGAGTGCCGTCGTCGCTGTGCTGCTGCGTGGTCGAGGCGTGCGGCGAGTGGCTTTGGTTTCCCTGGTGTTACTTGTTGTCGCTGGTGCGGCGGGGTGCGACGAGGCAGGCGTGTTTGACGGTCGGCCGGAGGTCGTCGGGAGTTTCGGCAAGACCGGAGGCGGGGAGGGCGAGTTTCTGTATCCGCGCGGCATCGACCGCTATGCCGACGGGTCGCTTCTCGTTGTGGACAAGACGGGTCGAATCCAGCGATTGACTGACGAAGGTCAATGTCTGGGTGTTATACAGATGCCCTCGATTGAGGCGGGCAAACCGACGGGCATGAGCGTTCATCCGGACGGCCGGTTGTATGTGGCGGACACGCACTACAGTCGCGTGGTCGTTTTTGCTCCGGACGGCGCGATTGTGGGGGAGTTCGGACGGTACGGTCAGGATGATGGCTGTTTCATCTATCCGACGGATATCGCGTTCTCGGGAGACGACAGGATATTCGTTAGCGAGTACGGCGGCAACGACCGGATCAGTGTCTTCACGTCGGAGGGCGAGTTCATTGCGACGTTCGGCTTGCACGGGACAGGTCAGGGGCAGTTGTCGCGACCTTCCGCCCTGTGCATCGACGAAACACGTGACCGGCTCTACGTGGCGGACGCCTGCAATCATCGTATTGCTATCTACAGTCTGGCCGGTGAGTTGGCCGGTTATATCGGCTCGGTGGGTCTTGCGCCGGGGCAACTTCGCTACCCATACGACCTGGTGTTACTGGCCGATGGGACCATTGTGGTCTGTGAGTTCGGGAACAATCGCATTCAGTTGTTCAGCCCTGACGGCGAGAGTCTCGCCGTGTACGGGCAGGCGGGACGAGAGTTAGGCCAGCTCGCCTATCCCTGGGCGGTGACGGTCGATGCCGAGCGACGGGCCTACATCGTTGATGCGGGGAACAATCGCGTTCAGGTGTGGCAATTGTGAGTGACGCATACGGATTCTATTTCGGTCAGCCCTGGTGGCTGATAGCAGGCCTCTTGATCGTCCCGATCATTTGGCTGGCGCGCCGGAACCTGGCGTCGCTGGGGGCTGTGCGCCGTACGATGGCCATTGTCTGTCGCGTCATCGTTGTGCTGTTGCTGGTGGCCATGCTGGCGCGTCCCATGCTTGTGCGCCGGAGCCGCCGGGCGACGGTGATTGCGGTGGTTGATCGCAGCCGGTCGATCCCCACCGCACTGGCCGAAGGGGCTCTGGACTACCTATCGAGTGCGGCGGCTGCCAAGGAAGGGGAGGACCAGTTCGCCGTCGTTGACATTGCGGAGGCGGCGAGCATCTCGAGACTGCCCTCCGGTGACACAACGCTTCAGCGCCGGAACACGACGCTGACCGGACAGCAGAGCCAGTTGGCCAGCGGTATCGAGATGGCGATGGCCATTGCTCCACCCGATACGGCGACGCGCATCATGCTCGTTAGCGAAGGCAACGAGACCGAGGGTGATTTGAAGGAAGTGGCGCGTACGGCCGCGGCCAATAAGATCCCGATCGACGTTCTGCCTATCCGGTATCGCTACGATAGCGAGGTCCTGTTCAAGCGGGTGGCGGCGCCGTCGCGGGCGCGGAGCGGGCAGACGATCGATTTGCGTTTCTTGCTCGACAGCACGGCCGACGTTCGTGGCAAGCTGCTGCTGAGTCTCAATGACAAGCCTATCGACCTGGCGCCCGGCACGGCCGAGGTGGCGGTCCCCGTCGAATTGCAGACGGGGACGAACGTCAAGACGGTCTCCATTCCTGTGGGGACGCGAGGGATTCACAAATTCGAGGCGGTGTTCCTTCCGGACGATCCCGCTGAGGATTGGATCGTTGAGAACAACCGCGCCAGCGCGATGACCTATGTGGCCGGGCCGGGCCATGTCCTTGTCGTCGATGAAGATGGGAACGCCTCGCAGCGGCTGATCCAAGTGCTACAGGATACGGACATGGACGTGCGGTATCAGCCGGCGGGCGCTCTGCCTGACAACCTGGCTCTGCTACTCGACACGGACGCCGTCGTGCTGGCCGATACGCCTTGCAGCAGCTTCACGTTCGAGCAACAGGAGATGCTGTGTCGCTATGTCAACGATTTGGGCGGCGGACTGATCATGGTGGGTGGGGCCAACGCGTTTGGGGCCGGCGGGTGGATTGGTTCCCCGGTGGCGGAGATCCTGCCCGTCGATTTGGACCCGCCTCAGAAGAAGCAGTTGCCCAAGGGGGCGCTGGTTCTGATTATGCACGCGTGCGAGATGCCTCAGGGCAACTTCTGGGGCAAGCGTGTGGCGGTTGCGGCCGTTGGTACGTTGAGCCGGCTCGATCTGGTTGGCATCCTGTCTTACGATTGGGAGGGCAGCGGCGACTGGGTGTATCCGTTGGCACCGGTGGGGGATAAGAAGAAGGTTGCCGGCGCAATCGAGCAGATGAAGATGGGGGACATGCCTAGTCTTCATACGCATTTGCAGATGGCCTACGACAGTCTCCAGGCTTGTGACGCGGCGCAGAAGCACGTCATCGTTATCACGGATGGCGATCCACAGCCGCCGACGCCCCAGTTACTCAATGACCTTGCCGCGGCGAAGATCACGTGTACGGGCGTGTGCATCTTTCCCCACACGCCGGCGAGCAAGGGGAATCTCCAGAACATGGCTGTGGCCACGAAAGGACGTTTCTATGATGTGACGGACCCGACGGCGCTGCCGCAGATCTTCATCAAGGAGGCGCAGGTTGTCCGGCGCTCCATGATTCTCGAACAGACCTTCGTGCCGCAGGTGGCTTACTCGCTTAGCGAGACAATCAAAGGCGTCTCCGTTCCCATGCCCGCACTCGACGGATACGTGCTGACGGGACCGAAGGGCGGGCTGAACCAACTGGTCCTGACCAGCCATGAAGCCGATCCTATCCTGGCCACGTGCCAGTCCGGATTGGGGCGGTGCGTGGCGTTCACCAGTTCGGCCGACAGTCGCTGGGCGGGGCGATGGGTGCCGTGGGCTGATTTCGCACGGTTTTGGGAGCAGGTGGTTCGGTGGGCCGGTAAGCCCGCTCAGTCGGCTGACTGTGAGATCTTCGCTGACGTGCAAGGACAGGAGGTTGCCGTCAATGTCGAAGCATTCGATGCCGAGGGAAAGTTTCTCCAGTTCGCGAGCATTGAGGGGCAGGTCTTGACGCCTGAAATGAAAGGCGAGTCGCTCCAATTGACACAGACGGGACCAGGGCAATACGCGGGGCGGTTCGAGGCCCCGGCTTCCGGCAGCTACATCGTCAACGTTCAGTATCGAAAGATCGGAACCGAAGAGGGGAGTCGACTGGCGAACACGATTGTCACGATCCCATTCGCGCCCGAGTTTCGTGACCTCTCCGACAACGCGCCGCTGCTGGAGGAGATCAGTCGCATTACGGGAGGCAGGGTTCTCCCGTCCGATCCGAATCAGGCGAATCTCTATGACTACACGGGTCTGAGTTTTCCGGAGACGAACCTGCCTCTGCTGCGTCCGCTGATGCTGATCTGGATCGCGCTATTCCTGTTGGACGTGGCGATTCGCCGTGTCATTGTGGATGTGGCGGCCGCGTATCGGCGGGTCAAGGCCTGGGTGCTGTCGACGGCGCGGCGGGGTGAGCGCGACGAGACGATCTCTCGACTCAAGGCCCGGCGTGAGAAACTACGTCAACAGTGGTCGGCACGGTCGGCCGATACCGTGGTCTCGCAGCACTACGAGGGGGCGGAGAAATACGAGGGCAAGCTACTGGATAACGAGCCGCGGCGCGAGGTGGAAGTACCACCCAAGAAGGCGCCCGAAGAAACGGGGAAGAAACAAGCTGGGCGCGAGGCGTCGCACATCGATCAGTTGCTGAAGGCCAAGCGCAGGAAGACGGGGCAGGACGAAAACAACGGATAGCAGTCCAAGAGATGACTGTCAGGAGAATAGTGCCATGGCGATGAGTGAGAAAGAGGTCGAAGCGCAGTGTCGGGATTTCCGGGCGATGTTCGAGGCCCTGCGCGAGCAGGTGGGCAAGGTGATCGTCGGTCACGAGGAGATCGTGGACAGCGTGCTGATCAGTCTGTTCGGTGGGGGGCATGTGCTCCTGGAAGGTGTGCCCGGACTCGGCAAGACGCTGCTGGTGCGCACGCTGAGCAACGCCTTCTCGCTGAAGTTTCGACGGATTCAGTTTACGCCCGATCTGATGCCGGCCGACATCATGGGAACGAACATCGTGATCGAGGACCCGGCGACGGGGCGACGCGAGTTTCAGTTCCAGCAGGGGCCGATCTTCGGGCAGATCATCCTGGCTGACGAGATCAACCGGGCCACGCCGAAAACGCAGTCGGCCATGCTGGAAGCGATGCAGGAACATTCGGTCACCAGCGGTGGCCAGGTTCGCAAGCTGCCCACGCCGTTCATGGTCCTGGCGACGCAGAACCCGATTGAGCAAGAGGGGACGTACCCGCTGCCTGAGGCGCAGTTGGATCGGTTCTTCTTCAAATTGGTCGTTGGCTATAGCGACCGGCGGCAGCTCAAGACGATTCTGGATCGCACGACGACAGGGGACGACCCGCAGGCCGAGTCGGTGGCGGATGCGGAGAAGATCCTGTGGGCGCAGAAGCTGGTTCGGCGCGTCGTGATTGCCGACCACGTGCAGGACTACGCCATTCGCCTGGTGCTGGCGACGCATCCGGAAGGGGAGTTTGCGACCGAGATGGCGAACCGCTTCGTTCGGTTTGGCTCTTCGCCGCGTGGGGTTCAGGCCTTGGTCCTGGCCGGCAAGGTTCGCGCGATGCTGAACGAGCGGTACCACGTGGGCTTCGATGACATCACGCAATCCGCACTGCCAGCGCTGCGGCATCGCCTCCTGCTGAACTTCGAGGGACAGGCCGAGGGGATTCTAACGGACGATGTTCTGAACGACATTGTGGCGAACACACCGAGAACGCTGGAGCAGAAGGTTGACGTGCCGTGATGGGCGCCAAGACGATGAGAAGCTGATATGGCAGTGAAGACGACAAATTCTTCGGCACGGAAGCTGACCGAGCTGTTGGACCCGAAGTTCATGGCCCGGCTGGACTCGCTCGATGTGCTCAGTCGCAAGATCTTGCAGGGCAAGTTGCAGGGCGAGCGGCGGTCCAAGCGGCGCGGGCAGAGTGTGGAGTTCGCCGACCATCGGCCCTACGTTGTGGGTGACGATCTGCGTTTCGTCGACTGGAACATTTATGGACGCCTCGACCAGTTGTTCCTTAAGCTGTTCCTGGAAGAGCAGGACCTGACGATCCACCTCCTGGTCGATATGAGCGCGTCGATGAGTCTGGGCGAGCCGGCGAAAGTCCTGTTTGCCAAGCGACTGGCGGCGGCCCTGGGGTACGTGAGCCTTGTGAACAACAACCGTCTGACGATGAGTCTGTTCGGCGATGGGTTGCGCTTGCAACTGGCCAACATGCGGGGCCGTGGTTACTTGTCCCAAATGGCGGAACTGCTCCTGACGACCGACTGCGACGGTTTCTCTGATTTCGAGAAGGCCTGTCGGGATACGGCCGCCGGCCGCGTCGGCTCAGGCATTACCATCGTCGTATCGGATTGCCTGTTCAAGCAGGGCTATGACAGCGCGCTGCGACGGCTCATCGGCGCCCGGTACGAGTTGTATGTGATTCAGGTATTGTCGCCGCAAGAGATCGAACCCGAACTGGGGGGCGACTTGCGGCTGCTCGACATCGAGGATGGAGACGCGGCGGAGATCACCGTCAGCTCCGCACTGCTGAAGTACTACAAGCGAAACCTGGCGGCCTACTGCAATGAGTTGAGCAACTTCTGCACGCGTCGCGGCGCCGTTTACACGCGGGCCAACTCGGCCGATTCGGTTGAGTCGCTGGTTCTGAACTACTTGCGTCGCATTCGCTTGCTTCGCTAGCTGGCATCGAGAGAACGCTTATGCAATGGCTTACGCCTCTAACTGGATTGTATGCGGCCGCTGTGGCGGTGCCGCTGCTGCTGTTGCTCTATTTTCTCAAGCTCAAGCGGCGCGAGTTGGTCGTTTCCAGCACGCTGCTTTGGAAGCGGGCGATTCAAGATTTGCAGGTCAATGCTCCGTTCCAGAAGCTGCGGCGAAACATCCTGCTGCTCCTTCAGTTGCTTGCGCTAATCGCGATGCTGCTCGCCTTGGCGGGACCGATTCTGGCACTGACCAAGGGGCCGGGCCAGCGCTACGTCGTGCTGATTGACCGCTCGGCCAGCATGAACGCCACTGACGTGACGCCGAACCGCCTGGAGGAGGCGAAGAAGCAAGCCAAGGTTTTCGTCGAATCGTTGCGTAGTGGTTCGGCGTTGTCGTTGCGCGACAGTGCCGACCATGCCATGGTAATGGCGTTCGATCGTCACGCCAAGGTGATGTGCAACTTCACTTCCGACAAGCGCCAGCTCATGGCAGCCATCGATGCCATAGAACCCGGTGACGGTGTCTCGCGCCTGGGTGAGGCGGTCACAGTGGCGCGGGCTTTTGCCCAGTCGCCCGGCGTGGAGGCGAGTATCCGCACGGCTGAGACGCCGGCCAAGCTGATGCTGTTCAGCGATGGGCGCATCAGCGATCTGGATTCGATTGTCGTTGCGTCCGACGAGCTGGTGTTCCACGGGATCGGCCAGACCCAGGACAACGTCGCGATCACGGCGATGAAGGCACGCCGGTCGTACGAGCAGCCGGAGCAAATCGATATCTTCGCGTCGCTGGCCAACTATGGAACCGAGTCGGTCACGCGCGACGTACAACTTGGGATCAATGGCGACGTGCGGTCCGTGCGGTCGGTCACGATTCCCGCTCGCCAGAGCGGTACGGAGGGTGAGGCGTCCAGCCCGGGCAAGACGGCGGTCAACTTCTCTCTTAGCCACAGCGGCGAGGGTATCCTTGAGGTACGCCAGTTGGGAGAAGACGCGCTTGCCTGTGACGACGCGGCCTGGGGCATCCTGAAGCGTCCGGAACGGCTGTCGGTCCTGCTGGTCACGAATGGCAACCCGGTCCTGGAGTCGGCGTTGCGGGCGTGTCCCATCGAGAAACTGGACCCCTGCACGCCGGCGGGATTCGACGCCATGGACCCGGCGATCCTCAGCGTGCAGAACCCCTACGACGTGATCGTACTGGACAATCACACGCCGGCCCATCTGCCCCGCTGTCGCTATCTCGCTTTCGGTGGCGTGCCGAATGGGATCGATGTCAATTCCCCACGTGAGCTGGAGAATCAGGTGGTGGTCGACTGGCGTGTGCGCCATCCTGTGTTGCAGTACGTGAATCTTACGAATCTCTTTGCCGTCCGAAGCCGCGAGCTGGAATTGCCGCGTGACGCCGACGTGCTGGCGGAGTTCAACGAAACGCCGGCCCTGGCCTTGCTTCGGCGCGAGGGCAGCACGTTTCTACTGGCCGGCTTCGACGTTCTTGAGACCAACTGGCCGTTTGAGCCGGGTTTCGTTCTGTTCTGCTACAACGCCTTGAATTTCCTGGCGGCCCAGGTTGGTGGCGGCGAGCAGCGTGAGCTGGCTGTCTCCGAGCCGATCGTGATCGATGACGCTTCCGTGGAGGCGACGGCGACGGTCACACGGCCCGATGGATCGGAGGTCGAGATCCAGCCGGGGCCCGGCGGCACGAAACGCTTCCCGGGAACGTATCACGTTGGCGTGTATGCGGCCGATGTTCCCGACGAGGCAACGCGTTTCTATGCGGTCAACATGCTCGACGAGCAAGAGAGTGACATCGAACCTCGGCAGGAGATTGCTTTTTCGAGTGTAACAGTGACGGCCGAAGAGCAGGAGGTCGCGCGGGCGAACGTTCCGTTGTGGCCTATGCTGGTGCTGATCGCTCTGGTGCTTGCCTGCATAGAGTGGGTGGCATATAATCTGAAAGTGCGGATTTGAGGTTAACCTTCGAGCACAGCGGGAGTCTCTGATGTTCAAAGCAGTGGTTGCGTTCTTGCTGGTGTTGATGTGCGCATCGGGCATCTGCACAGCTCGTGATGACGAGTTCAACGTAGACTTCTTCTGCGGTTGGGATGGATACTACCGTCCGATGCAGTGGACGCCGGTGGGGATCGGTATTGCCAGCGAGTTGACGGAACCCTTTGGGGGGACGTTCATCATCTCGGCGCCGCAAGACGGTCTCAATACGCTCAGCGTCATGCGAAACTTCGTCTTGACACCTGACAGGCCGCAGACGCTGCCTCTGGTGACGAAGCTGGCGTTTGGCATGGGCAGGTGCAATCTGGAGATTCGTGACAAGCGCGGGCGGCTCCAGTGGGACCAGGAAATCAACATGTGGGACTTCTCCGCCCAGAACGCGCTGCTCCGCGTGGTTCAGGAGTACGACCTGCTGATCGGCGTCGTTGGGCAGCCGCGATTCGGCCTGCTGCGTGTGCCTCGGGAGACCCAGTGTCTGTCGGACCGGGGGGAAGGCAACGTGTACGTCGGTCGCAAGGTCGCTCGGATGACGCCGTGGGATTGGACGGGATTCGTCAGTCTGGATTTGCTGATACTCTACGATCCGGATTGGACCCTCCTGCGTCGTGAACAGGTGGAGGCTATTTGCGAGTGGGTCTCGAACGGGGGTACACTCCTAGTGATTCTCGGCCGGCATCCGCTGCCTCAGGACAGCCCGTTAGCCCAGACGATTCCCTTTCACATCGGCGAACCCAGGGAAACGGCGGTGTCGCCGGAGACACTGAGGCAGTGGCGTCTCGATCCCGATGTGAACGAAACGGCCACGGCCTGGCCGTTGTTCCCCAAGCCTGACGCCGTCTATCTCGACCGCGTCAAGGCAAGCGAAGGGGGATATGTCTACGGTATGGGCCACGTTGGCTTCGGGCGAGTAGCCGTAATGGCCTTCGACCCGGCTGAGCTGAGTCAGCCTCAGAGTGCGCACACGGCTGCCTTCTGGACGGCCCACATAGGAGCATCTCTGCGAACGCAGTCGGATGAACAAAGCGATCGTGATGGCGGCAGACGCCGTCAAGAGGAGTATGCCGGTGGTCGGGGGCGCATGATCGCGTTGACCGAAGATGTTGAAGAGGAATCGGATAGGGGTCGGCAGAGATCCAGCTACAACGAGAACCGCTTTCGCATCAGCACGGCCCAGGACAATAGCAACCGGGTGATGGAACATCTCTATGGACTGGCCGAGATGCGGCCATTGAGCATTTGGTGGGTCATTCTCACGCTCACGGCGTTGGCGCTGCTGCTGGGCCCGGTGGACTACATGGTGCTCAAGCGGTGCGATCGGCTGCCCTATACCTGGCTGACGAGCACGGGGTGGATTGTGGTCTTTACGGTCGGCGCCTACTACGGTGTCCAGGCCCTGCGCGGGGGCAACATGCAGTTGCGCGCGATCTCCGTGCTGGACGGCGTCGCCGACAGCAACTGTGCCTGGGCGACATACTACACCGGCTTGTTCTCTCCCCGCAGTGCCGACTATCAGCTCGAGGGGCTCGGCGCCGATCAGTGGTGGTCGGGGGTCGCCCCCACCCAGCAGGAGATGTGGGCGCACCAGCAGGAATCGGCCATGCGGCGGATTCGTTGTATCCAGGAAGACGGGGCGAGCTTGCCGGTCTCAGTGCCCATCAATATCTGGACGGTGCAGTCCCTTTTGACGGAGTTTCCTCTGTCGAATGTTCCTTTCACAGTCGGCGTCGAACGTATGGGCGAGCAGATTGCCGTGGAAATCACGAACACCGCGGATCATCGCATCGATGCCGGGTGTGTTCTGCTTGGGGACGGGTACATCGATACCGGTCCGGTGCCGGCCGGGGCGACGCACCGCTTTGAACGAGTACCGCGTCCCTTCAATCCCTGGCGCACGGGGCGTATGGGTGGCTACCGACCCCGAGGATCCGGGCGGACGATACGGGGGATGGTCCCCCAATTCCCGGGGAGTCTGCAGGGCATAGCCGCAAGTGCCTTTCTCGCTCAGGGCTGTTTCGATCGGACGCTGGCGATGCACACGTATCTGGAGTCCGGGGCAGCCCTGGTGTGCGTGCGGTTCGAGGAGGCGCCGGTGCCGTTCGGCGTCCAGGACCGCTCTTACGAGGTGGACCACGTCCAGTGGGCGCGACAGATTGTCTTTCCCGAAGACGGGAGTAAGGAAGCAGGCGATGATTGAGATCAAGAAGTTGACAAAACGCTTTGGGAACCTGACAGCGGTCGATAGCCTCGACCTGCGCATCGAGGCCGGTGACATCTTCGGTTTCATCGGGCCCAACGGCGCGGGCAAAACGACCACCATGCGCATCCTGGTTACGCTGATGGAGCCAACGAGCGGCATCGCCCTTATCGATGGGCTCGACGTCACGCGCAAAGGCAAGGAGGTCCGGCGTCGCGTGGGGTACATGCCGGACTTTATGGGTGTGTATGATGACTTGAAGGTGTTCGAGTATCTCGAATTCTTCGCCGCGGCGTTCGGGATCGAGTACCGCAAACGCAAAGGCATCGTCGAAGGCGTGCTCGAATTGACGGATCTGGTGTCGAAGCAGAACGCGGCCGTGGATAGTCTGTCCCGTGGTATGCAGCAGCGTCTGGGGCTGGCGCGCGTCCTCATTCACGATCCGAAGGTCCTGATCCTGGACGAGCCGGCCAGCGGCCTGGACCCGCGTGCCCGCATCGAGATTCGCGAATTGCTCCGTGAGCTGAAGCGGATGGGCAAGACCATCATGATCTCCAGCCATATCCTCAGCGAATTGGAGGAGATCTGCGACCGGGTGGGGATCATCGAGCACGGCAAGCTGGTCTTCGGTGGGACCATGGATGAGATACGGCCGCGTTTGGGCATCCACAGCAAGGTCCGCGTCAAGGTTCTCGGTGATGACAGCAAAGCGATCGAGCTGCTGACGGCCCTGCCCCAGATTCACGGGGTGGAGGCAGCGGGCGACCATCTCTCCGTGACGTTCCGCGAGGGCGAGCAGACCGATGGCATCATCGCGCGCACGCTCGTCAACGGAGGCGTAGACCTGGTCTATCTCCAGCCGGAGCAGTTGAAGCTGGACGATGCCTTCCTGAAACTGACCAAGGGCATCGTCCACTGAGCGAATTGGCCCAGGACGGCGATTCGGCCCTGGCCGAGGCACGCGCGAGCAGATCATGACGACAGCGCTCACATTCAGTTTGTGCGAACGACTGAACCCGCTGCGGCTGGCGGGGCCTCTGCTGGACAAGGAACTGCGCGTCTCCAGCCGGCGCAGTAGAACGTATATCCTGCGAATCGGCTATGTCGCGATCATGTGTCTCTTTGCCCTGGCGGCCTGGTATTCCATCATTGGCGTGCCGAAGGCGAACATGGCTTCCTGGGGAGTCTCTCGCTCTTCCCTCGTAGGCGTGCGCGTGACGACGCATGTCCTCTGGTTCCAATTCATGGCGGCCCAGCTCATCGCGGCGGCCATGCTCAGTTCATCCATGGCTGACGAAATACACAGAGGCGGTCTCAGCATCCTGCTGACCACGCCTATCAGCAGCATCCAGATTGTGCTGGGGAAGCTGTTCAGTCGCATGTGGCAGGTCATCCTCCTGCTGACGATCAGCCTGCCGGCGCTGGCGGTCATCAGGGTAATGGGAGGAACAACCTGGGACTCGCTGACGAGCAGCTTCTGCATTACATTGACGGCCTCCCTGTTTGTCGGCGCCATGTGTCTCTGGCTGTCCACCTATTGTCGCTATCCTCACCAGGTGATTTCCACTGCCGCGGTCATCTATCTGATCGTCTTCGTCGCGCTGCCGGCGGTAGCTATGGTCGTGTTCTCGATTGCCAAAATGGACAATCCGCTGGTCTCATCAATCATCGCTCTGGCCAATCCCCGGTCTACTCTTATTGCATCGATTTATCCTCCGTGGTACCGCAGACCATTGGGCCCTGGGTACTTCCACTCCTGGCCCATTCACTGTCTGATCATGCTGGGTCTGACGGTGGTTTTGCTGGGTCTCTCTGCCTGTCGCATTCGTCGCGTCTCGGTGCGGGGGCCTGGTCTGGGGGGGGCAAACGGGCCATGTCGCACTTTCCAGTGCCACTGCCCGATCATATTGAGAGAGTTCGTGGGCAATCTCTCTTATCTCCTGCGGTGGAGCCTGCTCTTGGTAATCGGCGTGGCTACCGTGTGTGCTTTGATTGTGGTGGGCAGAATCGTACTCGGTCGCGGGAGTCTGGTCATCTATCATGCGAGGAGTATCGCGTGGGTATGCTGGACCATTGCTCTATTGCATTTGACTGTCCTGGCAAGCGGGGCGATTGGACGCGAGAAGGCAGGCAGGACGTTGCCTTTGCTGTTGACGACACCGCTCGATGAACGCCGAATCGTGCGCCGTAAGTTGCGTGAGGTGGTTGATCGTGGCATTCCTTGGGTAGTAGCGGCTTTCGCTGTCGAAACATGTTACGGCGTATGCGCAGTGAACTGGGAGGATACCCTGGCAGCGTTGTGCTATGCACTAGCGGTACTGGTTTCCGCCTTCTTCGTCACTACTGCCGGTCTCTATTTCGGTGCACGACTGAAGACCACGGCCGCGGCTGTCGTTGTCACGGTAGGTACTCACCTGTTTTTGCGCTATGTTGTGGTCGGATACTATAACCCCATATTTGTTTGGCTGCGGTACAAGGTTCTTCTGGCTCCTGGGGCGGGAATGGCGACAATGTCACTCTTCAATTGGGGGCCATTCCTGGTTGTGGCCGTGCTGGAGGTTGGTATTGGCTTGTCCATGCTGCGCCGCACGCCGAGGATCTTGAGACGTTACGCATGAGCGAACCGCTGGGTTGATATGTCGGACGTATCGATAAAGACAATTCCGTGGCTTTCGGGCCTGTCGTGGCTGGCGGGGCCCTTGTTCGACAAGGAGCTTCGGGTCTCCAGCCGGCGGCGCCGGTTTTACGTGGTGCGCTCTGCGTACGTGTGCCTGCTGATGGTCACGGTCTGTTTCATCTGGTTCTCCACCGTCTTCGTGAACAAGATGACTTCCGCTTCGCCCGTGGTGCTGGCCTCACGGATGTCCGAAGCGGCCAAGCAGATTGTCATGATGATCATCTGGATCCAGTTCATCGCGGGCCAGCTCTTCGCCGCGATCCTGCTCAGCGGCGCGATCAGCAGCGAGATTCGCCAGCGCACTCTCGACGTTTTGCTGGCGACGCCAATCAGCAGTCTCCAGATCGTGGTGGGCAAATTCCTGAGCAAGTTGCTCCAGCTTGTCTCACTGCTGGTGATTGGCCTACCGCCCCTGGCGATCGTGCGCGTCTTCGGTGGCGTGCCCTGGGATTTCGTGGTTTCCGGATTGTGCATCACGCTGACGGCCGCACTGTTCGTCGGCTCTCTGAGCCTTTTCCTGTCGATAACGGATCGCCAGATGCAGCAGGTGGCCATCACCGCGCTGGGCTGGTGTGTCATCATGTGGTTGGGCGTGGGATGTGCTCTGTCAGCCCTGGACTACAGTGGCTACATCAACGCCGCCCAGTCCAAGACCATTTCGCAACTCACCATCCCGCCCGTGCTCATGGCCCAGCACACGCAGGCGATGCTCACAGGGCGCGGCGCCCCACTCTGGCCGTGGCATTGTGCGATCATGCTGGCCGGCACGGCTGCCATGCTGGCCCTTTCCGTCTGGCGCATGCGCAAGGCCAGCGTCTTCAGAATCATCGCTCGTACGCAGGGCCATTCTAAGCGCAAGGCGCGGGTTCGGGAAGGACATGATGCCTCAGTCCGAGGCTGGCCCTGGCGCCGCAAGATCCGCCCCGTCACGGGCCCGCCCATTGTCTGGAAGGAACTGCGACGACCCCTCTTCCCGAAAGGGCGGCGGGGCCTCTGGAGCCGGATCCTCCCGGTCCTTGCCATCGTTGCTATTGTTGCCAGTCTCCTTGTGATCATCATTGTCGGTAAGGTGCACCTCTCGCCGATAGCCATCGTTGTGGCCTATCTCCTGATGTTGGTATTTACGATCAATACGACGTCCGCGTCCGCCTCGGCGATTACCCGCGAGAAGGAAGCACGCACCTGGCCCATCCTGCTGACGACTCCGCTGGACAATGGTGAGATCGTGCGCGGCAAGGCCATCGGGTCGGTGCGCCGCAACCTGCCCTTGATTGTGCCCGTTCCCATTCTCGGTGTGCTGGCTCTACTCCTGGCTCCCAGCGGTTCCTTTGGGCCGGGCGGTGCCGGAATATCAGGCGAAGCGATGATCTTCATCTTCAGTTGGCTCCTTCGCGCGGCGGGGACCCTTGTCTTTCTGGTTGGCATCGCCATCTACATGGCGACATGCGTCAAGACAACGACTGGTGCGCTGGCGGCAACGTTCGGCATCTATATCGGCTCGCGCATGGTTCTGTCCATGGGGTCGACGATGCTGATGGTTGTTGGCGCTGCGGCCTTTGCCGGGCCTGGCGCCGGGCCCTTTGGGATTATGCTGCTCACTGCCATGGTTCAGACCGTCATCTTCGTCCTGGTGGGATTGGCGGCCTTGTTCGGCGCGGCACGGCGTCTCAGACGGAATGTTTTTGCATAATGGCTGGTATAATTGACAGCTTGACGATCAGGTGGCCCCTGGGATTCATGGGCCTGCATCGACTGGCAGGGCCGCTCCTGAGCAAGGAGCTGCGCGTCTCCAGCCGGCGAAGGCGAATCTATGTTCTGCGCTGCGTTTACGTCGTTGTGCTGATGATGTTCATCGCCACCGTATGGGTCGGTTCTATGGAGTTCCAGCGGGGCGGGGCGATGCAGCGGGCCCAGATGGAAAGGGCGGCCAAGGAGATCGTCCTCGGCATTGTCTGGTTCCAGTTCATCGCGGCCCAGATCGTCGTCGTGATCACCATGAGCACCGCCATCAGTGACGAAGTCTACGGCCGGACGCTGGGTGTGCTCATGACGACCCCAATGAGCAGCCTTCAGGTTGTGATGGGCAAGCTCTTCAGTAGGTTGCTCCAACTCCTGTTGCTCGTGGCCACCAGCCTGCCGTTGCTGGCCATCGTTCGCGTGTTGGGTGGCGTCCCCTGGAGCTATCTGGTCCTGAGCCTCATCATTACGCTGGTCACCGTTGTGTTCGTCGGATCCGTGACCCTGCTTTTTTCTACTCTGAGCCGGAAGGTCTACGTTGTCGTGATCGCCAGCAGTCTGACAGTGGCAGCGATTTTCGGGGTCCTGCCGTTTCTCGGTGCCGTTCTGCTCGACGGATTCTCTTCCGATCGCGTCATCGCCTCGCTGCTCTCCCACGCGAATCCCTACATTCTGCTGCGCCGCTGCACGGACTACATGCTGTCCCCGGGCCGGCGGGCCATGGTGTCCGTTTCTTCTCTGGTTTCGTGCTGTACGTTGTTGCTGGCCGGTTCCGGTTACCTCCTTGGGCTGGCGGTCTATTTCGTAAGGCGTGTTGCTCTACGGGGCGTCATGGGCCAGCCTACGGTGTTGGATTCCCTGCGTCCCGGTCGGTTGCTCCAGGGATCCGGTCGGGCCTCCGTGAAGACGCGAGCCACGGCCATTCGACGCGTGATTGGACCACCGATGATTTGGAAGGAACTCACGTGCGCGCTGTCGCGCCGCCAGAAGCTGGCGCTGCGACTGGCCGTGGGTACCGAGATTCTGCTGATCCTCATCGCCTACATGTTCCCGGTGATCATGCCCTTCGTGGGCTACGACGAGACGCATCTGCTCTTTCTCTGGGGATTCCTGGCCCTCGGTGTGCTCTTTACCGTGACCACCTCGGCGACGCTCATCAGTACGGAAAGGGAGTCGCGCACGTGGCCCTTGCTGCTGGTCAGTCCCTTGCGGGACCGGGATATTCTCATCGGCAAGTGTGTCGGCGTTCTCCGTCGTTGCGGGCCGGTCTGGCTGCCTCTGCTCGCCTACATCGCCGCCTTCACCTATGCCGATTGTTTTCATGGCTGGGCCGTGATTCAAATCGTTCTGATTGTTCTGTCCGCCTTTGCCTTTCTCACCGCCACGGGATTCTATTTCGGCAGCCGCTTCGACCGGACCACCGAAGCTGTCACAGCCAACCTCATGTTGGCGGGCGTGGTGTGGTGTGTCCTGCCCTTGGTTGTGCACTGGGCAGCAGCGATCATCGGCAGCTGGGACGAACGCCAGTTCTTTGTCGGAGTGCCCTTCTTTCAGATGCTGCTCCTAATGCGCACCACACTGGAGGGTGGCGACGGTTACTACCGTGGCATGTGGTTTGGCTATCCCATGGATGCGGGCCATGCTACGGTCTCGATGCTGATCTCTTTGCTGGTCTATGCGGTCGTCGCTCGCGTGTTCCTCTGGCGGGCGGTCCGGGCCTTCAGGCAGCGGATTACGTGATCTCTTAAGGGGTATTGATGATTGCCGATGTGCAGAAAATGCTGGGGCTGGTAGCCAGGCCCGGATGGCTGACCGGACCGATCTTCGGAAAGGAGCTGCGCGTTTCCTCTCGACGGCGCAGGAACTACTGGCTCAGGGTCGCCTACGTCTTTTTGCTGACGATCTTCGTCGTCGTGGTTTGGCTGAGCGTCGTGGATTATCGCGGCAGCGCCGCCTATCAGCAATCGCGTATGGCGGCCGCCGGCAAGCGGATTGTCAGCACAGTGGTGATCTTTCAGTTCGCGGCCACGCAGATTCTGGCCGTCGTCATGCTCAGCACCGCCATCAGCGATGAAGTCTATCACCGCACGCTCGGGCTCCTGATGACCACGCCCATCAATAGTCTACAGATTGTGATGGGCAAGGTCCTGAGCAAGCTGCTGCAGTTGCTCGTGCTCCTGGGCATCACGCTGCCCATCCTGGCGATCGTGCGCATCCTGGGTGGCGTCTCCTGGGGCTACCTGTTGTCAAGCTTCTGCATTACCCTGACGGCCGTTCTCCTGGCCGGTTCGGTCAGCCTGCTCTTTTCCATATGGAACCGGCGAGCCTACGCCGTCATCACCCGCGCCATGTTCGTGCTTGCCAGCTTCTATTTCATGCTACCGATGGCCATCGCGGCTCTCTTCCTTGTGCCTGGGCTCACGTCCTTTGGGGGCCGCAGCGGCGCATTCTCGCACGCGGTACAGGGTGTTCTTGCCCACATAAATCCTTCTTACGCGATCTCGCACGTGACGGAGCAGATGCTCTCGCCCGGCGGAGGCGGGCGGTTCTCCTGGCCGATTCACTGTCTGGTCATGCTGGTTTTCTCGGTGGTGGTTCTGGGCTCGGCGCTGAAGGTCGTGCGCCAAGTGGCCCTGCGCCAGGCGACCGGACAGCTAGACCTCTCCGAAAACGGCAGGAAGAAGCGCCGAAAGCGCGGCACGCGATCTTCTACCGCCGCCGACTCGTCTGCGACCGGACGGATCAAACGCGTCGTAGGGCCGGCGGTTGTCTGGAAGGAGTTGCGGGCGCCGTTCATCAGCGGTGTTGACAGTCGCAACAGCTACATCGGCCTGGCGATGGCGATTCTCGCGCTCGCCTTCACCTACTGGATGTCTGCGCGCGGGGGGTCGCTGGACGAGAGCTTCGCGCACGCCTCCTACGGCCTGCTCTTCGTCTTCATGGGAACCATGTTCGCCGTTATCTTCTCGGCCACCCGGATCACCTCGGAGAAAGAATCACAGACCTGGCCGCTGCTGCTGGCGACCCCCCTAAGCGATCGGGATATTCTCCTGGGCAAGGCAGTCAGTGCGTTTCGAAGATGCCTGCCCATCTGGGGATTGCTGGCGGTACACATGGTGGTATTCACTCTCGTCGGGTACATCCATCCCATCGCCACGGTCCATCTCCTGGTGTTGGTCGTTTGGCTGACGTGTTTTGTCACGTCTGCCGGGCTCTACTTCGGCACGCGCTTCGGCCGCACCACCTCGTCGGTGGTCGCCAGCTTCGCACTGGTCCTGGGCCTCTGGGTGCTTGGTCCTACGATAGCCGGCTTGCTCAGCGTGTTCGGAAATTCGACCGATCCGCTGAGGAGCTACATGTGGTTCCACCCGGCCTTTCAAGCTGAGGTGCTTATGAGCGGGGCATCCGGCGTGCGGAATGCGGATCTGCCGCTGCGATCGCTCCGGTATGGTGAAGAGCACGTCGTTTTCGACCTTGTCGGCAAATCGCTTCGATTCGCCGGAATGACCAAAATGTTGCTCGCCACGGCTTCGGTTTACCTGGCTGCTGCCGCGATCTTCTTCTGGCGCGCGCGATGTCGCTTGCGCCGCAGTGTGTTCCGATAACGGTGCGGCCGCCTCGGCCGTCAGGCCTTGCGAAAGTGATTGTCACGCCCTATACTGGGCGCGAGCGAAAGCGATCGCGGCAGATGGACACCGGATAGGCTACAGGAGTCTGCCTGCGGATTTGGGAAACATCGAATGAACGCTATGATCTCCGACTGGTTCGTGCGAGTGGCGAGTCTGTCCTGGCTGACGGGGCCGATCTTCGACAAGGAGTTGCGCGTTTCGAGCCGGCGCCGTCGCAACTACGTTCTGCGCTTCGCTTACATCGTCTTCTTCACCCTGTTGGCGGCGCTCGTTTGGGTCGAAGAGGTCCCCCGCGGCTCGACGTCGATCATGCATGTCTCGCGCATGGCTCGGGCCGGACTGGCCATTACCACCTATGTCGTATGGTTTCAGTTTCTGACTGCCCAGGTGATCGCTATCGTCATGCTCAGCACGGCCATTAGCGACGAGATATACCACAAGACGCTCGGGCTGTTGATGACCACCCCGGTGGGCAGTTTCCAGATCGTCCTGGGCAAGTTGCTCAGCAAGCTGCTCCAGCTTGTATTGCTGTCGACGATCACGTTGCCGCTCCTGGCCATCATCAGGGTATTCGGGGGTGTCCCCTGGAATTATCTGGTTGGTGCCCTGTGTATTACGTTGACGACCGCCATCTTCGTCGGGTCGCTCAGCCTGTTCTTGTCAATCTTCACGCGGCGTGCCCACACCGTCATCATCGGCGCCTTCCTGACGTCGGGTGCGTTATTCGCCCTCGTGCCCCTGCTGGCGCTGCTCATGTTTCACGAGGCCTTCCGCGAGCAGGACATCATCCATGTCTGCTCATACGTCAACCCCTATCTTGTCCTCGGCAGTGCCACGGGGACGGCGATGACGGCCAGAGGCATGGGCCTTGCCACCTGGCCGGTTCACTGCGGCATCGCGTTGGGCGCTTCCGCCGGGCTGCTGCTCCTGGCCGCGACGTTTGTTCGCAAGGTGGCGCTGCGCCAGGCAACCGGCCAGAGCGTTCTGCTCTCGGCCAGGAAGAAAGTCGAGACGTCCGGAGATGCGACGATGGGCCGGTCCATTCGTCGCGTCGTGGGGCCGCCTGTCTTCTGGAAAGAGCGCCGGACGCCGCTGCTGGGCAAGCTCGGTGCCCTCAGAATCGTCGTGGGAATCCTGGCGATGGGGCTCCTTCTGTTGACCTACGCCCTCTGTGCCCGCGAAGACATGCTGGGCGATGACGGAGCGCAGGTCACGTACATTGTCATTTTCGCCGGCCTGGGAATCCTCTTCACGATGGTGCTGCCGGCGACGAGTATTACCTCCGAGAAGGAATCGCGGGCCTGGCCCATTCTGCTGACGACGACCGTCAGTAACTGGGAAGTCCTCTGGGGCAAGTTCCTCGGTGCCCTGCGCCGCTGCTCGGCGGCGTGGTTACTGTTGTTTGCCCATGTGGTTGTCTTCACCTTGCCCGGCATCATTCATCCGGTTGCACTGCTCCAGTTGGGGATTCTGGTCGCCTGGATCGCCTTCTTTCTCTGTGCGACAGGGCTCTACTTCAGCACGCGGTTCAAGCGGACGACCACCGCCGTTGTGGCCAACGTGGCTCTGGCGGTCGCCATCTGGGGGGTCTTTCCACTGCTGCTGGGACTTACCCTTGAAGTCACCCGTACCGGGGATGACCTGCTGGAGTTCTACCTGGATATGAATCCGGTGGTCCATGCCATCGTCATCGCGATGGCGACGGCCAAGGGAGGTGGCCTCGACACGTACGATTGGATCCAGGGGGGGACCCGCGACCTCGGCTCGGCCATGGGCTGGATCCTGTTCAATTTCGTTGTCTACGTGGGCGTTGGGCTGGCGTTTCTCGGGCGAGCCTGGTCGCGACTGAGACGCAATCCGGTCTAAGGGGGCTCCATAGCAGGCATCATGGCATCCGTTTCACTCCAGAATGTCACGAAGGTGTTTGACCGTCACACGGTGGCCGTGTCCGGCCTGAGCCTCGATGTGCCGGATGGCCGGTTCATGGTCCTGGTTGGGCCCAGCGGCTGCGGCAAGACCACGACCTTACGGCTCATCGCGGGCTTGGAGACACCGACCGGAGGCGAGATCCACATCGGTGGCAAGCCGGCGACGTCCGTGCCGGCCCGCGATCGCGATGTTGCCATGGTCTTTCAGGATGGCGGGCTGTACCCCCACATGGACGTCTATCAGAACATGGCCTTTGCCCTGCGCATGCAGAAGCAGCCGGCCGGCCAGATCAAGCAACGCGTGACCGCTGCCGCCGAGGTGCTGGGCATCAGCGACCTGTTGCGTCGCAAGCCGGCCGCCTTGTCGGGCGGGCAGCGCCGCCGGGTCGCGCTGGGAAGAGCCATGGTTCGCAATCCCGCGGTGTTTCTGCTGGACGAGCCGCTTAGCCATCTTGATGCGCAACTCCAGCTCGGGTTGCGATCCGAACTGAAGGACTTGCACCAGCGTCTGGGCACGACTACGCTGTGCGTGACCCACGACCAGGCCGAGGCGATGGCGCTGGGCCAGAGAATAGGTGTACTCAGGCAAGGACGTCTCCAGCAGGTCGGCGCGCCGGAGGATATCTATGACCGTCCCGCCAATCGGTTTGTCGCCGGTTTCTTCGGGACGCCACCCATGAACTTTCTCGAGGCGCGAATCCAGTGCCAGGACGAATCAGTCGTCTTGGCCGTGGGAGACGACCGACTCGGTGCGCCCCCACACCTCAGATCGCATCTGGCTCAGAAAGCCGGCAAGGCTGTATTGGTTGGCATTCGGCCGCACGATCTGTCGGTAGAGCCGGTTCCTGGGGACTTGGGCAGTGGCCTGTCCGCCGCGGTGGCAACGATCGAGACGCTCGGCTCGCACAAGAACGTACGCATGACGTTGCGTACGGGGGGGGCGTGTACCTTCATAGCCGCTTCGCACACCCAAATCGAGTCGGGTGCTAACGTGCACCTGCATGCAAACCCCGACAGACTTCACATCTTCGACAGTGATGAAGCCGGCCGCAATATCGCAGGCTGAACAGGATAGATCAGACCTGCGGCAGGAAGCCGAGTGACTCAAAATCGCCGGGGTGTTCCAGCGCAGCCTCACCGTAGCCTGGGATGATCGTCTCAAGCGATGTGTCACTCGTGCCGAAGTGCCGCGCGAAGATCTCTGCGAACACGGCCCGGTAGTCGGTCCGACGATCGACGTAGCGGTCGCGCGCGCTGAAGAGATCGCCCGCCGCCCACGTGGAAGCGTCGCAGTTGTACACTCCGCCGATCACCGGTCCGCCGGCGATGAACATAGCGCAGGCGTGCCCGTGGTCGGTGCCCTTGCTGCCGTTCTCACGCGATGTCCGACCGAATTCCGTCATCGTGACAATGACCAGCTTGTCCCACTGTTCCTGGAGATCGTGGTACAGGGCTCCGAATCCCTGCGCGACCTCACCCAGCAGGTCCCCATGACGCCCATTGATCTGCCCCATGTTGGTATGCGTGTCCCATCCCCCAATGTTGAGCCCCAGCACGCGGGCGGGCGTTCTCTTCAGAAGCATCGCGATCTGCGTAAGCTTCCGCCCGAAGCTGCTGTCTGGATAGACCGCCGTTTCGCTCGGCACGTACGGGCCTTGTGCCACCGCCTCCTGCACGATGTTGATCGCATCAGTCAAGGCCAGCCCCGTCCCGTACACCAGATCTCGATGGGGCTTGCCCGAAAAATCGAGCGGCCCGCCGTAGGCACCGAGCAATCCCGTGCCGTCCGCTCCTTCGACCGTACTCGGCAACTGACCGATGAACTTCTGCACCTTCGCCGCATTGCCCGAGAACGTGAACGTTTCGGGGTTGCTTATCGTTGGGATTGGCAGCGGCCCCTTTAGCGCCGTCATCTGCGAGCCCGAAATCGCGGCCGCCGCCAGACGATTCTGGGCCGGGTCCATCGTCGTGACGACCTGCCGATAGATCATGCCTTCCTCGAACGCATTATCTCGCGGACGCCCGGTTTCCCAATAATGCTGGCTGTCGAAATGAGACTGCGATTGTTCCGCGTAGCCGACCCGTTGAATGATCGCAAGATTCCCCGGCCCGCTCAAGCCGTTGAGATTCGTGTGGTTGTAGAGATCCATCATCGGCGACATCCGCGGATGCAGCCCCGCGAACTCGTTGCCCAGGTCAATCGCGTTGGCCCGCGGGATGAAGATCGTAGGCCGGTTCGCCGTGTTGTACTCCGGGTCCCCGTACGGAATAACCGTATTCACCGCGTCATTGCCGCCTCGCTGAAAGATGAAAACCATCTTCGTATCGTCCGACGAGTTCGCCAGGACCTTGCTCATCCAGGCCCCGGGACCTAGAAGGTTCAGACCGAAGCCGACAGCCGCCGCGCCGCTCGCCTTGAGAAAGTCACGTCGTCTCATGACCATTTTCCGTTCCTCATGTGTTCACCTGTTGACGATTGCCCCGCGCTACTGGAAGTTCCATTGAGGCAGACTCAGCATTAGCCCGACCAACTCTTCGATCCGCCGCCGATAGTCTTCCGCGTCCGCTCGCTCCAAGGCTTTGGGATGGCCATCCTCGTCGGTCGTAAGATACCGTAGCAGCAAGTTTCTGTTTGCCTCCCGCAGCGTCCCCTGGAACAGGATCTCATCAAAGAAACCGACAATTTCCTCCGGGGTCTCCACGCCCCCCGTCTCCAGAAGCCCCAGGCTGTCCCACCCGAATGCGCCCTCGCGATTCTCAGCCAGATCGTTGACGAACTCAATCCGCTCCAGCATGGAAGCCGTGTCGATCCAGTCGGACCCCAGCTCGGAATAGCCGTCAGGATCGTCCCGCGTGAACAGCGCCATGCCCATGGCACCGTTCAATTGCGGCAGGTCTTCCCCGTCGGCCTCTGCTCCCAGCACGCGGAGGCTGCTGTTGATGAACTCGACAGCCGTCTTGACCTTCGCGCGGTGCGCCGTCTCCGACCAGAACAGATTCCCCTGGTCGGCCGGATCGAGAATCGTCCGCATCACCACGGCAATCTCTCCCGCGGGCTCCGTCGAGTTCCACGCCGCGATGGCCTCGTCGAGCAATTGCCGCAGTTCAGCCGGCGCGGTCCCGTCCTGATACGTCGTCAGCGTGATCTCATCGGAGACGAAGCGCTGTATGAGCTTGATGCAGATGAACTCGGCCGTGGACGGATGGCTTGCCATCGACTGAACGATGTCCAGAGCATCCCTCAGCCCATCTCGTCCCTCACGCCCAGCCGGAACCACGATCTCGTGCGATGTTCCCGCGAACAGCACCTTCTCGCTTGTATCGTGCTGATCGGCAACGAAATGAAACCGCCAGACCGCGCCTTCGTCCCCATTCTCAACGCTGCCCGGCAGAATCGTGCGGTCGATCAGCCTGGGCAGAATCGATAGATCGGAACTGCTCAGGCTCCCATTGTGTACCTGGATCGCGATGACGTTCTCGCCGGGTCGCAGCAGACCGGCGAACCGCGAAAGGTTGAACAACTCCACCCCTTCGTCGACTTCATGATTGTCGTCGGTATCTTGATCGTATGCCGGTGGAGCACCGGTGTCCTCCATGCTCGCGCTGCGTGCCACCTCGGTGCCGTTGAGATAGGCGACAAACCCATCGTCGTAGGCGACCTCCAGGATCAGGTTCGCGAAGTCCGACGGATCATCCACCCTGAAGGTGTGACGCAGATAGACCGACAGGTAGTTGCCGCGCATGTCATTGAGGACCGTGGCGTCATCCCCATCGCCATAGCCAATACCGGTCACGCCGCCAAGCCAGTCGGCATCGTCGAAGTCGGCTTCGGCCCAGGCGGTCGTGGGCTCCCCGTCTGGACCGGGCGCCGGCTCGGTTGTGCCCTTGAAGTACTTCCAGCTTGCACCCAGATCGAGAAACACAGCGTCCTCGAATTGCACACCGCACTGCAAAGGAGGCTCAATCGCCGATTCGGGAAAGCCCTGGGTATTCTCAGGCGACACCTTACAAACGTTCCAACCCGTAAAGCACTTGGCAAGCTCCTCGATGTCCTTCTGCGCATACCGGTTATCGACCCCGAAGGCGTGCAGCTCGAGAATCTCCCGAGCGTAATTCTCGTTGGCCTTGCCCTTGAGGTTCAGAATGTTGTCCAGATAGATCAGCATGCTCGGACTCGTGGCGCTGTAGAGCAACAGATCGCCGAAGCTACCCAGCGCATTGTCGTAGAAGAACTGATACTCCCCGTACTCCATCTGCGCCGCCTCGGCGCGGGCCTGGTCTCGTGACATCGCGTCGGTCGCGTCGGAGTTCTGAAGCTCGTCCAGATGGTCAACGAGCTTGTCGTAGTCCGTCGTCAGATGGTTCTCCCAGAACTCCGCCAGGACGGCCTGCAATTGCCCCCTGGAATAGATCCCGCGAACGTGGATCAGTTGCTGCAGTTCATCGACCCCGCGAATCACCCGACGCGCTGGCCCGGGAAGAATCTGCCGGCTCACCAACTCCGGAATGATGCTGAAATCGCTGCTCGTGACACTCCGGTTGTGGGCCTGGACCGCCAGCACATTGGCTCCAACCCTGAGCAGATTCTTGGACGAACTCAGGTCGAATTCCTCCGGTGTCCCGGCCTCGTGGCTGCCCCCGGCCGTAGCGTTGTGAGCGATGTCACCGGCCGGCAGGTTGCCCCGCGCAACCTCCGTGCCATTCAGATAAGCCTTGAAACCGTCGTCGTAGTCAACCCTCAGCAGCAGGTCTCCAATCGCAGCCAACGACTCGGCCGTAAGCTGGAACGTCTGCCTCAGGTAGACTGAGGTATACCCAGGTCGGCTCTCATCTTCTTCCGTCGCCGGGTCGTCGGAAACGCCACGCATGTCCTCCAGAACGGTCTGATCGTCCCCATCACCATACCCAATGCCGGTAGAGCCCTGGGGCCAGGACGAATCGTCGAAGTTGACATCCCGCCAGACCGGCTCGGGCTCATCGGTTCCCTTGCGATATCGCCACAGTTCCCCAGCCGCGATCAGTGCCGTCTGGCGACTCGGGATCTTCCACTCGAACAGGGCCTCTTCCCTTTCCAGAAGCGCCACATTGTCGGTCTCGTCTATGCCCTCCGGCGCGAGCTGTTCATTGATATACGACTCAACCCCGAGTCCCTGGACGTAAGCCAGGTCGGAAGGGGAGGGCCCATAGCCAATGCGATTGAGTACGTGGCCGGCTTTGCCCAGATGGCTGTCAATGGCCTGTGCCTCGTCGACGGACGAGAAGCCCAGCACCAGAGCAAACATGAGAAGTGCCAACGGGCCGAACGATCGGGCCAATCCCCTGCTAAGCATGGCCTTCAACCTCCATGGAGATGTCTTGTGTTGCCGATCTGCACCGATGACATGCGCGACGCGCTGGATGAGACCAAACCAATCGCCTGCCGCAGCAGGCAATTGCCCTCCCCGGAGGGGGTATTATGACAGCCGAATGTAGAAATCGCGCATGCCGCTACAATTATAAACAATTGGACCGCGACGGTTCGCTAATTCTGTGTGAAATCTCCCCCGCTGGAATGGCCCTGTGTCTTGCCAGGACGAAAGCGGCTGATGAGATTCGAACTCACAACATCGACCTTGGGAAGGTCGCGCTCTACCATTGAGCTACAGCCGCGCCGAACACCCGGATTCTAGCCCCGAAAACCCACCGTGTCAACAGAAATTCACCCTGCAGAAGGCCCCCTCTGGCGTCTGCGGATGGCGGTCATCCTACCGGTGCCGCTCGAACCGATGCTTACCGGAGCCGATGCCGTCAAGGCAGATGAACTGGCCTTCGACCACCCCTCTGACCGTCTCGTCGTCCACCGTGACATTCGGCTTCTCACTGCCCAGAGCGGGCACGCAGACCAGCGCCGTCATATTGGCGGGGATGGCCACGTTCAAGACGACCGACCGACCCGGAACGGACTCGAAGTCGACGTGAATCGTGCCCCGCACGGTGGGATGGTCGAAGCGGCCCCTGGCGAGCGACCCGACCTGCGGCTTGATCCGCACCTTCGCGAAGCCCGGCTCAATCGGCTGAATGCCCATCAGGCAGCGCGGAATAATGTTGGCCGGCGCAGCCCCCCAGGCATGATTCCAGTCCTGGTTCGGCTTGTACTTGTTGTCCCACGCCTCCAGCGTGATGGTCGTGCCCACGTCGTAGACCATGTGCGGCCAGCTCCGGTCTGTATCGCGGTCGGTCATCAGCTTCAAGGCATAGTCGCCCTCGCCGGCTGCGTAGAGTGCCTCCAGCAGGTACTGCGAACCATAGACGCTGCAAACCATGCCACGCCCCTTGACAAATGCAGCGACCGACGGGACATGCTCCGGCGGGACCAGGTCGAACGCCAGGGGAATCATGTTGGCGTGCAGCGCGCTGTGCGAGCTGCCTTCCCCGTCCACGTAGATGCCTTTGTCCTTGTCGAGCAGCTTGTCGTTGAAAGACCGTCTGACGCGCGAAGCCGCCTCGGCGAACTGTGCCGCGTCACGGCGCTCGCCGATGGCCTCGGCCATCTCGCTCATCGTCACCAGCGCCCGATAGTGGAACGCGTTGACAACCGTGTTGATTGGCTTGAACTCGAAATCGTCCGTCTCGCCGTAGCCGCCTTTGAGACCCAGGATGTTCCCGTGCGGCCAATCCACGATATCACGCAGCTTGCCCCCGAAGTGAATGGACTTGAGTACGTCATCCGTCACAAGCCCCGTCTGTGTGCTGATCAGCCCGTCCTCGCGCGCCAGCGTCTGGAGTGTCTTGGCCTTGAGATCGCGGTAGAAGTGCTGGATCGACTCCGTATCGCCCGTGTACATGAAGTCCGCCCAGGCCATCAACACCGAGTGCAGAATCCACTCGGTCGGCCACGTCGGATGCGTGATGAGGTACTCGTGCGTGTAGCGGGCCATCGTGTACTCGCGATCCACGCCGTAGTGGCAGAGCTGGTTGATATACGCGTCCGCCTCATACGGGATTCTCTCGCGGTCGCCATCCACGTACACGCCGCAGAAGCTCGTGGCCTTGATGCTGTATTTGCAGAGGCCCCAGACATCGTTTAGGACCTGGTCGGAGCAGCGGAATTGCGAAGCGCTGTCGTCGAACGGATAGTGAACCGCAATCTGCCGGATTGTCGATGCGTCCAGTGGCGAGGGACTGTTGACGATCTCGCAGTAGCGAAACGGCATGACGTCTCCAGTGTAGGCGGGCATCTTGATCGCCTGCGCACGCGTGTTGCGCTGGTCCGGCGTGATCGGCACCCGGTACGTATGCGTGCCTTCCTTCAGCGACAGCGTCATCATCCGGTAGCGCCTCGATCCGCCCGGTTCCCGATCGATGCTGTCCATGCCGGCCGGAACCTCTCCGAGATGGACCTCGACCCGGTGCCCGGCCGTCGGACTCGACAGAGCCAGTTCGACCGTGCCGAACGCCGCCTTGCCGAAATCAACGAAGTAATGCCCGCTGCTCTTGCGGACGACTCGCCTCGGGTTGACCTTCGTCATAGCGAGCGGATAGCGAGTCGTGGTGTAGCCGCCGCCGAGGTCGCCGGTCGTGAGCGTCTGAGCCGTCGAGTACGGACTCGCCTGCCCCTTTCCGTTCCAGGTTCGTACCTTCCAGTAGTAGGGCGTATGGCTCCGGAGTGCTTCGCCCGCATACGGCACGCTGACTGAACGGGCGGACGCCGTCCTGCCGGAATCCCACATGTCGCCCTCGTCTCGCTCAATTGTCTCCAAACTGGTAGCGACGAGGATTTGATAGGCCGTCTGCACGACGTCGCGGTCTGGCGAGTTGACAACCCACCCGAATTCGGGCTGCGGGTCCTCGATCTGGGCCAATTCTGGTCGAGCCATCAGTTCGCACAGCAGCCCGGTTGGAGCCGAGTCGGAAGAGTGGGCGGTTTGGGTAAAACAGAGAATCAATAGCGATAAGATCGCCTGTAGGGATCGCCAGCGGCGGTAGGGGGGCTCTGAGTCCATAGGATCGACCGTCTCCACGTAATGTTGGTATTGGATCCCCGAACCGCTGTAGCCGGGAATCACCAAATGACGATAATAACGGAAAAGGTCCCAAACGGCAACGCAGTGGCCGGTGGGAAGGGTCGGTCTCGAAGGAGGCCTGGAGCAGAAATCGCGGAGATCGGTTGCCTGCCTGGGTAAGTTCCCTTATTATCGCGGCTTTCAGGCAGCCAGATACCGCCGGAAGCGTGTGGCCACGACCAGACTTTCTCGATGTGTCTGCGAGAGTTTCGCGGGCGGCCAGAGCAAGGGGTCGCAGCCCAAGGGTCGCTCCGGCGATGGTTTATTGAGTGAACGCGCCGCGTGCCGCGGCGCAGAGAGGTTTTGCATGGACAAGTATATTTGCGTTCACGGTCATTTCTATCAACCCCCCCGAGAGAATGCTTGGCTTGAGGACGTCGAGCTTCAGGATTCGGCTTATCCCTACCACGACTGGAACGCCCGGATTGCCGAGGAGTGCTATCGGCAGAACGCCGCCTCCCGCATCCTGGGCCCCGATCGCAAGATCGTCGACATCGTCAACAACTACGAGCGAATCAGTTTCAACTTCGGACCCACGCTGCTGTCGTGGCTCGAATCCCACGCCCCGGACGTCTACAAGATGATTCTGGAGGCTGATAAGAGCAGCCGCGAGCGGTTCTCCGGGCACGGCTGTGCCCTCGCCCAGGTCTACAACCACATGATTCTCCCCTTGTCCAACACGCGCGACAAGCATACGCAGGTCATCTGGGGCATCCGAGACTTCACACAGCGGTTCGAAAGGGCGCCGGAAGGGATGTGGCTCCCGGAGACGGCCGCCGACGTGGCCTCCCTTGAGGTCCTGGCCGAACACGGTATCAAGTTCACCATTTTGGCCCCCCGACAGGCCAAACGCGTCCGCAAGATCGGCGGGCGCCGCTGGAAAGACGTCACCGACACCACGCTCGACACGACCGTACCCTACCTATGCAATCTGCCCTCAGGCAAGCAAATGGCCGTGTTCTTCTACAACGGCTCACCCTCCCATGACATCGCCTACGGCGGGCTCCTGCACAGCGGGGAAAACTTCGCCTCCCGGTTGATGGACGCGTTTCCCAAGGACGGCGAGAGCCCGCGACTCGTTCATGTGGCGACCGATGGCGAATCGTTCGGACACCATCATCGCCACGGCGACATGGCCCTGGCTTATTGCCTCCACCATATCGAGACCAACAATCTGGCCCAGATCACCATTTACGCCGAGTATCTCGAGAAATTCCCGCCAAACCACGAGGCCGAGATATGGGATGGCAGCTCGTGGAGTTGCGTTCACGGTGTCGAGCGCTGGAAGAGCAACTGCGGTTGCGCCGCCGATCAGTCCAAGTCCGGGCAGCAGCAGTGGCGCGCCCCGTTGCGTCAAGCCCTGGACTGGATGCGCGACAAGCAGATTGGTGTCTATCAGGAGCGCATGACGCGATACCATGCCGATCCCTGGAAGCTACGCAACGAGTATATAGACGTCATCAACGACCGCTCCACGGAGAACGTCGAAAACTTCATCACCAAGTCGACCGGCCGTGTCCTCGAACTGGACGACAAGATCACGTTCCTCAAGCTGCTCGAAATGCAGCGCAATGCCATGCTCATGTACACGAGCTGTGGATGGTTCTTCGACAACATCGCCGGCATCGAGACCTTGCAGGTGATGCAGTATGCGGCCCGGTCCATGCAGTTGTGTCAGGAGGTCCAGGATTGGGATCTTGTCCCCGAATTCAAGACCATGCTTGAAAAGGCCCCGGCCAATCTCCGCCCCTTTACCAACGGAAGAGAAGTCTACGAGGCCTATGTCGAGCCCACACGCGTCGATCTCAACCGCGTCGGTGCGCATGTCGCGCTCAATTCCGTCTTCGAGGACTCGGACGAAATGGTCTCGGATGTCTACTGTTATTCCGCAACCATGGAAGACTGCGACCGGGCCGAAGCCGGCATGCAGGTCCTCACAACCGGCCGGGTCACCATACGGTCGAATGTCACCCTGGAGCAGCACGCTGCCGATATGCTCGTCTTCTACCTCGGTGACCATAACCTCTTCGCCGCCGTTCGTGCCCGCATACCCGACGACGAGTTCCAGCGAATCCGTCAGGACGCGACCAAGGCCTTTCGCAAGGGTGACAGCAACGAGGTGATGCGCCTCATGAACGTCGTCTTCGGAGGCGGAAACTACTCGCTCGGCCACCTGTTCAAAGACCGCCAGCGTCTGATTCTCAACGAGTTGCTCGAAAGCACCTGGGAGGAGATACAGAACTCCTTCAGGCACATTTACGAACACAACTACGCCATCATGCAGATGATCTGCAACATGAACATGCCGCTGCCCAAGGCCCTGTCGGCCCCCGCCGAGTTCATCCTCAACGAAGACCTCTACGCCGAGATTCAAG
>Ga0272442_10000775_pt1 | contig 49989 bp, 40 predicted proteins | sample SSMForm2O_FD_200262 | JGI IMG/M metagenome (GOLD analysis project Ga0272442, IMG submission 200262) | Marine sediment archaeal communities from Little Sippewissett salt marsh, Falmouth, MA, United States - SSM-Form-2O | ecosystem: Environmental > Aquatic > Marine > Wetlands > Sediment ... | reverse complement strand
ATTACAGATGCCCCGGTTATTTCGGAAGCACGGCCCCCTGGGCCGCGGAGGAGACCATGGAGGCGTATCTCGCCAGGTAACCGGTGTCGATCTTGGGAGCGATGGGTTTGAAGGCCTTTTTCCGCTTTTTCATCTCTTTTTCGGAAATCAGCACCTCGATCAGGTTCTTTCTGATATCGATATGGATCTTGTCGCCTTCCTTCAAGAGTCCGATGGGGCCGCCCTCCATGGCCTCGGGCGAGATATGCCCGATGGCGGCGCCGCGGGTTCCACCGGAAAAACGGCCGTCCGTGATCAGGGCCACGTCGTTCTCGAGTCCCATGCCGGAAACCGCGGATGTGGGAGTCAGCATCTCCTGCATGCCCGGCCCCCCCTTGGGACCCTCGTAGCGGATCACGATGATGTCGCCCTTTTTGATTTTGCCGTCGTAGATGGCTCGCGCGGCCTCCGGTTCGCTTTCGAAAATGCGTGCCGGGCCGGTGCGTTCCATGTTTTCGGCAGCCACGGCGGATTTTTTCACCACGGAACCGTCCGGGGCCAGGTTGCCCCACAAAATGGCCAGCCCGCCGCTTTTCATGTAGGGATCCGTGACGGGGCGGATCACGGTATGATCGAGGATCTTCGCGCCCCGGAAATTCGCACCGATGGTTTTCCCGGTCACGGACAGGCACTCCTTTTCGATCAGGTCCAGCTTGCCAAGTTCGTTCAAAACCGCCTGGATGCCCCCGGCGTAGTAGAAATCCTCCATGTGGTGATGACCGGCCGGGCTCAGGCGGATGAGGTTGGGGGTGCGTGCCGAGATCCGGTTCAGGTCCTTGAGGTTGATTTTTATTCCCGCCTCGTATGCGATGGCCGGGAGGTGAAGGATCGTGTTGGTGGAGCAACCCAGGGCCATATCCACGGTCAGGGCGTTCCGGAACGCCTCTTTGGTGAGAATATCGCGCGGCAGGATGTTCTTTTTCACGCATTTCATCACGGTCATGCCGGCCTGTTTGGCGAGCCTGATCCTGGCGGCCAGGGGAGCGGGCACGGTGCCGTTGCCGGGGAGACCGAGCCCCAGGACCTCTGTGATGCAGTTCATGGAATTGGCGGTGAACAGCCCGGAGCAGGAGCCGCAACTGGGACAGGCTTCATCCTCGATGGCTGAGAGCTGTTTTTCATTGATGGCGCCGGTTTTCAGCTTCCCCACGCCCTCGAACACACTGATGAGATCCACGCTTTTTCCCCGGAGGCGGCCCGCGTACATGGGGCCGCCGCTGATCACCACGGTGGGGATGTTGATGCGTGCCGCGGCCATGAGCATGCCGGGCACGATTTTGTCGCAGTTGGTGACCAGGAGGAGGCCGTCGAAGGGGTGTGCGGTTGCCATGATCTCGATCGAGTCGGCGATGAGTTCGCGGCTGGCCAGGGAGTATTTCATGCCCTTGTGGTTCATGGCGATGCCGTCGCACACGCCGATGGTTCCGAATTCGATGGGTGTGCCCCCGGCGAGCCGGATGCCTGCCTTGGCCGCCTCGCAGATCGAGCGGAGATGGACGTGTCCGGGGATGATTTCATTGAAGGAGTTGGCCACCCCGATGAGCGGTCCGGCAAGCTCCCTGTCGGTGTACCCCATGGCCTTGAAAAGGGAGCGATGGGGGGCGCGTTCCATACCTTTTTTCATTAAATCGCTGCGCATCTTGGTTTCTCCTTCCTTGGGAAATAGACGGAAAGACTATTTCGATCCCTCGCGGTAAAATCAATGATTTTATATGGAAAAAAAAATATTGAATTTTGCACGGCGGGAGACTATGAATCTATAAATTTAGTATAAAATGGAAGATTTGTATAAGTTGTAAATAAAAAAGACGGACAAGAAAGCGAAGGAGTCTATTCATGAGTGAGGTTTACCTGGAAAAACTGAAAGAAAAACTGACGGAGGACAACTATCGCAAACTGATGGCCCTCCCGAATCCGAAACTGCACCGTTTCGTGGCGGAAGCCATCGAACTGTGCCAGCCCGACAGTGTGTTTGTCTGTACCGACTCCCCCGAGGATATCGAGTATATCCGGAAAAGAACCATCGAACTCGGCGAGGAACGGGAACTCGCCATGGAGGGCCATACCATCCATTTCGATGGTTTCCACGACCAGGCACGCGACAAGAAGAACACCCGCTACCTCGTTCCCGAGGGCCGGACGTTCGGCAAAAACCTGAACACCATCGATAAAAAGTCCGGACTCGAGGAAGTCCTGGGCTTTCTCAAGGACAGCATGAAGGGCAAACAGGTTTACGTCCGCTTTTTCTGCCTCGGGCCCACCAAATCGCCCTTCTCCATACCGGCCGTCCAGCTGACCGATTCCGCGTATGTGGCTCACAGCGAGGACCTTTTGTACCGGTCCGGATACGAGCAGTTCAAGAGCATCGGGGACTCCCCGGAGTTCTTCCGGGTGTTGCATTCCGCAGGGGAACTGGATGATCGCCATGTCAGCGTCCATGTGGATAAAAGGCGGGTCTACATCGACTTCGAGGAGGAGATCGTTTACAGCGTCAACACCCAGTATGCTGGAAACACCATCGGGTTCAAAAAACTCTGCCTCAGGCTGGCCATCCGCAAGGCCCTCCGGGAGGGATGGCTGAGCGAGCACATGTTCGTCCTTTGCGTGCACGGCCCCGGCGACCGGAACACCTACTTTACCGGCGCCTTTCCCAGCTTCTGCGGGAAGACCTCGACCGCCATGGTTCCGGGTGAGACCATCGTGGGTGACGATATCGCCTACCTGAGGAAAATCGACGGGGCAGTCCGGGCGGTCAATGTGGAAAGCGGCGTGTTCGGCATTATCCAGGATGTCAATGCCAAGGATGATCCCCAGATTTACAAGGCCCTGACCACTCCACGGGAACTCATCTTTTCCAACATCCTGGTGGCGGACGGCGTTCCCTACTGGAGCGGCGACGGCAAGGATCATCCGGAAAAGGGAATGAACTATTCCGGAGATTGGCACCTGGGGAAAAAGGATCCCGACGGACGGGAAATCACGCCGTCCCATAAGAACGCCCGGTACACCATCCGGCTGAACGCCCTGCCCAACCTGGATTCCCGGGCCGACGATCCCAACGGGGTCCCGGTGGGGGGCATTATCTACGGGGGCCGCGATTCGGACACCTGGGTCCCCGTGCAACAGTCCTTCAGCTGGAGCCACGGCGTCATCGCCATGGGGGCCAGCCTGGAATCCGAAACCACGGCCGCGACCCTCGGACAGGAAGGTGTCCGCGCCTTCCAGCCCATGTCCAACCTGGATTTTCTCTCCATGCCCATCGGAACCTATATCAAGAGCCACCTCGACTTCGCCTCCGGGCTGGAAAGTCCACCCGTGATCTTTGCCGTGAACTACTTCCTGAAGGACGATCAGGGCAACTACCTGAACGACAAAAAAGACAAGTGCGTGTGGTTGAAATGGATGGAACGCCGGATTCACGGAGAAGTCGAAGCCATCGAAACGCCAACCGGAATGATCCCGCGGTATGAAGACCTGGTCCCCCTGTTCCGGGAGGTATTGAACAAGGAATACTCCAGGGAGGAATACGAACAGCAGTTTACCATCCGTGTGAAAGAGAACCTGGAGAAGATCGAACGGATCGAGGAGATCTTCCGTTCGGAGGAGAGTACTCCGGACCTGTTTTTCAATGTGCTGGAGAAGCAGAGGGGGCGTCTTGACAAGGCTCGAGAGCAGCATGGGGAGTATATCTCACCCACGGCGTTTCGGAAATGAGACACCGCGAGAGCTCGAAAGACGGACATGATCGATCCGAAATCGGATAAGATCCCCCGGTTGGCGCCATAAGTCCTTTAAATTGAGCAGAACACGGTTCTTTTTCAGGTGGCCCGAAATTTGCTCCTCTATTTTGTGGAAAGTTTAATGGAGGTGACACGTCATGAAACAATATGCTGCTGTTTTACTGGTTGTTGTTCTCGCCCTTGCGGCCGGATGCACCACCACGCAAAAAGGAGCGGTGGGCGGCGCCGCCGTGGGAGCGGGAGCGGGCGCCATCATCGGGCATAATTCAAAATACGGTACCGGAACCGGTGCGGCGGCCGGCGCCGTGATCGGGGGCCTGGTCGGGGCCCTTGCGGGAGATGCATACGAAGAACACCAGGAAAAGAAGATGAGAAACCGCCGGGAGGCCGCTGAGGATTACTCCGAGGGGAACTGGACCTCGAACGACGATCTCTGGGATTGATAAGGAGCAGGAATTCCCCTCCTTTGCCGTCTCAGCCCCCCGGCGGATAAAACGGTTGACAACATAACGCAAAAAAGGCAAACCCTCCAAGGTATTAATCGGTCCTTCACGTTGAAATGGACCAATTTTTTTTGGAGGTTTTTTTTTCCATGATGAATGGATTATCCTTTCTCAAACGAGCAATCATTCCGATTTCCCTTTTTCTGGTTTTTTCCCTTCAGGGTTGCAGGATTCAGGAGGAGGGGGCCGGGCCCGTGCAGGAGGAAAAGGCGCGGGAAAACACGGCCATCGCATCCGGAATCCTCAAAGTCGGGAAAATCGACAATAAAAACCAACTGGCACAGGGGATATGGGCTCATGGTTATCTGGGGGATTATATCCTGGAAAACAACCAGATCCGCGTGATCATCAGCAACCCGGAAAAATCCATGAACTACACCAGAAGCGGCGGCCATATCCTCGACCTCACTCTCCGGAAGTACACGTATGACTATATTAACGCTATTTACACCCGGGTGGGACACTCCCCCGATCCGCAATACTCCTATAAAAGGATCCTGGTGAAAACCACCGGCTATCCGGATAACGGGGCCGCAATCGTGGTCTCCGGAAGAAGCGAGGATAAAAAGGAGGCCTATACGATCAGCACCGAGTACCTTCTCAAACCGGATTCCAATGTCCTGGAGATGACCACGACCGTAACGAACATTTCCACCGGGACCTTGAAGGCTCTTCCGGTGGGAGACACCATCGACTGGGGCGTTTGCTCCACCTTTGTGGGAGATCTGGGAATCATCGGTACCGGGGCCTATAAACGGATCGAGGGCAAGGAATGGTTCTGCGGATTTGTGGACGATTTCAGCGCCGGTTTCACCTGTGAAAATAACATGATCGATGGAGAGTACAAAACCTATAAATCCGTGGTTTCCTATGAAAAGCCCGACCTCGCGGTGGGGGAGACCATTAGCTGCAAGCGTTACCTGGTAGTGGCGGACAAGAGTCTTTCGAAGATCTCCGATTTCAACTTCAAGATCAGAAAGTCCAAATTCGGTTTTATCAGCGGTACGGTGGTACAGCACGATACGGATGAACCGATTCCCGATGTGGACGTTCGGATCATTGTCTCACGCAAGGGTGATCAGGCGGTTCAGCCGCGTCCCTTCACCAGGATCTATTCCGATGAAAAGGGACAGTTCAACCTGATGGTGCCGGAGGGCAGTTATTTCATTCAGAGCAAGGCTTTTGCCAGGAGATCCGCCAGGAATCCCCTGAGCTTTTTTGTCCCGGACGGAGACACCTATGTGGTCAAGCTGAAGGCCTCCCGTACGAGCAAGCTTGGGTTCACCTGCCGGGATAATGAAACCGGGGAACTGTTGCCCTGTAAATTAACCATTGTCAATATCCCCCCCACGAACTTCGTCGACCGGGGACCCGGCACGGACCTGTATGCCAGAAACGTGTACTATTCCGCTTCCGGGGATGATACCATCGATCTGCCGATCGGGCGTTATAAAGTCGTTTTCAGCCGTGGGATCGAGTACGATACGTACGAGGAGGAGATCCTTGTCTCCTATACCACCAGGAACGTCATCAATGCGAAATTAAACCACGTGATCGACTGGGAGGGATACATTTCCGCCGATATCGGAGTCAGGACCAGTAACTCTTACGATTGTTTCGTTTCTCCGGAGGACCGGGTTGTAACCGCTGCCGCGGAAGGCGTGGAATACCTGGTCTCGGGAGACAGCAATACGGCAACGGATCTCTCCATTGCCGTCGAGAACAAGAAACTGGAAAAATTCCTGAAAACCGGCATCGGCAAGAGGATCGAGTACCTGGGGGAAGAAAATCCGGGCCATTTCCTGGTATGGCCCATTTTTGCGGAGGATCTCGAGGCAGCGGCGGACAACTCCGTCCTCCAGAGGACCAGTCCCCGCAAGATCATGGAAACCCTGCGCTCCATCCACCCCCGTTCCTTCATCCAGATCTGCCGTCCCCTGTTTCCTTTTGAAGGTTATTTTTCCCGCTTCGGTTACGATCACAAGGAGAAACGCCTGATCGAGGAGAAGGATTTTTCCTATGATTTCGACCTGGTCGAGATGTGGGAGGGAAAGAGAATGGGCGTTACCAGGGAGAGCCTCCAACTCTTCTTCGATATTGTCCTGACAGGGCATCCCTCCATCATTCCCATGGCCGGGAGCTTCAGCCGGGAAACCGTGGGGGAGGAAGTCGGTTACCCGAGGGTCTACATCGCCAGCTCCACGGACGACCCCTCCCAAATCACGGAGGCCGATCTTCTGGAATCCGTGAATAAGGGAAATATCATGATCACGAACGGGCCCATTATCAAGTTTACGGTCAATGGACAGCCTCCCGGTTCCATGATCACGGATACGGACGGCGAGGTGGAATGTTACATCGAGGTCAGGGCCGCCCCATGGGTCCCCATGTCCCATATCGATCTGAACATGGACGGGATTTTCCTTCGCCGGATCATCCAGCCACCCTCCACGGAAATCCAGCGATTTCCGAAAAAAGACGATCCGAACGATAAGAAAAAGGGCCATTACACGGTGAAAATCAAAAAGGACACCCTCCTCAACGTAATGGTGATCGGCAGCGGGAAAAACACCCTTTCCCCGGTTGTTCCACCCCATCCCTTCCAGGGAACCGGAGTTCATACACTTGCCGTTACGGCCCCTGTTATCGTTGATTTCGACGGGAACGGGAAGTACGATCCACCCTCCAAGGATATGATCGGGTACTGATTCTGAGCATGGACGGAAAACCGGACGGGGCGATTGGATCGAAAGATTCCGATCGCCTTTATTTTTTCAAGGGAGCGGGAATATGAAATCGATTTTTTCCGGATCCGGCGAATGGTACAAGGGAATGCTGCATGTTCATACCACCGAATCAGATGGCAGCGTTTCCCCGGAACACGTTCTCAAGGCTTACCGGAATATGGGGTATGATTTCATCTGCCCTACGGATCACTGGAAGGTCACTCCAAAACCGAAAAAGTCCGGTTCACGGATACTCCACATCCCGGGAGTGGAGCTGGACGGCGGGACTTCGGGTGTGGGCGATTTTCATTTCGTGGGCATCGACGTCAAACCCGGTTCCAGGTTTCATTCCAGGGGACACGATAAAAATCTCACCCCCCGGGATATGGTCGATGCGATCCTTGCCGGAGGCGGCCTGCCCGTTCTGGCCCATCCCTCCTGGAACGGCGTTTCATGGGTCGATATGATCGATGTGGCGGACGATCTCTTCGGGCTGGAGGTCTGGAACACCGGATGCGACGTGGAGATCGGGCGTGGCCAGTCGGACGTGCAATGGGACGACCTCCTCTCCCGGGGATATCGGATCATGGGTCTGGCCGTGGACGATTCCCATCGTTTTTATCGCGATGCCATGAAGGCCTGGGTCATGGTGAGGGCCACATCGCTTACCCGGAAGGCCATTCGATCCGCCCTGGAAAAGGGCCGCTTCTACTCCTCCACGGGCCCCTCCATCCTGGAGATCAGATACGATCGAAAGAGTATTTCCGTGAAAACCTCGCCGGTACGGAGGATCGATCTGGTGGCTTCTCCCCGAAGGGGGGATACGGTGGAGTCGCCCGAGGGGATGTTTCTCACGGAACACACCTTTTCCATCCCCAAAAGCGCCACATACGTTCGAATCCGGATCAGGGACGCGGTGGGGCGTTTCGCCTGGTCCAATCCCATTTATTTCGGTTGATACGGGATTCAGCGGCCCTTCAGTTCCCTGTTCGCCTCCATGTCGAAAAGCATGGCGAAAAGCAGGGACTGGAACCCGATGAAGGTGCAGAACACAATCGTGAGGGCGGTAATCTGGGGGACATGACCCTGCAGGTTCCAGAGATGGAAAAGGCGGAGAATGAGGGGCACATCCAAAAGGAGCAGCAGGCTCCCGAAGCTGTAAAAGAGCACCAGGGGATGGAAATCGCGGATCACGTATTTCTGAAACATTCTTTTGAAAAAGAGCCTGAGGATCAGAAACGAGATGGAGAAAATCACCCTGGGGATTTTGATCCCGCTCTTTTCCCCGATGTTGTAAACCGGTTTCACAGGAACGTCCATAACCCGCATGTTGTAGATATTGAGGGTGACGAGAAAATCGTTCGGCATGCCGTACCGGGGATAGATGTTCTCGATGGGAACCAGTTGGAGGGCCTTTTTATTCAGCACGGTATAGCCGGTTTGTGAATCGGTGACGTGCCAGTACCCGCTGGCGATCTTGGTCATGAAGCTGAGGGCGGAGTTTCCGAGGTAGCGGATGTGCGGGATGGTTTTCCAGGCCTCGCCGGTGATCAGGCGGTTGCCCTTGGTATAATCGGCCCGGTCCTCGACGATGGGATCAAGGAGAGCGGGAAGGTCGGCGGGATCCATCTGACCGTCCCCGCCCATGACCACGGCCGCATCCATGTCGTTTTCCCGGCACCAGATATAACCCGAGCTGATCGCGCCTCCCACCCCGCGGTTCCGTTTGTGCCGGAGCAGGATCACCTTGGGATTTTCAGAGGCGATCTCGCGGACGATCCCGGCGGTGTTGTCGCGGCTGCAATCGTCCACCACAACGATCCTGTCGATAAAGTCCGGCATGGTATGAATCGTCATGCCGATCAGTTTTTCCTCGTTATGAGCCGGCACGACAACGCCGATTTTCCTGTTGCGATACATCGGATGGTCTTCCCCTGTTTCCTGTTCGGAATACCGTTAATTATGATGGTAAAGGATCTTTCAATCACCGGGAGGAATCTGTCAAGGGCAAAGGCGATTCACTCTTCAGGGCCCTCCATGATGCCTTCCACTGGAATGGTGAGTGCGTAGCCGGTTCCGGGGCTTTGAAGATCCACCCCGATTTCCGCGAGGGTTTCATAGAGATTATCGAGGATATTGGGATCTTCCGAGATTCCGAAGATGGTTTTATTGTAGGATTTCGGCGATGTCACCAGGTCCCTTAACCCGGCGAAAATGGGGACTTCCTGGGCGAGGAACTGCATCACGCTCTCCGATTCCATGGAAACAATTCCCCGGACATCAAGGTTTACCATGGCGGGAACGATGTCCCCCACCAGGTCGGGATTGTTGACGACAACGATTAAGAGTTTCATTGTGGAGCACCTCGAACGTGTTTTGTTATTTTGATCTCGCCCGCCTTACTCAGTGCAATCTTTGTCATAACCGGGCCGATTATTTCAAAGAAAATCGTCGTGGCGGCGATGGTATTGATGGTATAAGCCGCAATCAGGCGGCCCTGGTCGCCGAAGAGGGAATCCGGACCTCCCAGCTGGCGGTTGACCATCAGGGCCAGCCCGATGGCCACGCCGGCCTGGGACAGGATCCCGAGACCCAGGTATTTCCTCACCTTTTCCTCCGCCCTCGAAACCGTGGCCCCCAGGAAGGCGCCCCCGACCAGGCCCGTGGAACGCGCGATGATGTAAATCGGGGCCAGAAGACTCAGGTTTTTTAATATATGGAGATCCAGGTGGGCCCCCGCAAGCACGAAAAATAAAATATACACGGGATGCGTAATCTGCTTGATCGAGGAATACGTCCGTTCCGCCTCATGCTTCGAGAGATTCACCACCACCATACCCACGGCGAGATTGGCCAGGATCAGGGAGAGGTGAAGCACATTGGCCAGCCCGGTGGCCAGGAGGATCGCACCCACGGAAAGGGTTAAAAGCTCGGAGCGGGACCGGGTACGGGAGGATGCAAAGGTGAGACCCAGACCGATGATACCCCCGACCGCAAGGCCCCCGATGATCTCGAAAAGCGGTCCGGTTACAAGGGAGGCGAAAGAGGCGTGTCCACCCCCCAGGATGATCTTCGCTCCCGCGATGGAAAAGGCGTAAATCATGATGGCCAGACCGTCGTCCAGTCCCACAACGGCCAGGAGCAAACTCGTCATGGGACCCTTTGCCTTGTATTCATGGATGACGGCAACGGTGCCGGCCGGAGCGCTCGCCGGGGCCATGGCCGCAAAAACCAGTCCCACGGTTATGGCCATGGCGCCTGTATGGAAGGTGATTTTTCCGTAGAAAAGAACCAGGAGAAAAACCAGGGCAAAGGCCCCGAAGGATTCGGCCAGGATGATGACGAACAACTTCGGCCCCATCCGTTTGAACAGATTTTTCGAGAGCTCGGTTCCGATCAGGAACGCCACGATCCCCAATCCGAACTCGCTCACCAGGGTCAGTTCATTCACGGTATCGAGGTTCATCAGGTCCAGGAAGGAGGCGCCGAAGATGACGCCGACCACCAGGTATCCTACCACGGAAGGCAGGCGGATCAGTTTGGCGATTTTCCCCCCCGCGTGACCCAGGATCAGGATCAGGCCGATGAGGAGCCAGTTATGGGTTTGCTGCAGGATGTCCGTCAGGTGTTGCCACATGGGCGATAACCGCTATTTCTCGTGAGCGAGGAATGTGTCGATCACGGCATCCGGATCCGGGGCCCTTTTCAGGCTGTCCACGAACCCGGGGAGTTTCAGGAGATGACTCAGGTGGGAAAGGAGCTTCAGATACATGTTCACCTTGGTCAGCGGGGTGCCCATGAGGATCACGATTTCAACCGGTTTGCCGTCCACGGCCTGGAAATCGATCCCCGGCGATTTTCGCCCGATGGCCACGATGAAATCCGATACCCTGTTCGTTCGAGCGTGGGGTATGGCAACGCCGTTTCCGATGCCCGTGGAGGCTTCGTTTTCCCTCTTGAACACGTGTTCGAGAAATCCGTCGAAGTCCACGATTTTTTCGTTATCCTTCAGGCATTTGGCAAGTTCCCTGATGATCTCGTCCCGGGATTCTCCCTTGAGATCCAGGAGGATCTGGTTTTTTTTCAGTTTTTCGCCGAAGCTGATCTTTTTCATACCCTCGGGTGCGGGCTGTGAAGACATGGTCGGTAACCTCCTTGAAACATTATATTGAAAGATCGGGAAATTCAATCGCCCAAAAAACATGTAACCTAATATAGGGGGCGGAACAGGTGTCAAGGATCAATTGACTTTTCCTTTGCGATCCGTGGACGGTTCGGGCGTTTTCCCGCTTTCACTCCCTCCGATATTTTTAGAAAGATTCCTGTAACGGCGGTACAATCCCGGTTTGGCGAAAATCATGATCGGGTTCCGCTCGAAAAAGATCGTATAGGCCATGATCGCCTCGCGTCGGTTCCCGATGGCATCCAGGGAAAGCCCCAGGTGCTCGTATATTTCGCCGGCCTGGAGGCGCCTCGTGGTGATGTACAGATGATACGTCGCCTCCCTGTAACGACCCAGCCGGACAAGGAACTGCCCGAGCGTGCTCCGGCAGTCGTGATGCTCGGGCCACCAGACCAATGCATGCTCCATGGCCTCGATTCCCACCCGCTCCATTCCCGGTGAACTCATCCCGCGATTGTGGTATTCCACAACCATCTTACCCCGCTTGAACAGGGCATCGCTGATAATGGGACGGATGGTCTGGAATTCCCAGGGAATGAGGCAGAGGATAACAAGCACGGCCAGAAGCCACCGCAAAAGACGGCTCAAAACGAGCTGGATGGTCCCACCCACGGGGCGGTGAAAGTTCTCCAGAAAAACCGAAATCCGGAGGGCGTTCCAGTTGAACTCCACGGGAATCATCACGGTATCGGAGAAGAATTTCGTATGGGGGACCAGGATGCCGGGAAGGCCGCAAAGAAGGAAAAACAAGACGGAACTGGTTGGCAATCTCAAAGGGTAGGCCATCATGGACGGGAAAAAGGAACAGACCAGACCGCACAGGGCGCCGACACGGATCCACCGGTTCACCGGGCTGGTCTCCTCGATGGGACGAATTAAAGTGCGGATCAGAATCACGATCAGAACGAAAAGAAGGGCCGGACCCAGGAATCCCAGCTCAGACCAGGAATGGAGGAGCTCGTTGTGGGCCGCATTGGAATACATCCCGATATAACGGAGCCGGCCCGGTTCGGATAACAGATACGGCGAGGATTGCTGCACGTACTGAAAGGTGAAATTTCCCGCACCGGTTCCCAGCCAGGGATGCCCTTTTACGATTTCCAGGGATTGCGACCAGATGACCAGGCGGCTTTCACCCCCGTAATGCCATCTCTTCGAGGAAAACGCCTGTGTGAAGATGGAGGGGTTGTGGGGATTTATGGGAAGGGGAGAGATGAAGAATATCGTGATCAGCAGGAATCCCAGGAAGAGAAGCTCGAGCCTGAGTTTTCTCCTTCGCCAGAACCAGGCGGGCTTGTATTTCAGGAGATAAACAGCCAGAACCAGGAGGGCCAGGATCACACCCGCGTTGGACTGGATGGACCAGCATACCACAAGGGCGGCATAACTCGCCATAATCGCAAACAGGGTATAGATCTCCAGCAACTTGCCCCTCACATGCAGGTAGAGGAGGATATTGAGGGGAAAGAGCACGGCGATATAATCGGCGACATATCCCGAGTTGCCGAGTCCGGCGGCGAGGAATCCCCGCCAGTCCCCCAGGCGCGGGCGGACATTCATGTATTCCGGGAAAAATCGCGCTGAAAAATCCTCGCCCAGTACCCATAGAGCGGTTATGCAGGCGGAAAGGGACAGTCCCCAGATCAGCAGGAAAACCCGCCTTCGGTTGCCGTATGCCCAATCCTGGATCATGAGAAAAAAGAGAAAGAGGAAAAAGATCCGGCGTACCTCGTCCCACCACAGGGAACGGCTCTCAGCGGCAAACCCGGAAACCAGGTTGAGGAGGAGATAAAGGGCCAGGACCCCCGTGACAGGCGACAGCATCAGACGGAAGGGACGTTTGAACAGAACCCCGATGAGGGTGGTGCAGAAAAGGGCCTTGATCCAGAACTCGATCCAGGCGGTTTTCGGAAGATTGAAACTCTCGAAGGTGAACCGGGTGATAAAGAGGCTGGTGCCCGCCGCGAGGAGAACGAACATACCCCCTCTCAACAGATCATACCAGTCGCTGGATTTGAACGAGATCTTTCGGATCATTGCAATTGCCCGCTTGTTTTCATGAGTGTATTTAAGATGTAAAAGCAGAATCCGGCCTCCTGTAAACAAAAAACCGAATAGAAAACACTTGAACCCGCGGATTTATCTGCTGTGAAATAGTTTTCGTGTTTCGCTTTACTTTCATCATATTCTGTCTTTTCCTGCTTTTTCCAAAGGTGACGGTGGGGGAGGAAAATCCCGCCGGGAGCGGCGGCAGGCGCTTTCGTATCGGGTTTCTCCGATCCGGGGAAGACCACAGACCCGATCTGAACTGGTACGAGGCCATGAAACGCTTTCTCCTCGAACAGCCCTCGGTAAGGGCCGGGCTCCTCGAAAAAAAATACTCCGGGATCGTTGTCCTGCCCACGGACGGTTACCGTGATATGCTCCAACGCATGGATCTGGGGGAGTTTGACCTGGCCTTTTGCTCGAGCGTGATCTTCGTCGAGCAGCAGGGCGATTACCGCTCCATCCTGCAGCTCCGGGGTGAATTCTTCGATCCCAGGGCACAGGGAACCCTCCGTAAGGGCGTGGTTTTTACCGGGAAAAACAGCCCCCTTTTCTCCATGGGGGAACTCACGAAAGAAGCCGTGGGAAGCCACATCTCCTCCCACCCCATGGCCTTTGTATCCGCCCATAACGCCACCGGATACGTGTATCCCCGTCTGGCCGTCTGGAGGAAGTACGGGGTCCGGGAACCCGGAGACATTATCTTCTGCGGTTCCTCTGAGGAAGTGGTGAAATACGTTGTGAACGGTCTCGTGGATATCGGGGCGTGCGACAGCGCGACCTTTGAAACCGTGCTGAAATCCTCATATCCCGATCTGGAGCCGGATGTTTTTGCCAGGGTGCTGTTCGAAACCCCTCCCGCTCCGACCAGCCCGGTCGTGATCCGCTCCTCGCTTCATCCCCGAAAATCCAAGCTCGGAAGGGCCCTGAAGGCGTCCCTCAAGATTTTCTACAATAATTCCACACAGGAAAATGTTCCCCGGATCACGGACACCAGGGATGAAAACTTCAAAAATCTTCGCGAGGAGATCGCCGCCTTCCACACCCTGATCGAAAACAGGCCCCTCGCTCCTGATATCGTAAACCCTCCTCCCTCGAATGGGAATAATGATCCGGAACTCCGGGGGATGGGAAAAGATAATTGACATATTGGCCCGATTACGATCAATTTCCACCGTTTGTAGTGACGGGGGGGATTGAGAAGTATATAAAACTATTATGAACGGAATCGACTTCACAGCTCGAAAGTATTCGTCCGGACCCATAACCGGGATCTGCCTCAAGGCATACAACCACCTGGATATCCAGTCCGTGCCCTTTGACCAGTTGAAAGAGGAGCCAATGGAGCCGTTCAAACTCGAGAAATCCACTCGCAGCCGTTGCACCGTGAGTTTCGATTTCACCGGAAACGGCTCTACAAAAAGGATTTACGTCAAACGCTACCGCGTCTGGCGAATCGCACGAAAACTGGGTTATCTCTTCATCTCCCCAAAGGCATACCGGGAATGGAAACTCGGTTATTCCCTGCTTCAACGGGGCATCACCACCCCGATTCCCCTCGTCGCGGCCATGTGGAAGAAGGGGCCGTTCGTGAAGGAAAACTACCTCGTGACCCTCGGGCTCGAACCTTACAGGCCCGCCCCGGAATGGTTCAAAGGCATGCCCGCCGGGAGTGAAAGGAACGAATGGATCCGCGACCTGGCCCGGTTTGTAAGGCGCGTCCACAACGTTGGGTTCTATCACGACGATTTTAACCTGGCCCATGTGTTTATTCACGATCCCGGGAAGGGCGAAAGGGATTTCGCCCTGATCGATCTCGACAACGGACGCCTCATGAAACATGTTCCCAGTCGACTGGCGATCAGGAACATATCCCAGATTTTCCGATCCATGGACGATTCCATCGTGTCCCGGGAAGAGAGGCGCCTGTTTCTCAAAACATGGTTCGGAACCACCCCGCCCGAGGATTTCATCCGCAGGATCAACCAGCTCGTCCAGAGAAAACAAAGCCACGCCCTGGTTTGATAATATCTGTCTGTTCCCCCTTGGGGAGAAGTGACTCAACCATAACATTTTAATGTTGCATTGTATTTTCTAAATTAATATCATCCTGACAATGTCTGTTGGAAAGTTTCATACAATCAAGATTTGATCTATCGAGTATGCCGTTACATTTATTTTAAATAGATGTTGCATATGATGGCATACAATTGAAAACGGAAAGGATTATAGGAGATATGAGTGGGAGTTTATTAAATGAATACATCGAGAAAAGAATGAGTGCAATGGACCTTGAGAACGAATTGATGAGACTCATAAAAGAATACAATAAGATTAAAAAATCTTTTCTTGTAATAATAGCTGCGGATATGGAAAAAGCCACATCACAGCATATTTCTGATATTTCATTGTCAATGTCTGATTATCAAATTTTACACGAAATGCTAAGAAAATGTCATAGTAAATCTATTGATATATATATCGAGACTCCCGGCGGATCTGGTGAAGCAACTGAAGAAATAGTTGAGTTTCTTCATACCAGTTTTGACACGGTCGACTTCGTTATTGCAGGGGAAGCGAAAAGTGCTGGAACTCTTATGGCATTGTCTGCTGACGAGATTTACATGACGGACAGTGGAAGTCTGGGGCCTATTGATGCACAGGTTAGAATTGGACGCTCAGTGGTATCAGCTTTCGACTATGTACAGTGGATGGAAACCAAACGAAAAGAGGCTGAAAAAACAAAACAGCTCAATCCGGTTGACGCTACGATGATTGCCCAGATAACGCCGGGCGAATTTGAGGGTGTGTTTCACGCCCAACAACTCGCTGTAGATAAGTTGAGGGAGTGGTTACCAAAATATAAGTTTAAACATTGGGAAAAGACTCAGACGAGAAAAATTCCTGTTACTGATGAAATGAAAAAGGCGCGAGCTGAAGAAATTGCTAATAATCTTATCGACCATTCAAAGTGGCGTTCTCATGGTCGTTCTCTTAAAAGAAAGGATTTAGAGGAATTAGGTCTCCGCATCAATAATCTCGAAGAGGATCCTCCAATATGTGAAATCGTTTACAGGATAAAAACTGTTATAAAACTGCTTTTTGGTTCCAGTACACACTTTAAGATGTATATAACCGCAGAAGAGAAAATATTCCGTGATGCATTAACTCAAGGAGGCAAAGGTGCAGGACAATTACAGGTTCCAATTGCGGAATTTGAAGTTAAATGCCCAAAATGTGGCAAACGGCACTTATTATATGCGAAATTCGGATCAATTCCATCAGGAATGGAGAAGAAGATCAAAGAAAAGGCAATGAAGTTCCCAGCATCGAACAAGTTGGATTGTGAGTGTGGTTTCCAATTTGATCTTACTGGCCTGCGTAATCAGATTGAAAAGCAGACCGGACAGAAAATCATTGACTGATACTGCTGTTATGTATTAGAGTATTTATATTGAATATTTGGGGGTGACTGTGAAAAATAAGAAAAATCCTAACAAAAATAATGATAACGAGTTTGAGTTCACGTTACATTTTATCGAAGAAGTCAAGAACAACAAGTATGGAGCAATTATAGGGAAGTCTGACGTGGTTGATCCCCGTATGAATGAGCCTACCACATACTCCTCGGATGAGGAAGAAACTCCTATCTTTAGCTTCTGCAATTGAGTTCTCCCTGAAGCCAGGTATCAGGGATCAAACGCTATAAAGTGTTTCAATAATGCTGTCTTCTTTATCTTACAGTTCCTGTTTAGACTGTATTGTATTCAACCGTTTTTTTTCTCTATATCGTTCGCTTTTCTTCCTGAGGATAATCGCGATGAGGGTATAACCCCGCGTCCCGCTCATCGCTTTACGCCCCCTGCCCCTCATTTTCCCCTTGCCAGAAACGTTTCTTTCTGAAAACTGAAACAGTATAAAATCCCACAACCGGAGGATTCTTATGATGAAGCGTTTCTGTTTTTATGCCTTTTTGGTTCTTCTCCTTGTTTCCCTCCTTTCGATCAGCTCGTGCTCGCCCTCCCGGCAGGCGCCCGCATCGCCCCTTCAGAAAAAAGTCCTCGAGAGCCTTGCGGGAAAACAATCCGGGTATGATACGGATTTCCTGATCGGGAAACAGGATTTCGTGATCGAACGACACGTGGAGGACGGCGTGATCCATCGCATGGAATGGACAAAAAGCGGCCCCCTGTTCTTTAACGCCGTCAAGCTGGACCTCACCAAACCCCATCTTCACCTGGAGGTGGAAAAGGGTCAGGATACCCTGTTTGCCGGGGAAAAGGTGGCGTCCGTGGCAGAAAGGGAGACATATCCCGGCCATACCGTGGTGGCGGCAACAAACGGGGATTTCTGGGGGAAACGATACACACCCGTCGGACTTTTCGTGGATGACGGCACGATCTTCAAAGGCCCCCACGACCACCGCAGCGTCTTTGTCGTGGATAAGGAGGGGGTTCCTCACATCATCAGGGGCGGTATGAAAATCAAGATTCAAACCAAACGCTCGAGTTTGGAAATCGACGCGATCAATCCCCTGAATCCCGATGAGGACAAGGCGATCCTCATTACCGGCCGGTACGGCGACAAGGTCAGCTTCGGGAAACCCCATGATGTTTTTCTCCTGAAACGGATCGGCTCCGAATTTCTCCCCAACCAGGCCTGCCCGGTCAGGGTCGAGGTGTTCCTCCCGGATACCAACGAAGTGCCCTGTACGGAGGGTGGATTTCTCCTGGCCGTGAAACCCGGGGCCTCCCCCCGATTCCAAAAGAACCTCAAACAAGGCGACGAGGCCGAGATCCTGGCCACACTCGAGGATTTCGATAAACCCGTGGTTCTGGCCTTGGGAGGCATTCCCCGCATTATCCGCGACGGTAAAATCACGATTGAGTACGAGGCGGAAAAAATCCGGGAAAACTTTTCCACCACCCGCCATCCCCGCACCGCTTTGGGGATCTCGAAGGATCGGAAAACCGTGTTTCTCGTTGTTGTGGACGGACGGCAACCCTCCCTCAGCATCGGGAATAGCCTCCCCGAACTGGCCGCATACCTGAAAAAACTGGGTGCGTGGGACGCCATGAACCTCGACGGCGGCGGCTCCTCCACCATGTGGGTAAGAGGGGAAATCACGAGCCGCCCCTCAGATGCAACCGGACCCCGAACGGTTACCAATTCCCTTCTCGTGGTGTCGAGCTCGAACCCGGACGATCCCGCCCATATCGAGCTGGGACCCGACGAATTAATGCTTCCCGTGGGTGCGAAGATCCAGCTCCCACCCTCGATTTACGACGATCATTACAACCCCCTCGAGGGACAATTCCCGGTCAAATGGGAGGTCTCCGGAAAAATCGGTCGTATGAAAGGCCAAATGTTCCTGGCCGCGGATCAGGAAGCCGGGGGGAAAATTACGGCCAGCCTCGATGGCGCCTCCGATTCCATAAACGTCAAGCTGGTTCGTCCGAAGGAAATCGAGGTGAAACCGGACATTATCCTGATGAGAACAGGGGAATCCAGTAAGATCGCCATATCTGCCAGGGGACCGGATGACGCCATTCTTTACACAACCGCCGGCATGATCGAAAGCCGGGTGCCAGACGGCCTCGAGTGGCTTCCCAACCAGGGACTCGTTCTCGGGAAGAAAAAGGGTAAATTCGCCTTAACCCTCGAGCTGGGGGGGATCGCCAGGGAAATCCCGGTGTACGTGGATCATTTCAAAACCACGGTTGTGGAAGGGTTCGACGATCCCGGGGAAGTGGAACTCAGCACGAAAAACTGCGACGACAAAGCGACCAATCTCGCCGTGGAAACGAAAATCAAAAAGGAGGGGGCATCCGCCCTTCGGGTCAATTACAAGCTCACCCACGGGGGCACATCAGCTGTTTACCTCACCATGAACCGCCCCATTCCGGGACGTCCCCATCGCCTCGGGTTCTGGGTTTACGGAGATGGAAAGGAACAGTGGCTCCGGGGCTTTATCGCGGATAAAGACGGCGATGAGTTCATCGCCGATTTCACAAGCGGCACAAAGGGCGTGTTCTGGGAGGATGAATGGCGATACGTGGAAGTCCAGCCCTCGACCCTTCCCCCGAAATGGAGCAATCCCACGGCCACCATGGATTACCCCCTTACTTTGAAGATGATCTACCTGGTTCAAACCCGGGAGGCGAAAAAGAGCGCGGGCTCGATCCTCATCGACGCCTTCAGCGCCGAATATCCGGGGGACTAGGCGGCCGGCGGCTGGCGGCTGGCGGTCAGCAAGCTTCGGAACTACGACGCGACAAGGGCGGCCTTGCGTCCTGCTGATTGGGAGAGGGATGTACTTTGATCCCTCAGGTCCCTTGCGTCCCTTGTATTATTTTTTTAAGAGAGTTATTCCGTTTGTGGCAGGGGGAGGATCCCGAAGATCCCTTCCCAGCTGTACTCCGGTCCCAGGGCCGCCGTTCCGGGCTCGCACTGTCCCGCAGACCACCGGGTGGCCTGGGAGAGCATACCCTCGAGCCCGGGGGTGAATTCCGGGTGGGGGCTGAACAGGATCACACGGCCCCTCCCGAACCGGGAGGCCACGATCGCATCACGTCCCTTCATCTGACCCGAAGGGGCGCCCGATGCATGAAGGTCCGTTTCAAATTTTGCCAGGGAAACATAGGGTGGGAGATAGGGATCGTTGCCTGGAACGAAGATCGGGCCGTTTTCGAAATGGATCTGGAACGGAACCTCGTTTTTGCCGGATTTTGTCAGGGCCATGCATTTGATGGTTTGTTTCCCGCGGGCCCAGTTGTCGAGGTCGTGGAGACGGGTATTCACGAGCTGGAGATCCTGCATGGATTCCTTCCACCCGAGTGTGGGGAGGTAGGCTCCTGCACAGATTCCGATAAAGCCGCCCCCCTGGGATACGAATTTCTCGATGGCGCGGCATCCTTCCTTACCCAGGGCGTCCCGGATCCCGCTTCCCGAACCGCCCGGTACGATCAGGACCCGGTACTGTTTCAGGGCGCCCCCGGTGATGTCCGATTCCTTCACCTCGGATAAAACCAGGTCGTCGTATTTCCCGAGCACGTTTTGGATCGCGGATGTACTGCGAGAAATAGTACCGTTTCCGGTATACAATGCGACATTGATTTGTGGGAGGGGTTCGGTGACGGGATGGATTCCAAAGGCCACCAAGGTGATCACCAGTACAACGGCAACTCCGACAGCGAGAACCTGCTTCATGGCAACTGCTCCAGGAACGGGAATTAATCAGCGATAAAACAACAGGAACGACAACACGTCGCTGAGAACAGTAATTATGTACAATTAGAAAGCTTTTACCCCGAAAGGGAGCTGTCCTGTCAATCAAAAAATCCACCCGCCGGGAAGATTTTGGGGTCAATCCCCCAAAAGTATCCAAATTTAATTCTCCGAAGCCACTTCAATGCGTTTTGTAATCATACTCTTTATATAATATTGCGAAGAGACAAAAGGGACGAAAAAGACGCAGGAAATGTTACCTATGTCTTGGAACAACCAACGAAGGCGCCAGCCGCCAGCCGCAGGACGCAAGCCGCTTGTAACGCTCAAAACAGGTTCCCCCGGTTCAGAAGATCCTTTGGATCGAGGGTCTGTTTGACTTTTTTCATATCCTCCATGCCCTTTACCCCGATCATGAGCTGGAGGAGGTTTTTCTTGAGCTTGCCGATGCCGTGTTCAGCTGCAACGGTTCCCCCGAGCCTGACCGCCTCCCGGGCCAGCTCGAGATACAGATCCTTTCCCATCCGATACTCCTCCCCATTTCGCGGGATGATATTGACGTGAAGGTGATTGTCCCCGATGTGGCCGAAAATCACGTATTCCAAGCCTGCCTCCCCGATCCGGGAACGGTACAGCCCGAGCATGGTCTCGAGGTGCTCGTTCGGAACGGCGAAATCCGTACCGAGCTTGGTAATGCCGGGATGATCCGACTTGATCCGGCCGATGATGGAATTGATGGATTCGGGAACCACATGGCGGAATTCGTGCATTTTCGCAATCCCGCCGGGATCGAACTCGGCCCATGTGTTGTCCAGGGAGCTGTTCGAACGGGCGAGCATCTGTTCCAGCACGGAACAGATCCGGTCCCCGGTTTCCTCCTCACTGTAAAGCCGTTCGTAATACACGATGGATCGGGCAAATTCGGGCAGGGGAGGGATGATGCCGCCCGGACCCTCCTCATTGTGTTTTTCCCTCAGGAGGGAAACCGCGCCGGGTCCGAAGTATTCCAGAGCCTGGGGAAGGGAGATGTCGTCCACCTGATATCCATCCACGGTTTCCCCCCGGGCCATCCTTACAAACCGCACCGCGTCCGTTTCCGATGGAAAGTAGATCATGGCCCCGAGGATATTCGCCGGATAAGGAACGAGGCGGATTTCGATTTCCACAACCACACCGAGGGTGCCCTCCGACCCGATGAACAGATCAATGAGATCCATGCCGGATTCTGTAAAATACCCGGCCGTGTTTTTGGTTTTCGGAAGGGCATAATGGGGGATGGGTATGGAGAGTGGGCCTTTTTCGAGGGGAAGGGTTATGATTCCAGCCTCATCTGCCGTAAATCGACCCCTGGGGATATCGATGATTTCCCCGGAGGCGAGCACGACTTTCAAGCTGCGGATATACCGCCTGGTGGGACCGAAACCAAAGGTGCGCGCCCCGGATGCGTTGCACGAAACCGCCCCGCCGATATGTGCGGTTTTTTCCGTGGGATCCGGGGGATAAAACAGCTCGAGATCTTTCTCGCGGAATCCCTGGAGATCCCCGATCTTCACCCCCGGTTCGAGCCGGGCATACCATTCTTTTTTCGTTTCATCGTATCCCACCTCCAGGATGCGGTTCATTTTCTCGAGGGAGACAACGATCCCCCCCAGAGGAACGGCCCCGCCTGTAATTCCGGTGCGGCCCGAGGAGAGGGTCACGGGAAGGGACTTCATGAGGATTTCCCTGACGTCTGAGCCGGATTCCGGAAAAGCGATGCCATCGGCGTGGCCGGTTAGCCTGGATTCGTCCGACAGGTAATCCTGGTATCTTTCGTCGATGGGCTGGATGGAATACATTTTCCGGTATTTCCCTTTCCTGGTATATTTTATCGTTGACTTTGCCGTTGGTGGAGATTCAGATTCAAGATGTTTATTTGCTCTTTGTAAAAATCGCACAAACGATCAAGATTCTTTCCGGATATCGGGAAACCGGTGAAAGTCCGGTGCGAACCCGTCGCTGTAAGCGGGAACGAAAGCCCCGAAAGGCCACTATCCACTGTTACCGGATGGGAAGGCGGGGTAAGTAGAATGATCCGCAAGCCAGAAGACCGATCCGAAAAGTCTTCACGTTTACTTCTTCGGGTGTTAAGAAGGTGAAGGTTCTCAGGAACTCCCTCTTCATGCGAAGGGGGATTTTTATTTCCCCGTCGCCTGGAGGGCGGTTCCTCGTCCATCACCTCCATGCCGATATATTTTTCAGGAGGTGCTCCTAATGAAGAGGAGAACTTGGATTCTGGCGGTATGTCTCGCTTTCGCGACCGCCCTGGCAGCTGCTCAAACCATTTCGTGGACCTTTGCCCCCCCGGGGTACAAGGCCCGGGAAATCGATCTCGGTCCCGCCCTCGGTCCGGGTGAGGGATTCACCGGGGCACTCGCGGTCGATCCCGCGGATCCCGATATCGTCTATGCATCCACCGGTTACTGGCAACACAACTCCGTGGTCAGGATCGACCTGTCCGGTCCCACGGTGACAAAGGCGGCATCCGGGTATTTCGGATCCATCGGAGGTCTCGCCGTTCCCGGCCCGAACCAGCTTGTTGTCATCGATAACGACGATTATACCACGAACAGCATTCCCGGTGAGACGATCCTGATCTTAACGGATTGGAACACGGACGGCGATTTCGACGATGGGGGAGAGATCGAGGATCTGATCGCCCCCATACTGGTGGATGCCGCGATGGGCGGTTTCTCGGGCGCCCATGCCCGCATCGCGCCCTCCGGAGATCCGTCGAACATCCCATCCGGCTCCCTCATGTTCCAAAGCGCCGACGGCAACTCGAAAGCGGATCTCTTCTGTGTTACCGATCCCACTTCGAACACAACCGCCTCCTATCGTCCCGCCGGGTCGAATTATTTCACCGGTTTCGATTATAACGGGGGATTCGATTTCGATTCCCAGGGCAGGATTTTCATGGGAGCCGCCAATGCGTTCTGGACCGGGGAGGTGATCGCACTGGTGAATTCCAACTTGGACGAGGATATCGATTCGGGAGAATGGAACGACGTGGTAATCTCGAGCTCGCTTTACGGGGGGATTTCCGACCTGGCCATTGACGGCGAGGATGACGCCTTTGTGATCACCAATCCGTGGGGCGGGTTCCAGATCCAGTGTTTCGACGTCCCGGCGGATCCCCTGAACCAAAAGGCCTTCCTCGACAACTTTGCAAACACCGATTCCCCCTGGCTCACTTCGATCATCCTGACTTCCAGAACCGCGCCGTTCGAGCCGGATAATGCCCCGGGCGCCGTGATGGTGGTTGGCGGATACGCACCCGGGTATTTCAATGCCACCAATCTTCTCACCCTGACCCCCAATGACGGTTCCGGGGTCAGAGACTGGAACCTCTATTCAAAATGAAAACAGTCGCTTTACAATTTATCGTTTTAATCGTTGCGTTTTTTCACCCGAAGCTCGCCCTGGCTGGCGACCCCTATATCGACCGCGTGGTTCAGGTGGAATTCGGTTCCCCCCGGGATATCCTGTTCGAGGATCCGAATGCAGTTCTCGGGCCCCCGGAGGCATACGACGACCAGGGGCTCGGAGGTTCCGTGGACGTTCTCAATATCGGGGTCGGCGGCTCGGTTGTGGTGGAATTCAGGGATAACGTGATTTACGACGGACCGGGCGTGGATTTCACCATTTTCGAAAATCCCTTTTACGTGGGCGGCGATTTCACCCGGGTTTTCCTCGAACCCGCATTTGTGTTCGTCAGCTCGGACGGCGACGAATTCACCAGCTTTCCCGCGAATTACATCATCCCCGATCCCCCGCTCCCTGGCGGGGACGACGATCCGGATCATTATACGGGCTTTGCCGGAATCCGCCCCGTTTTCTCGAACTCGTCGAATGGCAACGATCCCCTGGATCCCTCCCTGAGCGGCGGGGACGCCTTTGACCTCGCGGACATCTCTGAGGCGGCAGCCCGGAAGGGCATCGATCTCCAGAACATCCGGTTTATCAAAATCCAGGATATCCGGCGAAAAATCGACGTGGATCAGGATGGCGAGATCATACCCGGTTCCACCTATCCCACGGTGAACGGTTTCGATCTGGACGCGATCGGGGCCATCCATTCCCGTGAACCGGAAGATCTTCTCTCCCTCCGTTCCCGCTGGTGGTGTTATGAATAAAAAGAAGTTCGGAAAACAAGATTCAGCCTTCACCCTGATCGAGCTCCTGATCGTGGTGGCCATCCTGTCGATCCTCTCTCTGATTGCGGTTCCGAACTTCCAGCGGGCCGCGATCCGGGCCAATCGGGCAGCCTGCGCCTCCAATCTCAAGGCCCTGGGATCGGGCCTGGCCGTTTACAAGGTGGATTATAATCGATTTCCCCTTGCGGACGGGCGTGCGGGGCTCGAGCCCAGCCCGGGGGAAACCGATCTCGGGAACGGGCCAGCTGCCAACGGCTCCTGGGATGGGGCCCCCCGCATCCTGACCACCCTCCACTACCTCTCGAGCGACAAGGCCCTGTTCTGCCCCACCCTCAAAAAGACCTACCGGGGAAGGGAACAGCGGTTCCGGTATGCCTATAATTCCTCGGCCTCCGACACCTTCGGTCCTTCTGGGGGGGCGAACAACATCGACCGGGAATCCGGCGATTTCTGGATCGCAAGGTGCGTCTTTGTTCCCCCGGACAGGAGTTTTCATCCCGAGTTCGAACACGTGTATCCCCATGGGGACGAACAACTCCCCGATGGCCGCATCGATCATGCATGCATGGAGAACGTGCTTTTTTCCGATATGAGGGTGAATCTCCGGAACGGCCGGCGCGATTTCCATGAATCCTTCGGCCTTCCCTATCACCCCCGAAAAAAGAAGTGAATTCCTTTCATTCGGTATATAAAGATTCTGTTAACCCCGTGAAAAGACTTGACCCGGGGGCAATAATGAGTGAGGGTGTTTCTCTTGAATATTAATCGAAAGGGGGGTGATTGAAACAGTTTTTTTCTGATTTTGAATAATACAAAAAAGGAGTACCAGGTAAAAATGAAAATGAATGTGTACAAATGGATTGTGATCGGACTGGCTTTCGGGATTCTGTTCGCCGGCGCCGCCGCGTTCGGGGACGAACTCCTCCTGAACACCGGATTCGAGGACTGGACCTCCGGGGATCCGGATAACTGGGTGCCGAACAGCGGCTCCCTCACAGGAACCGAGGAAACTTCCCAGATCCACGGGGGTTCCAAATCCCTCAAGGCCGACTGGACCACCCAGAGCACCGTGTATTTCACCCAGACCCTGAGCATCAACAGCGGCGCCAATTATTCCTACTCCGGATGGGCTTACGACAACGATCCCGCCGGAAGAGTTCGCCTCTATATACGGTTCCGAGATACCGGCGGCAGCCTCGTCGGAACCTCTCTTTCCTCCGATGGTTATACCGAGGACAGCACCGCATGGCAGGAGCTCACAATCGCAGAAAGCGCTGCCCCGATGGATGCCGTAACCGCGGAATTCCAGTTCCGCTTCTACGACGTTTCCGAAAACTGGGCCGGGAGCGCCACCGCCTATATAGACGACGCCTCCATGCAGGGAAGCGGCGGCGACCTGACGCCGCCATCCGATACCCTCATCCGGGTGATCGACGGCGATTCCATCGAAATAACATTCAACGAGGACGTCGAGCAAACCAGCGCTGAAACCGCGTCCAATTATTCCGTGGATAACTCGGTCGGCAATCCCTCCGCCGCCACCCGCGACGGTTCGGACAGTTCCAAGGTTACCCTGGATTTCTCCTCACCCCTCCCCGATACCAAACTCACCATCACCATCGACGGCGTCGAGGACTTGAGTTCCAATCCCACCAGCGGCCTGACCGCTGAATTCATCGGAGTGATCAAGGCCCCCGGCGACGTGGACGACGTGAACACCCCCGACGGGGACCAGGTTTACGAGGGCGTTTACGGCACGGTTCGCGGGATCGTGACCGCCACGGAAATCAACAACCAGAACCTTACGATTGCCGGGGTATCCTCCCAGGACGGCATCGAGGTGCGGGATAATTCCACCCCAATCGGCGGCGTCAGCCGCGGCGACCAGGTGGTTGTTGCGGGCGTGATCAGCCATTATAACGGAATGGCCCAGGTGCAGGGCGCCCCGGTCTATTACAACGTGGAATCGTCCGGGAATCCCGAGCCGGCCCCCCAGGATGTTGCACTCACGACCATCACCAACATCGACGAAGAGGGGGCGAACGCATTCAGCGGCGAGGCCTACGAGGGCAACCTGGTTCGCATCACCGGTGTTTTGATCGGGAACAACATGGGCAACTCCCGCACCGATGGCGAGGTGGATCCAGACGGTCTGTTCGACGGCGGGAATTACGAGGTTTCCAAGGGGGGAGCCACGGGCGTGATCCGCATCGACAGCGATACCAACATCATGGGCGAAACGATTATTACAGGCGGGGAATACAGCATCACGGGCATTCTGACCCAGTACGACTATTCCTCCCCCTATAACGCGGCTTACAGCCTGTATCCAAGGAGCAAGGCGGACCTCTCAGTTGTGGCGCCCACCTCGGCCGGCGGCTCCTGGACCCTTTACGAGTAATTATTGACATTTTACGGGCATTTGGTAAGTAAGGATGGAGTCTTTCGTGAGGCTCCATCCTTTTTTTCGGAGGTTTTTTCATGAGAAGGAAAGCGGCTTTTATATTCCTTTTTAGTCTCACCGCATGCCTTGTGGCAGCGGAACCCGGCGAGCTGTTCGGAACCTACAATAACGGAAACGACAAGGTCACCATGGGGGATATCCAGAACTACAAAGAAACCTTCCAACAGATCACTCCCACCATGAGCCGTCTGGTTTATCCGGTCGAGGATCACAGGGAAACCGAGCTCTTCCGCAGGATCGTGTCAGAGGCCGGCATGGCAAAAAACTCGAAAACATCTCCCTTTACCTCTCCCACCCTGGTTGCAAAACAGCGTCAGGAATTGATCGATCAATTCGTGAATCAGCGGATGTTCAGGGAATTGAGCGAGGAGGCGAAAAATTACAGGGAAAAGGATCTCGCCGGCTTTTTCGAGGAAACAAAAACGGAATATAAAAACCCAGACAGGATCAAGATCCGGATGATCTTCAAGGAATTCGGTCTGGAACCCTCCCCGGAGAAAAAAGAGCAGGTGAAAAAAGATGCCGAAGCTCTCCTCGAAATCGTACGTGAAAACCCGGATCAATTCGGAGAGATCGCACGCAGGCACTCCGATTCCCAAACCGCAGAAAAGGGCGGCGAGGTCGATTGGCTCCAGCGGGGCATGAAGGGTCTCAATCCCGAGTTCTTCGATCTGGTGTTCGGAATGGATGTTATGGAAATATCCGATCTGGTCGATCTTCCCACCGGATTTGCCATTATCCGCCTCGAAAAAAAGGAAACCGCGCACGTTCCCCGATTGGACGATGTGAGAAAACGTGTGGAAACGCGCTTTATTCACCGTCAATACACCAAACTCGGGGAAACCGTCCAGGGAAATAAGCAGGAGTTCAACGCGAGGAAGAAAAAAATACTCGAAATACCCGAAAACCGAAAAAGCCTCGAATACCTGGAAAACGCCTTTTTGGCACGCAAGTATATCGAGGAGAGGATCATGGCGATCAAATTCGAGGACAAGGATTTTCGAAGGTTCCATCGCCAGAAAAGGAAGTTCCTCTACCTGCCCATGAAATGGGAAGTGGCTGCCATCTGCATCAAGCCCGATCCGGAAGATGTGAAAAAAGACCAGATCCACAAACACTATGCCATGGAGGAAGCCGAGAAAAGGGCGGGCGTAATCATGGAACGCCTGAATCAGGGGGAAGATTTCTCCGATCTGGCGGTCGAATACTCCGGCGATCCCTCATCCACGGAGGGGGGGTACTTTGGTTGGGTATCCCGCCGGACCAACTCCCTTTTCGCCAGCCGGCTCGAGGATAAGGTGGTGGGCGACCTTGTCGGTCCCATCGGATACGGAAATGCCTGGTGGATACTCCGTGTTTTGAGAACCAGGGAGAAAAAACTCCCCTCCATGGAAGAGACCAGAAAGACGGTGGGTGCGTGGCTTAAAAGGAGCGTAAATCAACGGATGCGCATCGCCTTTTACCAGGAGCAGTACAGAAACTCCAGCCCCGAAATCCTCCACACCGCTGAACCTGACCAGGAGTGATTCTGTGATAATGACTCCCGGAAGATAATCCCTGGAAACACGATATTTCCTCTTTGTGCTGTTTTTCGGGGATGTCCCTTATTCACTCAACGATGATATTCAATCCCTCACACCACTTTTCCTTACCTGATGAGCGTGATGGCATACAGGTAGGCGTGTTCCATTTTGGGGAGCTCGATGGCGGTCAGGGATTTGGCCGGATCCGTCTTTAATGTCCATACCCAAAGCTGGCATGCGGGGGAGGCCGGACCGCCCGGGATGTATCGATGGGGGGCGTTGAAGGCCACGGCGAATCCCTCGGGAGTGGGACAGCACCACTCGGGGATCTGGGAAGGGGAGCGTTGGGCCGTCCCGTCCCCATAATGGAAATACCAGTCCCCGTGATGCTTTCCATCGTGCCCGTAACCGATGAAGGAAATACCGGAATAGTTCCCCTCGGGGACTTCGAGTTTCTGTCCCTGGGGCAGGATGGCGTTCTTATTCCCGTCCTCGAGCGGGGCGAAACGGTATGGCACCCCCCGGATGTTGATCACCCGGTCGGACGGAGTGAAATCCGCGGGATACACGAACATGCCGATGTGATCGCTGGTGTAATCCTTGCGGTTGGTGAAATACGCTGCCGCGTCGATGTTCAGCCAGGGGGAAAGATCGAGTGCCAGGGCATCCTTTACCGGCGCCCCCTCCACGATCTCCACCGTATACTCCTCCCTGTTGACCGTTCCGAGGTAATTCAGGGTGATGGTTCCCTTGTGGATCCCCGGACTGGCCGATTCCTCGATCTTGAAGGGGAACTGGGCTCTCCGGGTCTTTCCGGCAGGAATGCCGAATGTGCCCGGCTGCTCGATCACCCTGCATCCCTCGGGGGCCTCGAACGAGAGATCGCACTCGAGGTCCCGGTTCATCATGTTCGTGATCTGGAGGGTGACCTGGTTGGATTCCCCGGGAACCCCGAACACGGGCAGGGGAAGAATTTGGGTCTTGACCGGATTCACGATTTTGATGGAGGCGGGGATGGAGTGGGGGAGGGAGTCCAGATCGTCACTGTCGTACTTGTCTCCTTCCAAAACCACGTAAGGACTGATGAATCCCCCGGGTGCGATGCCGTTCACCTTGACCTGGAACCGGGTGGTATGAGTTTCACCGAATTCGAGCTTGCTGATTTTTGTGGGGCCGACCGGGACGGCTTCCCACCCCTCCGGAAGGGCCCTGATCCCGAGCTTGCCGGAAACCGGATCGAGAGTGGTATTGAGGACGCTCACGGTCAGAATGGCGGTTTCCGCGAAATTCAGGGTGTCTTTATTGGTGGAGAGTCCGATCCAGGGGGTTTCCTGGTTGTTCAGGTCGCGGAAATCAAAGATTCTTTTCCCCGGTTCCACGAGGTTGACGGATACGGCCTCACCCGGACCCAGTTTCACGGAAAGGGGCATTTTATCCGTGCCGGCCGGAACGAGAAGGGCCTTTTCCACGCCTTTGTAATTCGGGGCGATGCGGTTGAGGGTCAACACGCGGTTTTTGTCCGATGCTGGAAAATAGAGGAGGGTGGGCACCTCGAGGGGACTCTGTTTCCGGTTATGATACACCGCGGTGGCCATCATTTGTCCGTTTTTCGTATAGTGGGAGGCGGCCAGATCGAAGTCCGTGTAACGGGATCCCTGTTTTAAGCTGTAAGCCTCGTTTCCGATGAGGTTGCGAAAGATCCAGTAGGGCCAGAAAGTGCCCTCGATCACCCCGCCCCTGGTGTCCACAATGCCGAAGGTGTAGTTGCCAGCCTCGTTATAGGCCATGCAGCAGAAGTGGTGGATTCCCAGGATGAGATCGCTGATGTCCAGGAAACGGAACTGGCGTTCCATCATGTAATCGGCCTTGGGCCATCCGGAGAACCAGGCATCGAGTTCCGTGAGCATGACCTTGCCCTGCTCTTTGCCCGGGATGGCGCGGTACATATTCACCCATTTTTTGATGTCGCTTGTGAGCACGTCCACGCCTTCCCCCTGGGGGCCGTAGTGGTGATAGCTGATAAAGTCGGCCTTTGGGGCACAGGCCTTCATGAACGCCTGCATCCATTCCTCGGGCTGGCAGTGCCAGGCATGTGTGAGGGCGGGGCCTCCCACCATGACCCCGGGGTACTGGCGATGGATGCGATCCGCGGTTGTGTTGAAGAGGTGAAAGTAGGATTCCATGGTGCCGGTGTAGAACTGTTCCATGTTGGGTTCGTTCCAGATTTCCACGTACCGGAGCCTGGGGCGGTAGTTTTCTCCGGAGCCGTTATAGGTTTCGATCACGGAGGCGGTGTATTCGGCCCACTCGTTAACATCTTTGATGGGGACGTCCGGGTTGTCCGATTTGAGCCAGTCCACCAGGTAGCAGGCGAGGAAGAGGCGATGCATGCCGAGTTCATCCACGACCTTTTCGAAGGGCTCGCGATCCTCGATGAACCGGATCATCCTGTTGGGGTGGAACTTATCCCAGTTGAAGGAATAGGGGTCGTTGTTATCGTTTTCCGGTTCCATGTGGTGGATATAGGTTTCGAGCCGGGTCTGGGTATCCGTGGGGTTGAGGAGTTTGAAGGTCTCCATGACCATGGGATCCTCGCACACGTAAACCTGCATGAATCCCTGGGTGCTGAATATGGCGCGGTTGATGTGTCCGTCGGTGCGGTTCCAGTCGATCACGGCTGTGGCGGGGAGTTCCGCGGGGAAAGCGGAGAGGTTTAAGCCCGCGAGTATGAGGAACCAGAAGAGAAACTTTTTCATTGCCGTCTCCTTTATAGTTGATAGAGGCGACAATTCATAATACCAGTCTTAAAACCTGTCAATTGTTTTTCGGCAAACCGGGAGGTAAAAAGATTCATTCCCGCGGGTGAGCAAGAGATCTTTTTTCTTGCAATCCCCCTTGGGAAGCGGCATAAAAATTGCATTAAAAATGACACGAATCATGGTCCGGAAGGAGGGCTTTTTTATGTTTCATCGCTCCAAAGGATTTACCTTAATCGGTATCCTCATCGCACTGGCCATTATTATGATTCTTGGCGGATATTACTTCAAAGAGGACGAACTGACGGAAAAAAATTACGTGGACACCCAGATCGACAAGAGCAAGGTTGCCGCCTGTTCCGTAAACCGCCAGACCCTGTCTGCCAATATCACCGCCTGGACCATCCAGCATCCCGGGGAGAACGTCACCCTGGAAAAACTCCGCAATGCCCGTTATACCGTGCCCCGCTGTCCCGAAGGTCATGACTATATCATCGATAACGATGGTAATGTTTACTGTCCGGTTCATAATCCCCCACCCACGGATCGCCGCTCCGAGGTCCAGGCCAGGGAGGGATCCATTCAGCCCGGCAGCTCCACCGGGGCCGGAGGAGCCGCCACCCTCGACCGGGTTCGACGACAGATAGGGGAATAATCCCTCCAAAGGTCTCATTGCGAAAAAACAAAGAGGGGTGATTTATCCCGTAAAGGAGTGCGACATAATGTCCCGTAAAACCCGTATCTTTCTGGTTATTGTCACGGCTGTTAATCTTGTTTTGATGCTTTCGAACCTTCACCGGCCGGATAGGGAAGCGAATCTGGAAACGGGCCTGGTTGCGGCTGCAGCTGCGGATCCCGGCCCCGATATTGACGATATCCGTCGTAACGCGGTGGTCGAGGCCGCGGAAAAGGTCAGCCCGGCCGTGGTTACCATCGGCGCCGTCCGAACCGCGTATGTGAGACGTTATGATCCCTTTTTTAACGATTTCTTCTCTCCCTTTATCGTTTACCCCTACAAGGAAAAACTTCCCTACCTGGGCTCCGGTTTCATCATCAATTCCAAGGGATATGTTCTCACCAACTACCACGTGATCGAGGGAGCCGAAAAGGTCCTGGTCACCCTGGTGGACGGCCGCGAACTCGAGGCGGAGATCCTGGATGCGGACAAGGTGGTGGATGTGGCCATGCTGAAGATCAGGGAGGGGAAGAACTTCCCTTCAGCCAAACTCGGCGATTCCGACGACCTCCTCATCGGGGAGACCGTTCTCGCCATCGGGAATCCATTCGGAAACCTCATCGAGGATCCTCACCCCTCCGTCACCCGGGGGGTGGTGAGCGCCCTGAAGCGTTCCTTCAATCCGGATACCTCGAATTTCAGGGTTTATACGGATATGATCCAGACCGACGCCACCATCAATCCCGGCAATTCCGGTGGACCCCTGGTGAATATCATGGGGGAGGTGGTGGGGATCAACACCTTTATCATGTCCAGAACCGGCGCTTCTCACGGCATCGGGTTCGCCATTCCCATCAACCGGGCCAGGATCATTGCCAGGGAGATCGTAGAACATGGCCGGATCCGCCCCCTGTGGCGGGATTTCGATTGCGTAAACCTGACCCCTTATCTTCAGAAGGTATTGGATGCCCCGGATCGCCGCGGTGTGGTGATTCGAAGGATGGAGCGGGGAGGCCCAGCCGAAGAGAGCGGTCTCGAGGTGGGGGACATCATCCGGCGGGCCAACTCGAGGGAAGTCCGCAACTGTTCCGACTTCCTGGCCTATTTCAGCGCCATGCAGGTGGGGGAAACCTTCAACCTCGAGATCCTGAGGCAAGGAAAGACAAAAAAGGTCAAATATATCGTTCGGGAATACAAGGAGTGATTACCAGAACTTCCACCACTTCCGGGATGCCGGTTTCTTATGGGAGGGGGGTGCTGGGGATGAGGTCTCTTCCTCTTTCTGCTTCGTCTTTTGGGTATTGGCCTCCACGATCAGGTCGTCGATGACTGATGAGGCCTGCAGGTTTTCCCCGCACACGGGACACCAGACGCTCGGGGGGATGATCATGATCCTGCCGCACTCATTGCATTGAACATTCGTATTTCCTTTTGTGCTGATATTGACCTGGTTCACCCAGTAACGGTTGTTGCAGAACACGCATTTCACCTGTATGGAGACCTGATTGATGTGATCCTGTCCGCAGCCGGGGCAGGAACCCCTGCGGTCCCATTCCATGGCGCTGACATCGATGGGGCCTCCCTTATTGGCCGTGAGGATGAGGTTGCCCCAGTTGGGATTGAGAACCTGTTTGAGGGGCATGGTGGAGAGTGTGGCCTGGACACTTGGGGTTTCCTTGAGTTTTCTGAGGCAACCCAGGGCGAAGATCTGGAAGGGCACTTTCACCCACTTGGAGCAACTGATACAGGGAAAAACCGCGTGTCCCTTCTGGATGCATTCACCGGCAATCCAGACCAGGGATCTTCCTTTGCTGGCCTCTTTTCCACAGAAGGGGCATTCGTGTGCGATGGAGGTATAGTTCCCCAGGGCATCATTTTCCGTGCCCTGGAATCGTTTTCCCTGCATGTCCGTAATATAGGCATTCATTGTTTCATAACTCCGGCTCTTGCCCTTTAGGGGGCAAGGTGAATCTCGCGAAATTTCACCAGGAGTGGTTCTCTCTCCCCTGTTTGGGGAATACAGGTTTTACATCAAACGCATTTGCCGCTCTTGTCAAGTCCTTAATCCTTCCCCCTGTGGGGTGACGCCGCGAGATGGAGTATCTAAAAAAAAAGGCTTTTTCTTCGTTTTTTCCTTGTCAAGACGAAATCGGTTGGAATATGAAAGGATTGTTTTGTGTTTTCTCAGGTGAAGAATGTTGGAGATTCCGTTTTTCGGATTCGAACTTCTGCCGGGGGGAATGCAAAAGAAATATCTGGGAAGGTATGAGGTAGACGTTCGGATCTGACTGCTTTACAAACCCGCCTGTTTCGGATTTCAAAGCCAAACCCGAATAGGACTTGCAGAAGGTGTTCGATTGCGCCCCTACCTCCCGGACATTTCATAAAACCTTGCTTTGCAGGTTTGAAACCAATTTACGAACAGGAGATGGAAATGAGGATCTATGTAGGAAACCTCTCGTACGATGCCAAGGAAGCGGACCTTCGCGCCGCGTTTGAAGCCTTCGGCACCGTCGACGATGTCGTCATTATCGAGGACCGCCTGACTGGCAGATCCAAGGGCTTCGGCTTTGTCGAAATGCCCACGGATGATGAAGCCCTGAAGGCCATTGACGGCATTAACGGTAAGGAAGTCATGGGGCGCCCCGTGAACGTCAACAAGGCTCGTCCACGCAACGATAACCAGCGCCGCTTCTGAGTTTCAATACCGTTCCTTTCTTTGGTGAAACGTTCCTTTCTCGGGGCTGCAGGAAGAGCCGATTCCCGTTTCAGCATCGATTTGAAGCGGGATCAAACAGCCAGGTCAGGGCATCCTTTCCCGATGGCTTGACCAGCTGATCGGAATTTTGATACAGCCCCGCAGAGGGAGTGGTTATACCCTCCCCTTGTGCAACAGCCGAGGGGTTTTATTTTTGTCCTTAAAAAAAACGTCCCCGCCCGGGATAACCCGGACGGGGCGTCTTTCTTTCCGGTATGATAGGGAATCAGGAAACGTACACACCACGCTGGAGGAGGTATTCTTTGAGTTCCGGGATCCTGATCAGGCCGAAATGAAACACCGAGGCGGCAAGGAGAATGGAAGCACCGGCCCTGGCCGCATCATAAAAGTGCTCCATGGTGCCCGCCCCCCCGGATGCCACAACGGGAACCGAAACCGCCGCGGCTATCTGCCGGATCAGGGCCAGATCGAATCCGGTCCTGGCCCCGTCAGTGGCCTTGCTGGTGGGAAGGATGCAACCCACCCCGTAGCCTTCCACCTCTTTCGCCCATTCCAGGGCGTCCTTCCCCGTTGCACTGCGGCCTCCATCGATATAAACCTCGTACCCGGAGGGGAGGGATTGATTGCGATCCACATCGATGGCCACGGTGACCTTTTCCCGCCCGAATTGCTGGACCATTTCACGGATCACCCCGGGATTGCGGAAGGCGGCGCTGCTCGTGGAAATCTTGTCCGCACCGGCATCGAGAACCTCTTTCGCGGATGCGACGTCTTTTATGCCCCCCCCGACAGTAAAGGGCACGGTGGCCGCCTCAGCCACCTTTTTGACCACATCGAGCATGGTACCCCGTTTTTCCACCGTGGCTGTGATATCCAGGAGGGCCAGCTCATCCGCCCCGGCCTCGCAATAAGCCTTGGCACATAAAACAGGATCGCCCGCATCGCGAATATCGACAAAGTGAACCCCCTTGACCACGCGTCCCTCCTGCATGTCAAGGCATGGCATGATTTTAACTTTTTCTTCCATAAGAATGCTCCTTTTCGTGACTTTTCACGGTTTAAACCCATCCGGCCTGAATTTGTCAATCCTGTTTCTTATGATTGAAAGGGGAGAAAGCCGGGGATCACTCCTCCGGAAAGTGGGGCTGTTTTTCGAGGATTCGCACCAGGAGCCTGCTGCCGGGGAACAGTCTTTTCACCCTGTAACGGATGCGTTTCCCCTCCCCGAGATCCATTTCGAGTGGGGTGTCGAGATCGCGGATTCGATCCTCTTTCCCGGAGGGATAACGGCAATTTATAATCAGCTCCGGCTTCCTGGTTTGAACCAGGTAGTTGTAGTAGAAATAGGAATCTTGCGGAATATCCCGATGGACCAGACCCGCGGTGTCCAGAATCGTATAATCAGGGAGATAGTATCCGAAGATGCCGATTTCGTCCGCGATGAGTTCGGTTCCTTCAGGATACTTATCCCGGATGTATCCGGAAACCTGCTTATAAAGCCGATGACGGTTCCGATAAAAGCTGTTGAAGCGTGGTTGGTGAAATTCCTGGAACAAAGCAAGGCAAAGGAGAAGAAAAAAGATGAAGCGATCCCAGTTGCTTACCTTTCTGAGCCTTGTGGATGCCGCGGAAACAAGAAAGATTCCTCCCCCGAGAGCGATGGGTTGGAGGAGCCACAGGGGGTAATAGTACCACAGGTATTCCCCGGGAACCCCGAGGAGGAAATAGGCCCCCTGGTGAAGGGCGCACCACCCGATGAGAAGGGCATGGCGACGGCAAAGCAGCGGAACCAGTCCCACCAGGGAAAAGAAGGAAAGAATGGGCCAGGAACCGTTGAAAAAGCCTGCCTGGAGGGTTGAGAAAAAGCCGGAGGCAAAAGGGCTCCAGATATCCGGGCGAGCTCCCTGACGCGCCTTGGCATACAGGGTGTTGGGGAGAAAATCACCGAAATAAAGACGGCTGAACACAAACCAGGGAACAAGGATCAAAAGAGGGGGAACAAGGACCCTGTAATGGATCTTTTTCTTTCTCAGAAATAAAAGTGCGTTCAGGCAAATAAGGAGGAGCAGACCCTCCATCCGGGAAAGGGCGTAAAGGGAAAGGAAGATCGAGGAAGTCGTCCATTTCTCCTTTTCATAAGAGCTCAAAGAGGCCATGAGAAAAAAAAGGCAGAGCGGGATCTCGTTCCCCCACAGCTGTTTGATCGGGAGGATGAAAAAGATAAGAAGTCCGGCGGCAAAACCGGTCTGCTCCTGCTTTTTATCCGTGAAGTAACTGAAAAGGAAATGAGAAGTCCCGAACAGGGCCAGGGCGCATATGATTCTCACCGCGAAAAGGGCGGGACAGCCGAAGAGGGAAAAGAGGGCAATAAGAACTGTAAGAAGGGGCGAGGTCGTGCCCAGGACGCGTTCTCCCTCGTTGAATACCCATCCTTTTCCATTCGCGAGATTCTGGGCATATCGCATGGTGATGAAGAAGTCATCCATGTCCACCTTATATGCAAAAAGGGCATACAGGGCGCCTGCCGCGGCCAGGGGATAAAAAAGACGCCTCCAGCTGTGAGGTAGGGGTTTTTCCTTCAACAACTCCATATCTTTGAACCCTTGAACAGCAGCCGTTGTTTCACATAACGGGAGGCAAGGATATACCGCTCAGAGCAGGGGAGAGAACAATCGACACCCGTTCTCCATGGCCATCACCCATCCCGAGCGTTTTTCAAATGCCGCCGCATCGATCTCCCTGGAATCCGAAAGGTCTTTCCGGAACCGGACCTCGAGTTCTTCGATCAGGGAAGGAGAATAAATCAGGCAGTTCACCTCGAAATTCAACCACAAACTTCTGATGTCCAGGTTGGCGGTTCCGATGGAACCCAGCTGGCCGTCCACAAGAAAAACCTTGGCATGGAGCATTCCCTTTTCATACTGCCAGATTCTAACGCCCGCTTCGAGCATCTCCTCCCAGTAGTACCGTGAAGCCAGAAAGGGGATCCATTTATCCGGGGGGGATCCCTGTGTCAGGAGGCGAACGTCCACTCCCATGTGGGCCGCGATCCGGAGCCCGTCGATCATGGTTTCATCCGGGATAAAATAGGGCGTCGAGATCCAGATGCGTTTTTTTGCCCGTGCCGTGGCCGCATAATACCATTCCCTGATGGCGTTCAAATCCTGATCCGGACCCCCCTCTATGATCTGAAGCAGGTGTTGCCCGTTTGCCTGTGGGGTATCCTCCTTCACCATGTGGTGAAAAACCTCCTCGCCCGTGGCAAAGTTCCAATCTTCCGAGAACACGTAGGAAAGATCCTTCACCGCGTTCCCGCGGATCCTCATGTGTGTGTCCCGCCAGAACCCGAAGTCGGGATCTTGTCCAATGTATTCCCTTCCTATATTGAGCCCCCCGAGGAATCCGGTTTTTCCATCCACGATAAGGATCTTCCTGTGGTTGCGGAGGTTGACCTGGAACCGGCGACGAAGGATATTGACGGGGAGGAAGTTGGAGCTTTGGCCTCCCGCCTTATGCAGGGGGGCCAGGGCCCTTCGCGGCAGGGGGTGGGCCCCGATGGCATCGTAAAGGAGACGAACCCTGACTCCTTCACCCGCCTTTTTCGTAAGTCGCTCCAGGAACTCCTTTCCGATTTCATCATTTCTGAGGATGTAGGTTTGGAGGGATATGGAATCGCGCGCCCTGTCGATCTCCTCGAACATGGCCTCGTATGCGCTCGTTCCCTCGTAATAGAGAGAAACATGGTTCCCCCCGGTGACCGGCAGATCGCAGATCCGGATCATCAGTTTGGAAAGCCGATCCCATTCCCTGAAGGAGTCGCTGGAGGAAAGTCCCTCGAGGGGGGAATCCGGCCTGGGTCTCGAGGAACGGTAATCATGACGGTGCCGTCTTTTCCGGGCCAGGGGTCTTTCGATATGGTTGTTTCCAAAGAGCATGAATGCGATGGCCCCGATATAGGGGAGGAAGATAATGGCGATGATCCAGGCCAGGGCCCCCACCGGTTCCCGCTTTCTCTTCAGTACCGTGATCACCAGACCGAGGAGGATCAGGTACCCGACAATGGATATGGTGTAAGTGAGATAAACGGTCATTGCGATTTCCCGCCGCTTTCGCCCTTCTCCGGTTCCATATCCCGGAACATGGCTCGAACAAGGGAAACGGCCTCCTTGACGAGGCGTTTCTGGATATGACTCCTGGTATGGTACCCGGTGGTTTTCGTGGTTTTCCGGCGAAAAACGAGCACATCCACCTCCGGGGTCTGTTTCGGTTCGATCGCGTAGGAATTCAGGAAGCTCTTCCTGCATTCAAGGACGTTTCCGCCTTTTAGCCGCCCTTTGAAATCAAAGCCCTTTCTGGCGATGAAAACACCGTATAAATAGGGATAGGGCCTTCCACCCACGGTATTGATCGAGACCTGGATCTGGAGTCCCATGAACTCTTTGGGGGCTGCCTGGAATTTGAGAAAAAGGCGCACGTCCCGGGGCACTTCCCGGCCGGACTTTGTCTTAGCGTTAGCCATCATGGGTTGGAGCCTGATATCCGGATCGGCGCGTTTCTCGAGGAGAGATACCACGTTTCCAATGGCATCGAGTTTCACCAGCAGGGTCTTCGGTTTGTATTGTTTCCTCCTTCCTGTAAAGAAGAACAGGAGAAGAAACATTCCTCCATCCACAATCCAGAGTCTCAGAATAGATTGATTCTGAAAAAGAGAGAGCAAAACAAAAACAGATAAAGAGGCAAAAAGCATGATCAGAAAAAATGCGCATCCCCTGAGGGAACCGACGCAGTAGAGGCTGTCCGCCCATTTTTTCGACTTTTGCCGGAGTTCTTTGATGCGTGCCAGATCTTCCGTTGTGATCGATTTCCACTCCCCCCCGGGCGAAGGGTCGATCTTTGGAATATTATCGATCCCTTTCACCAGGAGCATGAGAACCCCGAGAAAGACAACCGCGGTTCCCGGGACAAACAGAACCGATTGCAGGACCAGGCCCGCGATAAACAGAACGATCGCGACGATATAGCGTTTATCAAAGGGAAGCTGGGGAAAGAGGACAAATCTGGCTTCCTGTTTCCTGGGGGAGAGGGTGTTTTTCATGCTATGCGTTTTCCCTGGCCCTTTTGATCGCCCTGATTAATTCGATGTCCCTCCGGGAAAAAGCGCGTCGCCCGTATCGGTCCCTCGCGATGGAGGCGTCGTCCATGATCTTTCTCTGGAGCCAGCTCATGATGATCTCAGCGGATACCCCGGATTCCCGGGACGCTTCGTTCAGGGTGTAATACTCCTGGGTTACGGCATTTTTACGGTCAGAATTGGATGAATGATTCCTGTTCTTCAACCGTCGTCTTTCCGGACCGATCAGGGGCTTCTGGGTCTTTCGCCTCTCCCTGCCGGAACGGCGGTCCTTTCCCGTACGGCGGTCATTGAGGACAAACTCGTCCCAATCCCGGCGGTCCCTGCCCATCCTCCGGTCCTCAAACCGGTCCAGATAATTTTCGCTCTCTGTTTCCATAATCTCCGGTCGTTACATCATTCCGGGAATCGTGTAATTGAAGGCGCTCGAGTTCCTCCACACCTTCCACTTTCCAGTAAAGGGGACACGCCCCGGTGCATATTTCCCGTAACCCGCATTCACGGCAGGGCTCCGGAACAAAGCGCTTTTCCTTGAAATAACAGGCCTTTTTTCCGTTCCAGATTTCTCGAAAGGGCCTCGACAGCAGGTTGCCCACCGGTTCGTTGTAACTGGAACAGGGAAGCACGCTTCCATCCGGCGCTACACTCAGGAGACCGTCGCATGCCGCACATGACTTGTTCCCCAAACCCTCCGCGATCGGATTGAGCATGCAGTAGGGAATGGGGGAGTACCACATGAAACGAATCCCTTCTTTCCTTGCCCTCTTTTTTATAACATGGATGATCTCCGGAATCCGGGAATATGTCAATCTTAATTCCTCCAGGTGAGGGATCGCCGTTCCACAGGGAATCATGAGATTCATGGAAAACCGATCCATCCCCAGGGAGCGGATAAAGCTCACAAACCCGGAGGTCGCATCCCCGGCATTCATTGCGTTCAGGGTGGTATTGGTGTGGGTTTTGATGCCGTGCTTCCGGAGGAGGTCGATTCCCCTTAAAGTTCTTTCGAAGGCCCCCTCTTTTCCGACGATCCGATCGTGAAGGGAAGGGGTTGAGGCCTCGAGACTCGCCTGGGCGCTGGAAAGCCCCGCATCCTTCAGGCGTTTGACCCGGTCTTCATCAAGGAGTGTGGCGTTGGTGATGAGATTGGTCCTCATCCCGATTGTAACGGCATGGGAAACCAGGGACTCGAGATCCTCCCTGAGGGTGGGTTCGCCACCGGTGAAACTCGTGCTCGGCACCTGGGCGTCATGGTATATGATATCGAGAATGCGTTGGAGACTTTCCGTATCCAGCTCCGGGTATCGCGATACATGATCCCCTGCATAGCAGAACCGGCAACTCAGATTGCATCGATAGGTAACGGCAAGTTCGCTGAGTACGGGAAGGGTATTGAGGGGAGGTGTGAAATCGATTTCTTCCACTCCCAGTCGTCCGGAATCCTCCCTCAGGCAACCCATCACGGCGGCGCGGATGTCGCAGAAGAAATAATGGATTTCATCCAGGGTTTTTTCATCCCCCGGAGTCGCTTCCAGAAGTTCCCCGATGGTTTTGCCATCCTTGAGACCGCTCAAAAGCCGGAGGCCGGTGGGATTCAGCTGGTGGGCCTGGTTCGGAATCAGGATGAGGAGCGAATCCTCCTTTCGAACGTGGATATAGGGTGTGATCTCCCTGAAAAAATCGTCGATCCATGTGAGATCCGACGCTTTCATCAGTGGGCTCCTCCACTCACACAGGCGCTGTGACAGGCACTGTGGCAGGCGCTGTGGCAGGCCGAGTGACAGGCGCTGTGGCAGGCGTTGTGGCAGGCATTGTGACACGCCGTGTGAACGTAACAGGCGCTGTGGCAGGCATCGGAGGAGATGAAGGCGGAATAGCCGCCCAAGTCCTTCGAAACCAGATTTTCCTCAGTGAGGGATTGCTCGAGCGTTTCGTATTCAGGCAAGCTGCGATAGTAAAAAAAGGGGCGATGGTATTCCTGGAATTCCTCGTCGGTTTCCGCCCTCTTCATAGCCTTCCGGATGTGGGTGCGATAGTGTTTCCTGGTGGCATCGAGATCGCAGTCCCATGCCTTTTGCTGGATATTATCCACGGCGTCCAGGATGATCCCCTTGACCATTTCGGGATCGAGTGTATGGTCGGGTCGGATGGCTCGAAGGATCCCCTCCTCGTACTCGTCCTGGGGTGGCGAGAGGGGATTTGTTCCCATTTTCACCCTCAGGGGAGAGGTTGAAATGATATGGATCAGCCCCCGTTCGTTCATGGAAAAGAGCAGGATGGCCAGGAGCCGTTTCACGGGTAATTCCAGCAGCAGGGCCGCCTCGAAATCGTTCAATCGGGCCACTTTCCCCTTCTGGCGGAAAGAGGCGATCCGGATCTTGGGGGGAATCCAGTCGTCCCGTTCCCAGGTGACCTCCCCGATCTTGAGGGAGGCCCTTTTCTGGGATTTTATCTTTCCCAGGGAAAGCAGCGGGGCCAGGATCAGAAGAATCCCGATAATGATGTATCCGGCAATGGGTGATGGGGACTCGATTTTCTCCAGACGGTAGCTTTTTCGCGGCATGGAAGCAGGCTTGATCGGGGCCTTTTTCTTCTCGAACGAGAAATAACCGGCATCGATGTATTGCTGGATCCTGAGTCCCTTTCTCGGGGGTACGTTGTTCCAGTGGAGCCGAACCGAGAGCCAGTTTTTCCCATTGTAGGGTTGCCCGTAATAGGAAATCAGGTAGCTTTCGTTCATCCATTTTTCCGTTCGGAAACGGTACTTGTCCATATCGCCCGGTTCCAGCTCGGTCTTTTCGATTTCTATGGGATAATGAACGGAGAGGGTATAATGCTCCAGGGGTTCGTCCCATCCCACTGTGGACCAGTTCAGGACCGCGAGTTTTTCGCCATCCGGGGGAGTTGTATAATCCAGGTGCCCCTCCACGGCCATGTTCGATGCATACACCAGGATAAAGGTTATCTCCCCGGAAACGGCCCTCCCGTCCGCGAGGATGACATCGTATTTGTCCCCTCCCATTTTTTTGATGGAAAGGGGGTATATCCTGTTCCTGGAATCGATGGCCCGGCACGAGGGGAGGTCAAACAGGGGAGTGTATCTCCCGAACCCATGGAAATAAAATCCATGCATCTCCCCGGAGATGACCCGGTAACGGATCTTGTAAACGATGACGGCGCCGCCGGCGGCGTTCAGGGAAAGGTCCGTTTCCACCCACTCGAGATCCACCTTCAGGGCAAATGCGGGGGTGAGGATTGAAAGAAATAAAACAAAAAGAATAAAAAGTGAAAACCGATGATTCATCATACCCCTGAAAAACGAAACCTGTTCCATGGTATCGAACGGAAATATATCATTCCTGGGAAAGAATAAGAGAAAAAAAACAGCGGAGGCAAGCGATTTTTTACAATTGGTGTGTCCCCTCCCTGGATTAATGATTTGACTGGAGAGGGCTTTTTCTGGTACAAAAAACAAGATATCGGAAAGATGTCCAACGGAATTTTTCGGGGAATTTGATCCATATGAATATCTTTTCCTTTATCGATCTTATCTGGGAGATCTTTCACAGGGATCTCCCGAACCTGGAAAAGATCGAAAACAAGGGCCTCCTGGCAGTGAAAATCGGCCAGATGTTCGCCCTCAGGATCGATTTCCTGAATCCGGAAAAATGCGCCCACCTCGGACAGTTGTATCAACATAACGCCTCCCTTCCCCGGGAGGATTTCCAGAAACTCCTCGATGCATACGTGGATCGCACGTGGCAGGGACGTTTCGACTCGATCGAGGAAAATCCCATGGCAACCGCGTCCGTGGCACAGGTTCACAGGGCGAAAATCCCCGAAAACGGCAATCTCCGGGACGTCGTTATCAAGGTCATCAAAAAGGACTTCACCAGCCGGTTCGAAGAGGACGTCCGCCACGTGATCCGGCTCTTTCGATTCCTGATCTTTTTCTATCCCAAGCTGAGAAAAGTGGCCAACCCGGTCGCACTTCTGGAAATGATCAGGAAGGATACCCTGTCCGAGCTGGACCTCACCAATGAAATCAAGCACCAGAAAATCCTCCGGGACATCCATGAAAAAAACAGGGAAAGAGTCGATTTGAAGGGATTGCGGTTCCCCCGCATTTACGAGGATCTCTCGAACGAAAAGGTGCTCGTGATGGAGGAGATCAAGGGGGAGACTTTCCAGGAAAAACTCGAACAGGGCACCCTCGATTACAAACACCTCCTCAGGTTGTTTCACCTTCACGGTTTTTACGTGTTCGCGATCGGATCCTTTCACGGGGATATCCACCCCGGAAATATCATTTTCAAAGAGGGCGATATCTTTTTCGTGGATTGCGGCGCCCTGGCAACGGTTTCGGAACGACTCCGAAAGGGGCTTTTTCGGTTCATGAAGAGCCTCTCGTATTACAGGTTTGACGAATGCGCCGGGTTTCTGCATGATATGTCCGAAGTTCGCATCGGGGAGAAACGGTTTCTCGAATTCAAGAAAAAATTGCTCGAACTGTACGAGGGTTTCCCCGGAAAAACCGTTTCAGAAGTTTCCCTCACGGAACAGATGATGCACACCATCAAGCTGGGGGTTCATCACGGCATGGAATTCGGAAAGGGCATGTTTCCGATCATCAAAAGCCTGATGTACCTGGACGGCATGGTTATAAAATGCAGGCCGGATGCGGTTCTCATGGAGGATATGAGGTCGAATATTACGGAACTGGAACAATACATGTAACAGCGGAAAAGGAAAAATCATGAAAAAGAAAAAAGTGATTATCGTGGGAGCGGGACCGGGCGGACTCGCAGCCGGCATGATGCTGGCCTCCAAGGATTACGAGGTTTGCGTGTTCGAACGAAAGGAAACCGTGGGAGGCAGAAACTTTCCCCTGAAAATCGGCGACTTCACCTTCGATCTCGGACCCACCTTCTTCCTCATGGTGGACGTGCTCGAGGAAATCTTCGCCTTCACCGGAAGAAAAATGAGCGATTACCTCACCCTCCAGGAAATCGATCCACTGTATCGACTCAAATTCAAAGACGTGGATTTCAATCCCTCCCGGCGCGACCAGGAGTTTATGAAAAAACAGATGGAGGCCTGGATCCCGGGGAGCTACTCCGGTTACCAAAAGTACCTCAAAAAGGAAAAAGTCAAATTCGATACCATCATCCCCTGCCTTCGCGTTCCCTATCACGCCCTGAAACACTTTTTTTCCTGGCAGTTCATCAGGTCCATCCCCAAAATGGACGCCCATATCAGTCTCTTCACCCAGCTGGGAAGATACTTCAAAAGTCCCGATATGAGGGTCGCCTTCTCCTTCCAGGCGAAATACCTGGGGATGTCCCCCTGGAGCTGCCCCGGCACCTTCAGCATCCTTTCCTATATCGAACACTCCGGCGGCATTTATCACGTGAAGGGCGGATTGAACCAGCTCTCCGCATCCATGGCAAAAGTGATCGAGGAGGAGGGTGGTAAAATCCACACCTCCACGGAAGTGGAAAAGATCCTCGTGGAGGATGGAAAGGCAACTGGCGTTCTTTTGAAGGGCGGGGAAAAGGCGACCGCAGATCATATCGTCATCAACGCCGATTTCGCCTATGCCATGGATCGCCTGGTAAAAAAAGAAAACCGGCCGAAGTACACCTCTCAAAAGCTCAGGAAAAAGAAATACTCATGTTCCACCTTCATGCTTTATCTCGGGATGAAAAAGATTTACGACATCCCGCATCATAACATCATTTTCGCAGACGATTACAAAAAGAACATCGATGAAATCGCCAATACAATGGTCCTGTCAAAGGATCCTTCCTTCTATCTCCAGAACGCCTCGATCACAGACGATACCCTGGCCCCGGAAGGTAAAAGCACCATTTACGTCCTGGTCCCCGTTCCCAACCAGAAGAGCGGCATCGACTGGGAAAAGGAGAAGGAACCCTTCAAAGAGCGGATTCTCGATCTCATGGAACAAAGGGCCGGAATCGACGATATTCGAAATCAGACAGAGCTGATGAAGATCATCACTCCCGACGACTGGGAAAAGAAGGAGAACGTGTTTCTCGGGGCCACCTTCAACCTGGCTCACACCATCGATCAGATGCTCTATTTTCGCCCCCATAACAAGTTCGAGGAATTCAGGAACTGCTACCTGGTGGGAGGGGGAACACATCCGGGAAGCGGGCTCCCCACCATCTACGAATCGGGCAATATTTCCGCAAAACTGATCATGGAACGCGATGGAATCACCTTCGACATGATTTAAAGGAAAACCATGAAAGTTCTGAAATACACCATTCCCGCGATTCTCTTTCTCGCGTTCCTCTTTTCCATCCGGGCCGCGGGCAGGGGAGGGGAGGTACAATCCCTCCGGATTCTCGTGGAGGGATTTCGCACGAGCCGGGGTCAGGCCGCCGTGTCTCTGTATAGAACACCCGGGGGATTCCCCGATGATCCGAAAAAGGCCTTTCAAAAGCAGCTGATCCCCATACAGGGCAAACGGGCGAATTGCCGTTTCAAAAACCTCTCTCCCGGGATTTACGCCGTCAGCGTCCTTCACGATGAAAACAGGAACAACCGCATGGACAAAACCTTCTGGGGATTCCCCAAAGAGGGATTCGGCGTTTCCCGAAATCCCAAAATCAGGTTTTCCAAACCCCCGTTCGAAGAATGCTCCTTCCGATACACAACCGGCACCCTCCAGCTGAAAATCAAAATGCAATACCTGTGATTTTAGAAAGATCTCAATGTCTCGAATGATAAAGATTCCATGCATTTCCGTTTCCTGATACTTCTCCCTTGACTTATTTTTGTATTTAGGTTATGAAATATATAACTTTTATGTAGAAAAATGACTATGCAAACTCTGGCGGAAAAAGTATGGAGACACAATCCCCCCTATGGGCTCTTTGATGAAACGGTTGTTCATAATCTCTTTCCCGATCTATCGGATGGGGCGAGAAAGGCGATTGTCCATCGATCCGTCAAAAGCGGTGAGATCCTCAGGTTGAAACCCGGTCTTTACTGCCTGAGTGAGGATTTCCGTCTTCCACGTCCTCATCCCTTTATCCTGGCCGCAATGCTTCGAAGTCCATCCTTTGTCAGTATGGAATCGTCACTCTGGTACCACCAGTTCATTCCGGAAGCGACCTTCCAGGTGAGTTCCGTATGTTCCGGGAGAAGCCGTATTTTCAAGACACCTGTTGGAGTATTTTCCTTTTTCCACGTTACCACCCGTCCCCTGAAAGCGGGTGTCCGGGCTGAAAAGTTGGAAAAAGAGGCATGGGCTTTCGTGGCCCTGCCACTTCGTGCGATCGCTGATATGGTATTTCTGAATAAAGACGTCACTTGGAAAAAACAGGGAATGAGTTATTTACTGGAAAACCTGAGGATCGAGCGGAACGACTTGAAGAATATCCAGCTTGATAGTTTTCAGGAAATCTTCAACAGTTTCAGAAGCCGGAGGGTCAGGAATTATTTGTCCGGACTCGCCGGGGAGCTCGGAAAATGATCGATAGGGTATTATTGGAAAAGATCAGGGAATACCATCCCGCGGATGCCATGGATCAGGAAAATATTCTTCAGGAACTCATGCAACATTATATTCTGGCAAGCCTTTCCAAAGCAGGTTTTTTCAAAACAGCCGTCTTCCATGGAGGGACATGCCTTCGAATCCTCAATGGCATGAACCGTTTTTCGGAAGACCTGGATTTCATATCGAAAAAGCCGGATCCTGATTTCCTGTGGGGAGTTTCCCTTCTGAAAAGGATTCAGGAGGATTGCGAATCGGATGGAATCCAGTTCGAGTGTCTCGATAAATCGGAAAAAGGAACCGTGAAAAAGGCATTTTTGAAAACCGATTCCATTGGTAAGATCATTTTACTTGAACTCCCCTTCACCCGGAGAAAAACACGAAAGATCAAAATCAAACTTGAAATCGATACCAATCCCCCCGCGGGATCGTTATGGGAAACCGCCTATTTGAATTTCCCTAAAATCGCTCCTGTCACTGCTATGACCCTGGATTCCGGATTCGCGAGTAAATGTCATGCCCTTTTGTGTCGAATCTACATCAAGGGAAGGGACTGGTATGATTTCTGGTGGTATGTAAACAGAAAAGCAGGGATCAATTTCACACTTTTGAAAAACGCCCTCAGGCAAATGGGACCATGGGAAAGGAAAAATATCGATGTCACCCCTGCATGGTTGATCGCAAATATGAAAAAGCGGATAAGTGAAATCGACTGGAACAGGGCCCGCGAGGATGTCCGCCGCTTCCTTCCCCTTGAAGAACAACCGGCTCTCGATCATTGGAATCGCGAATTTTTTCTTTATCTTGCCAATCAACTCTGGGCCCGGTTACAATCATAATCTGAATTATCATACATATTGAGGATTTATTCCATGAACATCACACAGCTCGATGAGCAACAGTATGTCAGGATTCTATCATGGAGATCAATGGTTATAACGAATCTTCTTTGCCTCTGGCCCGTTGCCTGCATCGTCGCCAGCCTCGCGATTATCGCGATCCTAAATGGTAAAGCGCCCTGGACCGTTTCCCAGATCGCACTTGCCTTGATCGCCATGATTGCGATTGTTTTCGCAACCTTCCGCACCCTGTTTAACGTGGGATGGGAGGCGAACAGGTATCTGGAACGCCGCGCTCATGACATTATTTCCCGTCGCCCCGATAGAGTCGTCGATCCCATGAACCCGGATCGGGTCTTCGTGGAAGTGGTTCCCCGGAAAAACTGGAACCAACCAAAGCTCGAGGATGCCGCTGACGTTGGTTTTTTCAGGATCGACCGGGGCGAAAGGAGAGTCCTTTTCGAAGGGGGATCGGAAAGGTGGATCATCAGGGCCGCGGATATCATCTCCTGCCATTTTGAAAAGTTCATGGCATCGCAATTCATGCCGAGGTTCATGATTGTGCTCGGGATCGATAAAGGGGATTCGAGCGTAGTGGAGAAATGCTTCTCTCCCCGGTACTCCTCAGGCATTTTCGGAAACCGGAAAAGAAAGGAAAGAGCGCAAGCAATCGTTCGTGACATTGAAAACATGAGAACGGGGGGTTAAGTCTGTTCCCATTTCCCGCCAAACCATTTTCAGCTTACATGATCGTATTTTATGAATGACGTTTCGGGAGATCACCATAAAGGTCCCCTGATGACAAATCCCTTGAGAAACATTGCGGGCATCCTTTCCCTCCTTTTTATCCTGTTCGTAATCGGACTTCTTGGCTATTATGGTCCTTTGAACATTTGCTCCGATCTCCTTCGTGCCGCAGGGGACTCCCATTTCGAAATTACCTGGCGATCGGACAAGGGCCGGGTAAAGGCGGACATGAGGAGTACGGCAAACGCGCTCGAGGCCTATTATGTGGATCATGGGGCCTACCCGATCGCTGTTCCCCTTGTCTCCATGGCAGGAGATCCGGAACTGGCGCGGCGGATGGGGGGCGAATCCCTTGGCGCCATTTTTCCCGGAAGTCCGGATGGCCCTTACGGACTGACCACACCACAGGCCTGTATGACCAATATTTTCACAGATCGCTTTACAGCCGGTTACCGACCCCGCATCTATTACAGGGGCAGATATTTTACAAAAAGCCTCGGAATACCGGAAAATCCCTTTGTCTATTACAGGGACGACAACGGATGGATCCTGGTCAGCCCCGGCCCGGACCTGGATTACGATATCGATCCGAAGCATGACTACAAAAGCGGCATTCCCCAACCCTCGCACCGCCTCCTTGTGAAGTCGTACGATCCCTCAAACGGCACGATCAGCGATGGCGACATTTTCCGGATGAAGCAGTAACGCTCCCTCATCTCTTTCCCCCTTGACAATCTTGGGTTTCATTTGGGAAGTCCCCTTTTCTGAAGGAGACATAAACCCAATGAATCATCGCTTTGGATTTACCCTGATCGAGCTTTTGATCGTGGTGGCGATCATTGCAATCCTGGCCGCCATTGCCGTTCCCAATTTCCTCGAGGCCCAAACCCGGGCCAAGGCCTCCCGCACCCGGGCCGATATGAGAAGCATTGCCACGGCCATCGAATCC
>Ga0272442_10000774_pt1 | contig 50003 bp, 34 predicted proteins | sample SSMForm2O_FD_200262 | JGI IMG/M metagenome (GOLD analysis project Ga0272442, IMG submission 200262) | Marine sediment archaeal communities from Little Sippewissett salt marsh, Falmouth, MA, United States - SSM-Form-2O | ecosystem: Environmental > Aquatic > Marine > Wetlands > Sediment ... | reverse complement strand
ACCAAGAACGCGCTGGAGGGGGGCGCCGCGTCCATCCTGGTGATCGTGGACAACGAGGCGTCCTGCACCAACGTGCGACGCTTCGCCGAGAGCCAGGGGGCCCGGGTGGAGATATCCCAGCAGGCGGGCGAGTTTCACATGACCGTCGAGCCGGGACACCACGCCGCCGCAGCGGAACCTCCCCCGATCGTCTGCTCGACGGCGCCGGCCAGAAACACGGTCGTCTACGTGTCCTCCGAGGGTATGGGAAGCGGGGACGACGAGCTGGGCGCCGTCTTGATGGCGGCGTTTCTGGATACGCTGAGCCATTTCAAGGGCGAGCTCTCTCACGCACTCTTCGTCAACGCCGCCGCCCGCCTGGCGGTGGAGGGCTCCCCGGTCCTGGACCAGGTGCGGCAGCTCGAGGAGCTGGGAGTTGAGGTGCTGGTCTGCGGCACGTGCCTGAACCATTTTAATATCAAGGACAAGCTCGCCGTGGGCAAGGTCTCGAACATGTACGCGATCATCGAGACCCTGTCGAAGGCGGGGAGGATAATAAGACCATGAACGACAAGAACCTGATCAAGCTGACCAGCGGCGTCACGGCGTCGGGCTGAGCCAGCAAGCTACCTCCAGGGGACCTGGAGGCCGTGCTGGCCGAGCTGCCGGTGACCGAGCATCCCGACCTGCTGGTGGGCCGCAGCAGCGGGGACGACGCGGGCGTGATCCGCGTGCGGGAGGACCTCGCCCTGATCCAGACGGTGGACTTCTTCACCCCCATCGTGGACGACCCGCGCACCTTCGGCCGCATCGCCGCCGCCAACGCGCTCAGCGACGTCTACGCCATGGGCGGCCAGCCCCTCACCGCCATGAACATCGTGTGCTTCCCGATCAAGACCCTGCCCCGCGACGTCCTGCGCGACGTGCTTTTAGGCGGCCAGGAAGTCGTCGAGCAGGCCGGCGCGCTGCTGGTCGGCGGCCACAGCGTGGAGGACGCCGAGCTGAAGTACGGCCTGAGCGTGACCGGAACCGTGCATCCCGACCGGGTGATCACCAACGCCGGTGCGAAGCCCGGCGACCGGCTGATTCTGACCAAGCCGCTGGGAACCGGCGTGCTGTCCACGGCCATCAAGGGCGGGATGGCCCCGCCGGAATCCGAGGCCGAGGCGGTGAAATGGATGACCATGCTCAACCGGGAAGCCGCCGAGGCCATGCAGGCAACCGGCGTCAACGCCTGCACCGACGTAACCGGCTTCGGCCTGCTCGGCCACGCCCTGGAGCTGGCTAAAGCCTCCGGGGTGACCCTCGAGATCGCATCCTCCCGGGTTCCGATCATTCCCGGCGCCAAGGACATGGCCTCGATGGGAATGATCCCGGCCGGCAGCTTCGCCAACCGCAAGTTCTGCGAGCGGGCGGTGACCGTGGAAGACGGCGTCGACCCCATCCTGGTGGACCTCATCGCCGACGCCCAGACCTCCGGCGGCCTGCTGATCTGTGTGCCGCAATCCGGCGCGGCCGCCCTCCACGAAGCCCTCGAAACCCGCCGGGTCCCGCATTACGAAATCGGCGGCGCGGTCGCTACCAGCTCCGGAAAGATCCGCGTGGTCCCGTAGCCGGTGCTCACTGCGGTTCGTCGAGGCCCTGGCGCTTGGCGTCCAGTTCGGCCCAGCGGGCGTAGAGCCGCTCGACCCGGGCTTCGGCCGCCTGCAGGGCCGCCTGGCGCTCCTGCAGGGCCGCGGCGTCGGCGGCCACGGCCGGATCGGAGATGGCCGCCCGGGCCTGCTCCAGGGTTTCTTCGGCCGCCAGGATGGCGGCTTCCATGCGCTCGAACTCGCGCTGGTCCAGGTAGCCCAGGCCGGGTTTTCGTTTTCTCGACTTTCGCCGATCGGCCTTCTTCGTCCTGGCCCGCGGTTTGGAGGGCTCGCGGACCCAGGCCTCCCACTGGGCCGAGTCGGCCAGCAGGACGGCCCGGCCTTCGCCCGGCAGGCCCAGCAGGATATCGGCCACCCGGTCGAGCAGCAGCCGGTCGTGAGTGACCAGCACCACCGCCCCGGGGAACTGAAGCAGGCTGGCCTCCAATACCTCGAGGGTCTGGATGTCCAGGTCGTTGGTCGGCTCGTCGAGCAGCAGCAGGTCGGCCGGCTGGACCACCAGCCGGGCGATGGCCGCCTTGGCCTGCTCGCCGCCCGACAAGCGCCCCACCTGCATCTCGAGCTGCTCGCTTTTGAAGCCGAAGCGCCGGGCCCAGCCCGCCACGTGGATCGGCCGGCCGGCGTAGATCACCTGATCGCCGTCTCCGGCCAGGGCTTGCTTGAGACTCTGATCCGGGTCCAGGGACTCGCGTTGCTGCTCGAAGGTGATCACCCGCAGTCCCTCGGCGCGGGTGATCGATCCCCCGGTCGGCTCGAGCTCACCGCCGAGCACCTCGAGCAGGCTGGTCTTGCCGGCCCCGTTTCCGCCCACCAGGCCGATGCGCAGGCCGGGTCTTAGCAGCAGGTCCAGGCCTGAAAACAGGCTCCGGCCTCCGCGGGTGCAGCCGATGCCCTGGGCCGCCAGCAGCCGGCGGGTCTTCCGGCCGGTGGCGTCGAACGAAAATCCGGTCTCCAGGCGCCGGTCTTCGGTCTTCATCTGTTGCAGGTCGCCGATCAGGGCCTCGGCGGCCTGGATACGGGCATGGGATTTCGAACTGCGCGCCTTGGGGCCCCGCCGGAGCCACAGGACCTCCCGGCGCACCTTGTTGGCCAGGGTCTCGCCCTGCTTGGCCCGGGCCTGCAGGGCTGCCGCGCGCTTTTCCAGGAAGGCGGCGTAGTCCCCTTCGATCTGCAGGATCCCGCCCGGGTGGCGCGGATCGATCTCGATGATCCGGCGGGTCACCCGCTGCAAGAAGGCCCGGTCGTGGGTCACCACCACAAAGGCAAACGCCGCCGCCGCCAGGAAATCCTCCAGCCACAGGATGCCGGCCAGGTCCAGCTGGTTGGTGGGCTCGTCGAGCAGCACCAGATCGGGTTCGATCACCAGCGCCCGGGCGATCGCCAGCCTTTTTTGCCATCCGCCGGACATTGCGCCCACAAGCTGATCGGGCTCGGCGAAGCCCAGCCGGCCCAGAATGGCCCCCACCCGCGCCCGGCGCAGGTCCAAATCGGTCTCGCCCTCCAGGGCGGCCGCGACGCTCTGCTCGGCGGTCTGTCCGGGATCGAAGCCCGGTTCCTGTTCGACCCAGCCAATCTTCAGGCCGCGCCCGGTTATACGCTCGCCCTCGTCGGGGGATTCGACTCCGGCCAATATGGACAGCAGGCTGGTCTTGCCCGACCCGTTGGCCCCGATCAGGCCGATGCGGTCCTTGGGGTTTATATGCAGGTTGAGGCCTTCGAACAGGGTCCGATGACCGTGGCTCTTGGCGATTTTGCGGCAGGAGACCAGGGTGCTCATGACGGGGAGGGAGATTACAGGAGTAGCGGCGGGCTGGCAATGAAGCCCTGAAGGCTGCTAGCATGGGCCCGCTAGCATGCTGGATATCTATATAGATGCAGACGCCTGCCCGGTGAAGCGGGAAGTGTACAAGGTCGCCGATCGATGCGGCCTGCGGGTCTTCGTCGTCAGCAACTCCCCGATACACGTTCCCCCCGGCCGGGCCCGGATCGGCAATATTGCGGTGGGTCCGGGTGACAATGCCGCCGACGACTGGATCGCCGAGAATATCGGCGCCGGTGACATCTGCATCACCGCCGACATCCCCCTGGCCTCGCGCTGCCTCAAGAAGGGAGCCTCCGCCCTGGGCATGCGCGGCAAGCCGTTCTCCGAGGATTCCATTGGAGACGCCCTGGCCACCCGCGAACTGCTGTCCAACCTGCGGGACACCGGCCAGGTCTCCGGCGGCCCGCCGCCCATGACCAAAAAGGATCGCTCCCGCTTCCTGGACTCCCTGGATCAGATCATCGTAAAAATCCGCAGGGAGAATGTCTTATGAAATTCCTGCCCTTCGTCCTGGTTCTGGTGGTTACAGGGTGTGACGCCGGTGAGAACCTTCCCAAGCCGGTGGACGACATGGAGGCGGCGGCGCGGGCTTTCAAGCTTTATTACAAGGAGCGGGTGGAGCGGGTGATGGTGTCCTACAACCGCTTCCTGCTGGTCGGGGACGTGACCTTCGGAACCAACATCGGGAAGGTGGGCATCTCCAAGACTGGCGACGATTACGAGGTGGTGCCCGGGCCCAACGACAACAATCCCATAGGTATCTCGATCTGGACCACCTGGCACGCCTACAAGATCTTCCGCACCCGGACTTTGGAGCTGACCCTGGTGAGGATGTTCAACGGTCTGCGATTCTTCGAGGAGGTCAGCGGGCACCCGGGGGTGACCTCGCGGTTCGTTTACCCGGGATGGACCCGGATAGTCGACGGCCGGATCGGCTCGGTGACGCGGACCCGCGGCGGCGCGCCGGCTACGGCGCCGACCCGGTACAATCCGGAACTCGAAGACGAAATAATGGAAGCCTTCTACGACGGTATAAAGGTGACCTACCGCGAGGATCCCGAGGACATTCTCTTCAACTACATGCCGGCGACAGAGCCCCACCGCTACTCGGTGATCTATTCCTTCTCCGCCCTGCCCGGCTACCTGCGCTCCTCCGACTGCTGCTGCTCGATAATGCGCACCCCGGCACCTTACCCCTGGGAGGGCGCCTACTGGGGCAACCACAACTCGCGGGACAATTTCCCCGATTTGTCCCTGGGACTGGTCACCGCCATGGAGGCGGCTAAGGACCAGTCGTTGCCGGACGAGGTGCGCGAGGCGGCCGAGGGCGCGGTCGAAGCCGCCAACCGCATCGGCGACTTGATTGTACAGAACGACGCCCTGATGACCGTCAGCGAGCACACCCCCTATGATCAGCTGACCAACAGCGGCGCGGTGCGGCCCGACGGCGAAGTCGAAGGCCAGGACCTGGGCACCCTGTCCGACTGCCAGATGGCCTACCTGTCCCGGGCGATTTCCTCAGAAGGCCTGGACCTGCCCCCGCCGCCGGCCCCGGCCCCCTCGGCGCCGATCGAGGCGATCTTCATCGACATATTCGGGGATAACGTCGACTGCGAGGTGGACGACGGGCCCCGCACCTGCACCCGGGTGGAGGAGGCCTTCTGCGGCTGGGACTGGAGCAACCTGGAGGAAATGACCATCTACGACCAGCCCTGGCTGGAGATGATCCGCGAGATGGAGGACGAATCCCCCGGCACCGCCGAAATGCTTCTGGGCTCCTGGCAGGACGACTACTACGAGATCACCCTGGCGGCCACCGCGCTGGTCAACTACGCCGATCTCGCAGGCAACCGGGAGCTCGGCGAGCGGGCGCGCACGGCCCTTTCGGGCCTGGCTCACCTGATGCGGATCTTCGCCGATTTGATCTACTCGCACGACAACCCCGGCCGCCTGGCCGAGCAGACCTACCGGGCGGCTTTGTTCGAGGGCTGGGGCGGCCTGGAACCCGTCCCGCTGGAAGACCTGGGCGAATTCGCGACCGCCGAGAATGAGATCGCCTACATCGAGTCCTGGATGACCATGGAAGACACCCAGCCAGCCGCCATGCTCACCGACGAGCGAATCGGCGAGATGATCGCCGGCCAACTGGAAGGCAGCAGCGGCACCGTGCAAAAGCGCTACGCCGACAACTATGGCGACACGCCCCCGGTGCGGGTCGTAGGCGAGGGCTACGAGGCCCGGGGGGTCCCCGAGGCCGAGCACCCCTGGCAGCCGGTGGAGCGCCCCCACCACCTGATCGTCGGCCACGTGCGCCTGCTGCAGGCCCTGCCGCTTTGCAACACGTCGCCCGAGATCCTCGACTGCACCTGGGCGGCGATGGGCTGCGAGCGGCCCGACCTGAACTCCGACAGAACCGTCGACGAAACCGACGCCACCCGGTTCGAGACACTCCGGCAGGAGTTTTCGGGCGAATCCTGCCGCGAGAAGAACGACTGGTGCCAGGGCGCCGACCTGGACCGCACCGGCCGGGTGGACGAAACCGACGCCGCCTTTATGCAGGCGGCCCAGGGATGCTATTACTAGATCATGAACGCAAAACTCATATACCCGCTTCTGGTCGCATTTTTTCTCTCTGCTTGCGGAGAAAACTCCGACAACGGTCCTAAGTTCGACTGGCCCACCTGCGAGAGCATCCAGCCGGATAGCACCCTTTCAGAGATGGCCGGGTACTTCGATTCCGTCGCCCGGGAGCAGCACATCGCCGACGACGACACGTTCCGCAATCTGTACCTCACCGAAGATCTCCAGCAGGTCGAGTACTGGTACCAGCACCCCAACGTGATCCTGTGGAGCGGAATCTACCTGGCCTCCCAGGCGCTGCGCTACGAGGTGACCGGCGAAGCGGAGGCCCAGGACAACGCCCGCCGAGTGGTCTCCGGCCTGCGCGATCTCACCCGGGTCACCGGCGTCGAGGGGCTGTACGGGCGGACGATGGCCAAACCCGGGGTGTCCTACGACTACGACGGCTCCGGCAACCCCGAGTACTGGCCCGACTCGACGGCCGCGGGCTACGAGGGCTGGCGCTACCATAACGACGTGAGCCAGGACGGCTATGCCGGGCTGATGTTCGGCTACGGCGTGGCCTTATTGCATTTCAAGGACAAAGATCTGTTGGCCGACGTAGGCCAGTTGGCCGAAGAGGTCGGCCGGCACATCGTGGCCAACGGGCTTCAGATCGTAGACGCCGACGGCGAGGTAACCGAGCACGGCCGGCTGTACCACTCCGCTTTGGACAACTTCCCCGGGTTCAACGCCATGCTGGCGTCCAGCTTCGTCAAGGTCGCCCAGCGGGGCGGCGACGATCCCGACCTGGACGACTACTACTACGCCTGCATGATGGACATGCGCCGGGGGGTGGACTGCCCGGACATCGAGGACCCCAACGTGACTCTGGGCAGCTACATCGAAAGCATGGAGGAGATGCTGTTTCTTTTCATGCCCGACAAGTGCGGGATGAACTACGACAACTTCGACATGTGCTACCAGGCCATCTACCCGCTGGTGCGCCACGAACAGGACCCGGAGCTGCGCGCCAGGCTGGTCAACGTAGTACGCTCCGGGATGTACTACAACGACGACCCCACCTTCCGCAGCATGGACGAGATCGGCAACGCCATGTTCACTTTCATCTACGCCGCCCTGACCGGCGACTCCCCCGACGACGACCCCCGGCTGGCTGCGGCGGTGAACGACGCCGTCTGCACGCTGAAGAACTTCCCGCCGATCAAGTTCGACCGCTTCATCCCCAAGGGCACCCAGGAGGAAGCCTGCCGCACGCGCCTGGACGAGCCGGCGGCCGCCGAGCGCATCCCGCTTAGTGAGTACCACTTCGACAACTACCTGTGGCGGCTGGACCCCTACGAGATTCAGGAGGAGGACCGGCCGGAGAACCGGCGAATGGTTTTCTCGCCGGAGGACTTTCTGATAGCCTACTGGCTGGGTCGCTACCACGGCCTGATCGGACCTGACCTGTAGATCCCGGGAGGAGTTATGCCGAAAAGCCCGTTTTGCCTGCTGATGGTTGTTTGCCTGCTCGCCGCCCTGCCGGCCTGCTCCGATGGAGACAAAGACGACGGGGATACCGTGGTTCTCGCCGGCGAGGGCTTCGAGGTGACGCTCGACGTGCTCAAGGGCACTTTCGACGTGGTCCTGGATGACGGCACCCCGGTGCTTCAGCGCGCCTTCGGCGAGGTGGAGCTGGGCGAGCCCGGCGATCCCAACAACCCGGTGTTCAGAACCACCAACCGCTACCTGCGCTCGGCGTCGAAGGAGAGCGTCACCGACAAGCTGGGCGAGGCCACCCGGGTCGAGCTGAAGTGCACCGACCTGGAAGACGCCCCCGACCTGACCCTGTGGCTTTCGGTATACGAGGGAAAGCCCTTCATGACCGCCGGCATAATGGCTTCGAACACCGGCGCGGAAGACATCGTGCTCACCCGCCTGGTTCCGGCCAAGATCACCGCCGAAAAGGAGGGTGCCTTGTGGGTCGGGCAGCATCCCTCCCAGACCCGGATCCTGGAGGCGGGGTCCTTCTTCGTCTTCGAGTTCTTTGTCGACCTGGTGCCGGGGGACGTGGCCGAGCCGGACGAGACCGATCTGCTGGGGCTGGTCCACGGCTACCAGAAGGGCCACTCGATCAGCAACTGGGACCACGCCGTCTACGACCTGGAGTCCGGCCGGACCTTCGTGGCCGGGGCGCTGGACTTCGAGTTCTCCTCGCCCATGTTAAACACCTCCTACATAGCGGAAGACGCGGAGGCCCAAGACGGCCGAACCCCGTTCACCTACTGGTCGGCGGAGTTCCCCTACCTGCCCACCGGCAAGCCGGTGGAGCCGGGCGGAACCCACTCGGCCGGGCCGGTATTGATCTTCCCCGATCCACAAAGCCCCCAACAGGGCCTGGAGGAATACGCCCTGGCCCTCAAGGCCCACAACGACATCCGCCTGTGGCCCGCGCGGGGCCCGGAGAACCGCGTGCCCAACGGGTGGAACTCCTGGACCGGCTCGGGAAGCTCGGGCGGCTACGGGACCAACATCGACCAGCAGCTGATGCTCGACAACCTGGCGGCCATGGCAGAGGAGTTCAAGGACTTCGGGGTGGAATGGTTCCAGATCGACGACGGCTACGAGTACCACTACGGCGACTGGGACTGGCGCCCGGACCGCTTCCCCGACGGCGCGGCCTGGCTGGCCGACCAGATCGAGGCGACCGGCCTGATCCCCGGCGTGTGGATCGCCCCCTTCCAGGTCAGCGGAAACTCCGAGACCTACGCGGAACACGAGGACGACGGCTGGTTCGCCCCCCGGCAGCCCTACCTCGGGGGCGGCGACATGCAGATTCCCGACCTGACCCACCCGGAGGTTCTCGAGTGGATCGAGAACCGCTTCCGGCAGATCCGCGCCGACGGCTACCGCTGGCTCAAGACCGACTTCGTCTACTGGGCCCTGGGGGCCGAGTCCTACTACGATTCCACCGCCACCCGCGAGGAGGCCTACCGCCGGGGGCTGGCGGCGGTCCGCGCGGGCATGGACCAGGGCGCCGCCGACGCCGGCGGGGAGGCCGGGGACTACTTCTGGATCAGCGTCTCGATGCACGGCCCGCACATGGGCTTCCCCGACGCCATCCGCCCCAACCTGGACACCATGCCCTGCTGGGACGCCGAAGATCCCGCGGCGGGCCGCAAATCCGAGCAGGGCTTCAAGGCCACCGTGCGCACAATAGCGCGGCGCTTCTACCTCCAGAACCGCGCCTACATCATGCACCACGACCTGCTCCTCTTCCGCGAACACCAGGACACCAGCATAACGCCGCTGACCGCCGACGAGGCCCGCTGCCTGTTGACCGCCGTGGCCCTGTCCGGCAGCGTTGCCAAGCTGGGCGAGAAGATCGTCGAGATGCAACCGGAATGGATCAACGACTACCGCCGGGTGCTGCCGGTCTACGGCCCCGGCTTTCGGCCCGTCGATCTCTTCGAACGCGAGTTCGCCGAGGTCTGGCACCTCCCGGTGGTCCCCGAGGACGGCCTCAACACCCGCGGGAAAGGCCCGGCCTACGACGTGATCGCCCTGTTCAACTGGGGCACCAACGTGGACCTGACCACCAACCCCTACACCGACATGCCCGACCAGGCCCGCACCGTCTCGGTCGACCTGGCCGCGTTGGGGATGAACGAGACCTACATCGCCCGCGACTTCTGGTTCGGCGAGGTGGTCGAGGTGTCCGGTACCCTCTCCCGCAGCATACAGCCCCACACTGTCCAGGCCTTCGCCCTGCGCAAGAAGGAAGACCGCCCCCAGTTCATCGGCGACAACCGCCACGTCCTCCAGGGCGCCGTGGAGATTTTAAACCTGGCCTGGGACGACGGCTCTAAGACACTATCGCTAACATATGACGCTGCCCCCGGCAGCACCAAGGCTCCTTTCACCCACGAGCTGGTCTTCTACCTCCCCACCGGCTGGACCTTTGAAAACGCCACCGTTCCCGGAGCGTCCTCCCAGGACACCAGCCAGGACGGCAACGTCCTGACCCTGTCATTCGACGTCACCAGCCGCCAGGACCTGCTGATCGAATTGACTTTCTCCGGTTAGTCAGAATCCAGAATCTTGTCGAGCTGCCGCCAGGAAACCGCCTGGATACATTTGTCGAGCTGCAGGGTTTGCGGCGTGCGACAGACGATGAAACCCTGCTCGGCCTGGGGGTACTCGTCCAGAAACACCTTGAGGTGCCGGGTGTCGCGGGCGCCGGGGGAGTCGGTGTACTTCACCTCGACGGGAACGAAACGGTCGCCCTGAACCAGCACCCAGTCCACCTCTGGACCGTCGGGGTCCCGCCAGAAATGCACCCGGGTCGGCTCGGCCGCCAACCGGGACAGGCGCACCAGCTCCAGGCCCACGTATTGCTCGAACAGAAAGCCCAGATGATCGCGATGGGGGCGGTGTCCTTCCCTGGCGGCCAGTCGCCTTACGCCCAGATCGAAGATCAGATAACGGCTTGAGCGGGTGAGCTTCTTGCGGCGGGAGCCCTTCGTGACGGGATCGATACGGTTCGCCACCAGGCAATCCTCGAGGATCTGGTAGTACCCTTTCACGGTGGTGTGGCTTACGCCGACCTGCTTGGAAATGGCGCTGAAATTGGCGATCTTGCCCGAGTCGATCGCCGCCATCTCCAGGAAGCGGCCAAAGGTCCCCACCTGGCGGACGATGGCTTCGGCGCGGACCTCCTCCTCAAGATAAGTCTCGACGTATGATCTCAGGTCCAGCTCGATGTCCTTGCGGGTGTCCACGCCGACGATGGGGGGCAGCGAGCCGTCGACCAGGATTCGTTCGAGCTCCAGGTGGGGATACTCGCAAAAAAGAAGCGGATCGAGCCTCAAGCTGACAACCCGCCCCGGCAACAAGTTTACGTTCTTGCCGCGCCGCAGCTTGCGAGCCGAAGATCCGGTCAGCAGAAAGGTTGCGAGCTTGTCGTCGATGGCGTGCTGTATCACGTCCAGCAGGCCGGGTACCTTCTGGATCTCATCTATGAAAACAACCAGACGCTTCTGCTTCTGTCTTCTGACGGCCTCGAGCTCTTTCAGTAAAAGCCCCGGGTTCTGCTCATAACGCTGCCGCGTCGCCGGGACGACCAGCGAGATCTCGACATCCGCTGACATACGGCGCAGAAGCGTGGTTTTCCCCGTCTGGCGCGGTCCGAGCAACAAAACGCTTTTTTTACGCTTGAGTTGGTGGCTGAGCAGCTTCTCTATTTTCCTGGGTATGTAAGTCACGTTTAAATATTCGCCGAAATTTGAAAGCTAGTCAACATTATTCTAACTTGACATTCGGTCTGACCTGACTAGACTGACATGTCAGTTTAGTCGCATTTTTCCCCACATCACAAAAACGAGGCGGGATCATGACTGACAAGACACTGGGTATCGATATCGGCTCCACAACTTTAAAGCTCTGCCTGCTTTCCGAAGACGGCGAGTTCGAAAACCAGGTTCTGGCCCACGACGGCGATCTGCCCGGGACGTTGAAAAAGCTCTTCGGGCGGCTTTCGGACCAGTCCGGCCGGAAGATGCAGGGAGTCGTCACCGGCACCGAGGGACGGAAGCGCATCGAGCTTCCCGATGTTATCGCGGCGGTGGCCATCGAGGCCGGGCTGAATGCCCTGGGCATCAAGCCCCGCGCGGTGGTTTCGATGGGCGGCGAGGACCTGGTGGTCTACGTGCTCAACCGGCAGGGCCGGATCGTCAACACCTACTCGGGAAACAAGTGCGCCTCGGGGACCGGGGAGTTTCTGCGCCAGCAACTCGGGCGCATGAACCTCAAGCTCGAGGACGTCAACGACATCTGCGACGGCGCCAAGGTGCTCTCGCTGTCGGCGCGCTGCTCGGTCTTCATGAAGTCGGACTGCACCCACCGGCTGAACAAGGGCGAGGCCACCCGGGGGGACATCGCGGTTTCGCTTTCCAAGGTGATGGCGGACAAGGTAGCGGACTTTCTCATCAAGGCCCGCATAAAAAGCGGCCAGGTGGTGCTTATCGGCGGGGTAACCCGCAACCGCTCGCTGGTCGAGTTCGTACGCGAGGGCAACCCGGGCGTGGACGTAATCGTGCCCGAGGCGGCGCCCTACTTCGAGGCCTTCGGGGCCGCGCACCTGGCCCGAACCCAGGGCGCCGAAATGCCTGAGGACGATTTGGTGCGTCCGGGATCGGGGCTGATCTTCAAGACCTTCAAGCCGCTCTCTGAGTCTCAGGACCTGGTGCAGAACGCATCCTCACGGCGGGCGGCCTTCGATCCCGGGGCCGAGTACATCCTGGGCGTCGACGGCGGCTCCACCACCACCAAGGTGGCGCTGATCAACCAGAAGACGCTGGAAATAGTCGCGGAGCACTACGGCCGCACCCACGGGGACCCGGTCGCCGCCTGCAAGCTCTGCATGCAGGAAGTCAAGAAGCAGCTCGGCGGGCAGAAACCCAAGATAAACCTGGTGGCCACCACCGGGTCATCCCGGGAGCTTCTGGGCGTGTTTCTGGAGACGCCGGGCGTCTACAACGAGATCATCGCGCACACCTACGGGACGACCTACTTCCAGAAGGACGTCGACACCCTGTTCGAGATCGGCGGGCAGGACGCCAAGTACGTACTCATCAACAACGGGGTCCCCATCGACTACGCCATGAACGAGGCCTGCTCGGCCGGCACCGGGTCGTTTCTGGAGGAGTCGGCCGCCGGCGACCTGAACATCGACACCGCCCCGGAGATCGGCCCGATCGCCATGGAGGCCAAGGCCCCGCTCAAGTTCGGCGAGCACTGCTCGGCCTTTATCAACTCGGACATCCGCAAGGCCATCCAGCAGGGCGCCGAGCGCGAGGACATCGTGGCCGGCCTGGTCTTCTCCATCGTGGCCAACTACCTCAACCGGGTGGTGGGCAACCGCGCGGTCGGCGACCACATCGCCCTGCAAGGCGGGGTGGCCAAGAATCCCGCGGTGCCGCTGGCCTTCGCTCAGATGACCGGCAAGCAGATCACCGTGCCCCCGGATCCCGAGCTGATGGGCTGCTTCGGCGTGGCCCGCCTGGTGCTGCAGAAACACGAAGAGGGCCTGGTCGAAACCGGCGACTTCGACCTGGACGAGATGATCGAAAAGGAGATCTCCTACGGCAAGGAGTTCGTCTGCAAGGCCTGCGAGAACCACTGCACCATCCGGCGCCTGCAGGTGGGCGGGCGGCGCTACCCCTTCGGCGGACGCTGCTCGCTGTACACCAACCAGCGCAAGAAGCGCAAGATCCGCTCGGACGCGGTGGTCGACTACACCCAGGAACGCACCCGGATGCTTTTCGAAGACTTCGCCCCGCCCAAAGACGCCCCCGCCCGGAGCCCCAAGGTCGTGGGAATCCCCATGGCGCTTTCGGTGCACTCCCTGTGGCCGCTGTACTCCTGGTTCTTCCATACCCTGGGAGTCAAGATCCAGCCGTCGGTGAAAATCGCCCCGGAGGGGATCGCCAAGCAGGAGAGCAACTACTGCTTCCCGGTCGAGATCGCCCACGGCGCGGTCCAGGACGTGCTGGACCAGGGCGTCGACTACGTCTTCCTGCCGCACTTCCGCGACATGCCCACCATGGAAGACGTGCACGCCTGCCTGTGCCCTCTGACCCAGGGCCTGCCGTTCTACTCCCGCCATGCCTTCGGCCTGCGCGAGGAGCAAATGCTGCGGCCGCTGGTGTCCTTCACCGCGGGATTCGAGACCTCGCGCCCGGCCTTCGAGGATGTGGCGGTGCAATTGGGATTCTCGCGCGCCGAGGGCAGCCGCGCCTATGACGTGGGCGTCGAGCAGTACAAGCGCTTCCTGACCGCCTACCGGGACCTGGGCAAGCGGGTGCTCAGCGAGGTCGCCGCAAACCCCGATCGGGTCTACATCGCGCTTTTGGGAAGGCCCTACAACGCCTTCACCCGCGACGCCAACATGGGCATCCCTCGCAAGTTCACCTCGCAGGGCGTCACGGTGATCCCCTTCGACATGATCTACGACGCCGACGCCGAGATCCCCCCTAACAACTACTGGTACTACGGCCAGCAGAACATGAAAGCGGTCAAGCAGGTCCGGGGGATCGACAACCTTTACCTGGCGTGGATATCCAACTTCTCCTGCGCCCCGGACTCCTTCATGCTCCATTACGTGCGCTGGCTCATGGGCCAGAAGCCCTACCTGGTGCTGGAGATCGACTCGCACACCGCCGACGCCGGGCTGGACACCCGGGTGGAGGCCTTCCTGGACATCGTGGAGAGCTACCGCCGCCACGTCGAACCGGCCCCGGAAAAGCCCTTCCGGCGCCGCTACCAGGTGGTGATGAAAGAGGAGTACTGCGACGTGCTCGACAACCAGACCGGCCGGCGGCTGGACATCCGCGATCCCAAGGTCCACATGATCTGGCCCCCGATGGGAGACCTGTCCACCGAGTCCTTGAGCGTGGCCTCTCTGCGCCAGGGGATCAAATCGACCCACCTGCCCCTGCCCAACGTCTACAGCACCCAACTGGCCCGCAACGTGGCATCGGGCAAGGAGTGCATACCCGCGCTGCTGGTGCTGGGATCGATTCTCAGGTTCTTCCAGGACAAGAATCCCTGCTCCGGCGAGGACATCTACGTAGTCTTCGTGCCCTCGACCCTGGGCCCCTGCCGGACCGGCCAGTACCACGTCTTCTTCGACCGGCTCTTCGACGAGATGGGCTGGGAGAACGTCTGCCTGCTGGTGGCCAACTCGGAGAACTCTTACCGGGAGTTGGGCCCGACCTTCAGCCGCGACGTCTGGCGCGGCCTGGTGCTGGGCGACTACTTCGCCGACGTCCGCAACTCCCTGCGGCTTCTGGCCCAAAACCCCGACGACGCCCTGCGGATCTTCAAGACCGTGTGGAAAAACGTCATGCAGGGGCTGCAATCGGGCCCCAAGGAACTCGACCGGGAGCTGGAGCGGGCTGCCGCCCGCCTGAGCGACATCCCGCGGAAGGGGAGGCTGGAAGACCTCAAGAAAGTATTGATCGTCGGGGAGATCTATGTGCGGCGGGACAACTTCTCGGTCAACGAGATCTCCGAGATGCTGATCTCCAAGGGGATCTATCCCAAGGTGACCGGGATCACCGAGTGGTTCCACTACACCGACTTCGCCCGCAAGTTCATCATGGAGGGACGCCGGCGGCGGGCGGGCTGGCTGCGCACCCTGTTCGACGGCGGGATCAAGGACGAGGCGGTCTACCTGGTGGAGAAGTACTGGAAGCAGGCCACCGAGGAGAAGATCGCCGCGCTGTTGAGGCCCACCGGCCTGATCCCCCACGTGCCCCACGACATGGACTCGATCATCAGCGAGGGCAAGAAGAGGTTCGTTGACCCGGAGCTGGAGAGCGAGGCCACCGTGTCGCCGGCGGTGGGCGCCGCGGCGATGAACGAGGGCTACTCAGGCGTGGCCATCATCGCCCCCTTCGGCTGCCTGCCCGGCCGGCTGATCGAGGGAGTCTACTCCCCGTGGGCCAAGGCCCGCGACTACCCGGTGCTGGCCCTGGAGAACGACGGCCAGCCCTACCCGCCCAACATCGCCTCGCGGATGGAGGTCTTCGCCCACAACGTGCTGCGCTTCGAGCCCAAAGAAGAGCCGCAGCATCCGCCCTTGTGGCGTGACCTGGCCGAGCGCACCGGTCTCTCCAAACTCGCCCGGCGCCGGGTATGAACCACGCCCAAAAGGTCGATCGGGTCGCCGGGCAGTTGCGCAACCGCAAAAGCCGGGCGCCGCTGTCGCGTCAGAAGCGGGTGGTCTCCCACCAGGTGCCCAAGGTCCACGACAAGAAGCACACCGACGAGAAGATCGATCTGACCGACTTTGACAAGGTCCTGGAAATCGACACCGAAAAACGAATCTGCGTCGCCGAGCCGGGAGTGCCCTTCTGCGAACTGGTCGACCGGACCCTGCCCCTGGGCCTGGTGCCCATCGTGGTCCCCGAGCTGAAAACCATCACCATCGGCGGCGCGGTGGCCGGCTGCTCGATCGAATCGATGTCCTTCGTCCACGGCGGCTTCCACGACACCTGCCTGGAGTATGAGATCATCACCGCCAAGGGCGAAGTGCTCACCTGCACCCCCGACAACGAGCACTCGCTGATATTTCAGATGATGCACGGCTCCTTCGGAACGGTGGGCATCTTGTCGAAGCTGAAATTCAAGCTGATCCCCGCCAAACCTTACGTCCACCTGCGCCACGAGCACCACACCTCGATCGACTCCTACCTGGAGTCGATCTGGTCGCATTTCGAAAAGCGCGACGTCGACTTCATGGACGGCATCATCCATTCGAATACGCAACTGTCCCTGTGCGTAGGCGACTTCGTCGACTCGGCTCCCTACACCAACCGCTACGACTGGCTCAAGGTCTACTACCAGTCCACCGCCAGCCGGACCGAGGACTACTTCAAGACCCCGCACTACTTCTACCGCTACGACCAGGGGGTCACCAACGTCCACCCCAAGTCGTTCCTGGGCCGCCTGCTCCTCGGCAAGTTCCTGGGCTCTTCCGAGATCCTCAGAATCGCCGAAAAGCTCCGCTGGTTGGTTCTAAACGACGACCGCCCCGACGTCACCGTCGACACCTTCCTGCCGTTCTCCCGCTTGAAGGAGTTCTTGCTCTGGTACGAAAAAGACTTCGGCCATTATCCCCTATGGGTGGTCCCCTACCGCCGGGTCCACGACTACGAGTGGCTGGATGACTCCTTCTGGAAGGGCACGGACGACAAGCTCTTAGTCGACATCGCCATCTACGGCATGAAGCAGCGCGGCGATACCAACTACTACCGCCTGATGGAGCAGAAACTCAAGGAGCTAAACGGCGTCAAAACCCTGATCAGCTACAACTACTACCCCGAAGACGAGTTCTGGACCATCTTCCACAAAGAGAACTTCGAGAAGGTCAAGGCCATCACCGATCCCGACAACATCTTCCGCAATCTATACGAGAAAACCTGCCGGGCGGCGATGGGGCGGGATTAGACTGCATCAAGCCTTCTCGTACCAGGTTCCCCGCCCGCGTCCGTGCTTGGCAAGTTGGCCCGCCTTCACGAGCCGCTTCAGGTGGTCTTTTACCGTATTGCGGTTGGCGCCGGTGGCCGTCGCGGCATCGCGAACTGTCACACGATCGTGCTCGCGCACCAGGCCGAGGATCTTCTCCGACAAGGGCGCCAGGGGCGCCATGAGCCGTTCCTTTTCTATCTTCCGGGCGAGAACATTTTTCTGTTCGATCAGGCAATCTACAAAGAAGGAAATCCAATCAACGAGCTGCGACTCGCCCTTGTCCAGAGTCGCCTGGCCCCGGCGAAGAGCCTGGTAGTAGCCGCTCTTGTTGTCCTCTACGATTCGCTCGAGCGAACAGTAGGGCACGTAGGCATAACCCGCCCGTAACAGTAGCAGCGTGGTCAGGGCGCGGGAGAGCCGCCCGTTGCCGTCCTGAAATGGATGAACGGCAAGAAAGCGAACGACAAAAACGCCGACAACCAGCAGCGGGTGGTGCTCACCGGCGTCCAACGAACCGCGGGTCCAATTGATGAGTTCTTTCATCAGCCGCGGGGTGTCGAACGGCGTTGCCGCCTCGAAAATCACCCCGGCGCTTCTGCCGTTCTCATCAAAGGCTTCGACGTTGTTGGGAAACTTCTTGTACTCCCCGCGGTGCCGCACATCTTTCTCGGAGTATTTGAGCAACACCCCATGAAGCTGGCGTACATGGTTTTCGGTCAGAGTGATTTCGGAGAACGACTCGAATATCATCTCCATCAACTCGGCATATCCCGCGACTTCCTGTTCGTCCCGGGTGCGGAAAGACTTGATGTCGATCCCCGACAGAAGCCTCTCCACCTCATCGTCGGAGAGCTTCACCCCTTCGATCCGGGTGGACGAACCCACCGACTCTATGGTCGCGATCCGGCGCAGGGCCGACAATCGCTCCGGAGCCAGCCTGCCCAGGGCCGCCCAGCGCCCCTTGAACTCGTCTATCTCGGCGATCTTCTTGAGCAACCGCTGGTCTACGGCAAGTTCATCCAGGGGATTCATTATCCCTCCAATTATCCACCCATAAATATCCATTAAATCAATTTTTGTCAAGTTTTCTGGGTGAAATTGGATAGAATAATGGATGGATCGCCCTGCCAAGGAAAAGGCGACCGCAAATACGACCAGTGGTTTTTACCTGAGTATTATTTCGACTATTTCGCTCCGGCCGGAGGTGCGCATGGGGGGGCCGAAGGTGCCGGTGCCGGTGGAGACGAACAGGTTGAAGGATCCGTCCCGGTGCAGCCCCCGGTCGCGGCCGTTGTAGAGCAGGCTGCTGAGCAACCCGAGGGGGAATATCTGGCCGGCGTGGCTGTGGCCGGAGAGCTGCAGGTCGACGCCCAACTCCCGGTTCAGGGCGCAGGCGGTGTCCGGAGCCCAATAGGTGGAAAACTGCTGGGCGGCCCGCCCCTCGCCCCGCGAGATGATGTCGGTGGGAGTATGAAAGAGCAGAATGCTGGGCCGATCGGTCTTCAGTTCACTCTTGAACTTCTCCAGGTCCGCTTCGCTGGAAAGCCCCGGGTAGGCCACCCCGGCGATCTGCAGCCCCTCCACCTCTAAAACCTCGGAGTCGAGCACCCGCAGCCCGGTCTTGGCCACGATCGGCCCGGACTCGCTGTAGACCTCGTGGTTCCCCGCCACGAAGAACACGCCGTGTTTGGCCTCCAGCCCGTCGATAACCGGAACGCAGCCCTCGAAATCCCCTCCCATCCCGTCGAACAGGTCCCCGGTGACGACAACCAGATCGGGCTCCAGGCCGTTCACTTGCCGGACAACATCGCGCATGAACCCCACCCCGTTGGTATGACCCAGGTGCAGATCCGAAAGATGCACGACCTTCCGCCCCCGCCATCCCTCCGGCAGCCCCTCGACAACCACCTCGATCCGCCGCACCTCCGGATGCCGCGCCCTCCAGACCCCCCAGGCGGTGAACAGCAAAGCCAGCGAGGCCGCCCCGATGAATATCCAGCGAGGATCCAGCTTCACCCCGGCAAGCTTCACCCCCAATGCCACCAGCCACCCCAACCCCGCGGCCAGCAGCAGGTTGAAGAAAAGCCCCATCCACAACGCCGCCAGCACGAAGAACCCACCGGAAAACCAGTTCTGCCCGGTCTTGACCAGAAGTATCCCCAGCGGAAAACTGGCCGAAAGAAAGAACACCAGCCCCAGCATGACCTTGCGCAGAGTCCCCGGCTCCAGAGCGAACGCCCGCACCGCCGAGTGGTAAATCAGATAATGCCCGCCCACCAGCAGACCCAGCACCGTCGCTATCAACAAAATCAACCGAACGACCATGACGAACGCAGTCTACATCCCGGGCGCTTCGGGTTCCAGCCCATTAAGCAGACTGTTGCACCGGCTGCAGCCTTTTGCTGTACTATCGCAAAGGCGAAAAACCATGAAACGCTACTGCTGGCTACTCTGCTTATTCCTGGCCTTCCCGGCCTGCGAAACCGAAGACGAATGCTCCTCAGACGCCGACTGCGACGACTCCGACTTCTGCACCGAAGACCGCTGCCGTCTGGGGCTCTGCTCCCACCTTAATGTCCCGGGATGCTGCCACACGGACGCCGACTGCGGGCCGTCCTTCGGCCCCCGCTGCAACCCGGAGTCGGACCAGTGCGTGGAATGCCTCTCCGATGCGGACTGTGAAAACGATACCAAATGCACTCAAGACCACAAGTGCCGGCCAAACCTGGGCATTGGGTGTACCAGCAACGACGAGTGCGGCAGCAACTGGTGTCTTACCGAAGCCGAATCCGGTTACCCCGGCGGTTTCTGCGGCATGGAGTGCCAGGGGCCCGAAGGCTGTGAATCCTTAGCCTGCGTGGGCGTGGCCGGTGGAAAAATGAGCTGCCTGCCGGTCTGCAAGGGTGACCAGGACTGCCGGCCGGAGTATATGTGCCTGCCCACCGCGCCCGATCGTGGGGCTTGCTTCCCTCACTGCACAACAAATGCCGACTGTTCCATCGTGGGCGCCTGCAATCCCTGGCTGGGGCTGTGCATGGGTGCGGCTCTTGGCGGCGATAACGGCGCGGCCTGCCAAACGGACGCCGACTGCAAGGGATACTGCGCCAGAGAAGCGGACACCGGCGCGCCGGGCGGCGTGTGCATCAGCGTCTGCTCGCCCTCGAAAATCGCCTGTCCCGCGGACGACGCCTGCGTCTGGCAGCTGAGCCCCTACCTGGGCGGAGCCAACGTCTGCCTGCCGGCGTTCAACCCCCAGACCGGCTGCCGGCCGGAGTACGCTCCCCAGCTAGCCGTCGAGTACGTGGCCGGAACGGATCCGCAGGTTTTGGGAGTCTGCCAGCCCGCCTGCCGGGACGACAACGACTGCGCGACCGGCACCTGCAACGTCTACTCCGGACTCTGCAACGATCCGGTGGAGGGGGCGGAGCACGGCGCCGCCTGCGGAACCCACGAGGAATGCAAGGGGCACTGCCTGTTTTTCTGGCCGGACGGCTACTGCACCGGCCCCTGCCGCCCGGCGGCCCCCGACTGCCCCGACGACGGCGTCTGCATAAACCTGGGCATCCTGGCCCTGTGCACCAACAGCTGCCAGAGCGATCCGGACTGCCGGCCGGGATATGTCTGCGACCAGAATGCGCTGGCCTGCCTGCCGCCACCCGAACAGCCCTGAGAGACGAATGATCCGAAGAAACTTCATACCGGTTTTCGTTCTGCTCGCCTGCGCCGCGATACTCTCCTGCGGCCCGGCGCCGGCCTGGATAGACGGCGAAGCGCTCATATTCGATCCGGATTGGATCGTGGAAGTGAACATCCAGCTGGACGAGGAAGACTGGGATGAGCTGCGTTACCAGACCCGCAGCTTCGAAGACGTCTTGTGCGCCACCACACCGCCCGTAAACCCCTTCACCTACTTCAAGGGTGACATTGTAATCGACGGCATCAAGGTCAAGGATGTGGGCATCCGCAAGAAATGCTTCTTCGGCTCCTGCGATGACAACCGCCCATCGTTCAAGATCAGCTTCAACCAGTACATCCGCGGTCGGCGGTTCTTCGGCCTGCGGCGCATGACCTTGAACAACGCCAAGTCGGATCCATCCAAGGTCAAGCAGTGCCTGGGCTACTGGCTGTTCGACCGCGGCGGGGTGCCCGCCCCACGCTGCAATTTCGCCCACGTGACGGTGAACGGCGTGGACAAGGGGCTGTACGTCAATCTGGAGAGCATCAAGACCGAGATGCTCGCCCGCTACTTCGACGACACCCGCGGCAACCTTTACGAAGGGGCGCTCTCCGACTTCCAGCCCGACTGGGTGGCCACCTTCCAGAAGAAAACCAACGAGATCAACCCCGACCGCAGCGACCTGGACGAGATGGTCAACGTATGCGCCCTGCCCGACGATGAGTTCGTGGACGAACTGGAGCGGCATATCGACCTGGACGCCTACTACGACTTCTGGGTCATGGAGGTGCTGATCGCCCACTGGGACGGCTACGCGTCCTTCAACCACAACAACTACTACATCTACAACAATCCTGAAACCGGCAGGTTCCATTTCTTTCCCTGGGGAATCGACGGGATCCTCTTCTCGCACCCCGACGCCGTCAAGTCGGTATTCGCCGACGCCATAATCCCGCACCGCCTGTACAAGATCCCCGAGATGCAGGATCGGTACATCAACCTGCTGCGGGAGAAGCTCGCCACCGTCTGGAACCAGGACGTGATTGTTTCGGAAATCGGCCGGATGGAGTCGCTGATCTCCCCCTACGTCCACGTCAATGACACATACGATCTGCCGGGGAGAATAGACGAAGTCCGCAACTTCGTCCGGGACAACCCGGACGCCATCAATGCGGAGATAGCCTCCGGTCCGGTGGAGTGGGAGAAGGAACTGTCCGGCCCGCCCTGCTGGAGACTCCGCGGCAGCCTCAATGCCTCCTTTTCGACCACCTGGGGAAGCATCACTTCGCCCGATCCCTGGGGCGCGGGAACCGGAACCTTCAGCGCGGTGCTGGACGAGTTGCCCATACCGACGTCCTTCGTGTCCTCGGTCGCCGGAATCGACCCCAACCCCGAGGGGCAAAGAAAGCCCCTGGTCCAGGTGCTGGCCCAGGTTCCCGACCCGGCCGGCGACTTGCTAATCGCCGCCATCGTGCAAATAAATGATCCCCAATCGATCGCCCCGGGCCACTTCGTCCAGATCAACATGGGTGAGGCCCTGGGATACATCTTCCGCCAGGATCCCCTCAATCCCGAGGCGTTCGAAATATTCCTGCTGATGGACGGCTCGATAACCTTCCAGGAAGCCGCCTTGACCGACGGGGCGCCGATCAGCGGAACCATCGAAGCGAACATAAGGGAGTCAGGATGGTAATCACCAGACCTGCCATTGGAATTGTCCTGAGTCTGCTGTTTATGCCGGCCCTCCCGGCCGCGGCCCAGGATACCGAGAAGAAAACTTCGGCCCAGGACGAGCTGCGCCTGCGCGGGCGGGGCATCATCCGCTACCAGGTCCGCGACGAGGAGAAGTTCGGCGGCTGGAACGACGAGATCGATCTGAACCGGGCGCGGTTCGACGCCCGCTGGCAGCCCACCAAGGGGTTGCGGCTGTCACTGGAGATCGAGCTGACCCAGGGCGTGGAGATAAGAGACGTCTTCGTCCGCTACAAGTTCAACCGGTATTTGAGAATCAAGGCCGGTAATTTCAAGAAGCCCTTTTCCTTGCTGCGCATGACTCCCCGCTGGGACTTGGTGATTCCCCGCCGGGGCCTGACTAACCGCCACACCATCGGCAGCAGCTTGTTCGGCGGCCTCGGGGGGCGCGACGCCGGGGTGATGGTCTTCGGCCGGGTTGGAAGGCGCAAGAGCGTGAGAGTCCGCTATTGGGTGGGAATGTTCGACGGCTGGCAGCTTACCGACGAGTTTTTCCGCGATCCCGACGATCCCAACGACGAGAACACCTCCCACCGCGACTACGTGGCCCGCGTGCAGGTGGGCCTCTTCGACAAGGTTTTTCTGGGCGTGAGCTACAACCACAAGTGCGCCCGCATGGCATTGGCGCCCGGTGCGGAAATGGACCGGACCTTCAACGCGGTGTCCGGCGACCTGCTGGTCACCCTGGCCGGGCTCAGACTCCACCTGGAGGGGATCTACGCATCAAACCCCAACGCCGCCCCGGACCACTACCTGATGGGCGGGCACGGCACCATCTCTTACCGGATCAAGATCTCCGACACGCTGGCCCTGACCCCGGCTTTCATGGCCGAGTTTCTGGACCCCGACGACCAGGTCGACGAGAAGCACGCCCTGCGGCTGGCGGGCGCCCTGAACCTGGACATCGGCAAGTACACCCGGGTGATCCTGGCGGCGGAGGGCGGTGACGGGGAGATGGTGTGGGAGCAGCCCGAGTTCTTGACCTTCAACGAGCCCCAGAACACCGAGAGCGCCCCGCGCACGGTCGAGACCCGGATTACCCTCCAGCTCAACGTACGCCTGTAGAAACGGGCGGGAAAACGGCTATTGTGTCCGTATCAGATGGTATAGCCGGGAGAAGACATGGAAGATGAAAATTACTACGTATGCACGCAGTGCAAAAAGGCCTATCCCAAGGCGGAGTTTTGCCCCGTGCATCCGGAAGAGCCGCTTTTGAATGCTTCCGACCGGGAGATCTGCTTCTTTCTGATGGGGCTGGACGACCAGGCGCGCAACAAGACTTACGGGTTGTGGATTACCCTGGGGCTGATCGCCGGGGTGGTCGCGGGGATCGCCCTGGTGTGGCTGGTCAAGACGCTGATCGACCTGGACCTGGGGTACGTCAAGGGGCTGTTCTTCGGGGGGATCGCCGGCGGCGGGGCGGGGACCGCGGTGGCCAGGATGCTGTTCAAGCCGAAGTACCGCCAGTTCACCGAGCGGCTGGAGCGCCTGGAGTAGATTACTCTCCCAGCAGGCTTTTTACCTTGGATATCAGGGCGTCCTTGGTCACCGGTTTCTGCAGGATGGGAATGCCCTGCAGCTTACGTTTCATTTCCCGGTAGTGGGGGCCCGACAGGGAGATGGCGGTGACTACCAGGACCTTCACGTCGGGGTTCCGCTCACGCAGTTTGGCGATCATCTCGATGCCGTCGGTCCGGGGCATCATGATGTCGGCGATGACCAGGTCGAAGGACTGCTTGCGGTACCGGTCGATGCCCTCCTGCCCGTCGTAGGCGGCCTCCATCTCGTAGCCGGCGTTCTCCAGGGCTTCCCGGAACATGATGTTGATAAGCTTTTCGTCCTCGACCACCAGTATGCGCGCCATTTCACCTCTATTGTACCAGCGCTTGAGATGACGGCAAGAAATGATACCATGTGGCCATGCGGATCCTGCCGGCAGTGATACTCATCCTGGGGATTCTGCCCTCACCGGCGTTGCCCGGCGACCGGCCGGTCATTGTCCTCTTCGGGCTGGAAGACCCCCACGGCGCCCTGGACTGGAAGGTGCGCAACGCGCTGAGCGAACGCCTGGCCGGGCTGCTGGGCGACTGCGGCCACTCGCTGATCCCCCCGGGCGAGATCCAACCGCGGCTCAAGAACCGCTTCCCGCCCGGCCGCCTGCCCCGCAAGCGCACCACCATCGCCCGCAGCCTGGGCGCCTGGGCCACGGTAGTGACCCGGGTCCAACGCGGTTTCGAGGGCTGCCGGTTGGACTTGTTTTTATACAACCTCAAAAGCTCCTCGGCCGAGAAGACCAATCGGGTCAACGCCGCCTGCGACGAAGAATCCCTGGCGGCGGCCCTGCCCGGACTGGCCGGGCCTCTGTGCGAATACCTCCAGTCGAAAAAGATCGAACCGCCAAAGACCAAACCGAAGAAGGAGAAAAAAAGCGGCGCCGGCCTGGAGGGCGCGGTGGAGGCCATGGCCGAGGTGGCCGCCCCGGGGGCCGAGGTGGAAACCCGGGTGCTGGGCAAACCGGTGCCCGGCCAGCCGGTGAGGGTGTCAATCGTCACCGACCCGGAAGGTGCCACGGTTTCCTGGAACGGAAAAAACCTGGGTCGGACCCCGCTGCGCATCGAACCGGTCAAGCCCGGCTGGCACCGGGTGGTGCTGGAAGCCCCCGGGTGCGTTCCCATGAAGGAAAGCCTGAAAATCCAGGGCAGCATCGAAATGAAGGTGGGCCTGTTCCTCCGGCAGCGCCGGGTGCGGGTGCTCACCAATCCGCCGGGAGCCGAGGTGACCGTGGACGGGAAGCTGGCGGGCACCTCCCCGGTCCTGATCTCGCTCAAGACCAAGCAGACCCACCGGCTGGTGGCCCGCAAGGAAAACCACCGGGAGACCTACTACGAGTTCAAGCCCAAACCCGCCACCAAAAAGGCCCCTCCCCAGGAAGTCACCATAGAGCTGGAAGCCCAGCCGGTCTACGTCATGGTCGACGTCTACCCGCCGCAGGCCCGGGTGGAGATCGGCACCGGAAAGCGGCAGGAGCACATCGTCGGCTCGGGAACCGTGGGGATCATCCCCGGCAAGCGCAAGGTGCTCGCCCGCCTGGAGGGGTTCATCAGCGTGGAGAAGGAAATGGAGTTCATAGCCGGCAAGTCCGCCGAGCTGAAGCTACGACTGAAACCCATCCCCGGCTACACCGACACCCGCGGCACCATCCGCTCAAAGCGCATCCAGGCCTTCTTAACTTTGGGCCTCTCCGCCGCAGCCTTCTCAACCGTCTGGCCCTTGCTCAAGTGGTCGGCGGACTCCGAACAGGCGGAGAAAGACTGGCGCGAATACGCCCAACAAATGACTGATCCCGACGAGCAGCAAAAAGCCCTGGACAAGGCATCCGAAATGTCCGACCGGGCCCAGTGGACTGAAATCACAGGCTACGCCGCCCTGGGCGTCGGGATCGCCTCTCTGGGCTGGAGCCTGTATAGTTTCTTCTCCTGCCCCGACGACCCGCAGACCATCAAGGTCGCCCCCGCCGCCCTCCCCGGCGGCGGCCAGTTGATAATCCTCGGCAGTTTTTAAGGGTGGCCTCCCGCCACCTCCGGCGCTAGACTGTATTCCGGAGGTAGAAAAATGCGCACAACCATTCTTTTGTTTGTCTTTGTATTACTGGTGGTTACAGGCTGTTCCGGCGGCTCAGACGACGACTGCTCCGGGTGCCTGATCGGCTCGATCTGCTACCCGGACCAGGTGACCAACCCCGACAACCCCTGCCAGATCTGCCACCCGGCGGCGTCCACGTCCTACTGGGACAACAACGACGGCGCGGCATGCGACGACACTTTGTTCTGCAACGGCGCAGACCTTTGCTCCGGAGGCACCTGCTCCGAACACGCCGGCAACCCCTGCGGCGCCGGGCTGATGTGCGACGAAGACAATGCTACCTGCGTCACCGCCTGTACCGGATGCCAGATCGACTCCGCCTGCTACACCAACGGCCAGGCCAACCCGCAGAACGCCTGCCAGGTGTGCGACACCGCGGTCTCGACCACCGCCTGGCAGCCCAACGACGGGGCCGACTGCGACGACGGCCTCTTCTGCACCGGCACCGACACCTGCTCCGGCGACACCTGCCAGCACTCCGGCGATCCCTGCGACCTCCCCTTCGTCTGCTGGGAGGACGGCGGGGGCCGCTGCTGCTCCCCGGACACAACCACCGCCTGCAACGCCGGCGGCGACGTAGCCTCGTTCGACTCCTGCGGCCACGAGACATCGATCGTAGAAGACTGCCCCGATCAGAACAGCACCTGCCAGAACGCCGCCTGCGAATGCCTCCCCGGCTGGAGCGGCGACGATTGCACCGAATGCGATTTGCTCCTCGACACCGTCTGCCAGGCGGACGAGAAGTGCACTTTCCTGGTGGAGTCGACCGATCCCTTCGAGGGCCGTCCCGGATGCGCACCCGACGGCACCGTGGACCCCGGCGGCGCCTGCACCTTGAGCGGAACCCCCGGCGTCGATGACTGCAAGGCCGGATTGCTCTGCAAAGAGGGTATCTGTCGCGAGATGTGCGTCGTAAACCCGGACACCTGCCCGCAGGGCAGCACCTGTTTCCCTGACTCCAACTACTTTGATGATGCCAACCGCGGCCTGTGCGAGCCCGGCGGGTGCGACGTCTTCGCCCAGGACTGCGCCAACGACGAAAGCTGCTACATACTGCTGGGCTCGGAAGGCTACCCCACCGTTTGCTTTGCAACCACGCCCGAGCCGGACCAGCAGCACAACGGCTGCGTGGAAACGGAGCTCACCCGCCCCCAAACCCAGGGCGAGTGCTGCAGCTTCATAAACACCTGCGAAACCGGCTATGGATGCACGCAGCCCAACCCGGTGGACGACGGCCTGGTCTGCGCCCGGTTCTGCGACCCGACCGGAACGATGGGTACCGACGACTGCGCCTCCGTACTCGGAGCGGGATTCTTCTGCCTGTCGATCCGCGACTTCTACACGGACACAGCCGACCTGGACCCCGCCTTCGGATTCTGCATCGACGAGAACTACTGGGGTCCTGCCCAGTGCTTCAACAACCAACAAGACGCCAACGAAGAAGGAGTGGACTGCTGCGTCAGCAATCCGGATTGTCCCTGTATGTTTTCCTGCGGGTAGACCGCCCGCACAAGCTCAGCGCTTGACGCGCTCGGAGTTCCACAGCTCCAGCAGGTTTCCCTTCTTGAGCGTGCGGACTTCGACGGGGAGGGCGTCTTCGATGATGCCCATGTCCTCTTTATCGACCCATTCGATGATGATACTCACCTTGCCGTTTTCGAAGCGGATGGCCGCGGCGGCGAAGGGGCCCTGGGTGCTGCGCTCGATCACCTCGGCGCCGCCGTGGGCCTGCAGGTACTCCACCAGGGTGTCGTCGAAACCGGACATACCCTGAATATATCACAACCGGTTGCCCCGGCCAGAAAACCGCGGTATTCACAAGAAATGCATTTCTGCTGGGCGGCCATACTCATCCTGGCGGCGGCCGGATGCGGCGAGGAAAGCGGGTCCACCCGATCGATCGGTATCCAGGAGCTGCGTGACAAGATCGCCGGGGGCTGGGTGGGGCAGCTTGCCGGGGTGGCCTGGGGAATGAGCACCGAGTTCGTCTACCTGGGCGAGATCATTCCCGAGGAGGAAGTCCCCGACTGGGTGCCGGAGTGGATCAACGTCGGCTACGCCCAGGACGACGTGTGCGTGGAAATTCCGTTTTTGCAGGCCATGCGCGAGCACGGGGTCAACTGCGACTGGTCGCGCTTCGGCGACGCCTTTGCCGAAACCACCTTCGCCCTCTGGCACGCCAACCGGGCCGGGCGGGAGAACTTGCAGGCGGGCATTCCGGTTCCCGATTCGGGCCACTACAGTAACAACGAGCACTGCGACGACATCGACTGGCAAATTGAATCCGACTTCGCCGGGCTAATCGCCCCGGGCCTGCCCAAAGTCGCCGCCGAGATCGCCTGGCGCGGCGGGCACGTAATGAATTACGGAGACGGCGTCTACGGCGGCGCCTGGGTGGCGGCCATGCACGCCGAGGCGTACTTCGCAAAATCGATAGACGAGATCATCGAGGCGGGCCTGCGGGTGGTGCCCGCGGCCAGCCAGTTCCGGGCGGTGCTCGACGACGTGCTGGACTGGCACGAACAGTACCCCCAGGACTGGACCCTGACCTGGCAGGCCCTGCAGGACAAGTGGGGCGAGGTGGACCGCTGTCCCGAGGGCCGGGATCACCCCTACAACATCGACGCCAAGCTCAACGCCGCCTATGTCCTGATCGGCCTGCTCTATGGAAAGGGCGACTTCGAGGACTCGGTACGCATTTCCATGCGCTGCGGCCAGGACAGCGACTGCAACCCCTCCACGGTGGGAGCCGTGCTGGGCAATTACTCGGGGCTGTCGGGGATCCCCTTGCGCTTCAAGACCGACCTGGACACCACCGAATACTTCTCCCACACCAGCGCCACCCTGGACGACTGCCTGAGCTGGTGCGAGGACCTGGCCTACGAGGTGTTCCGGTCCACCGGGGGAGAAATAACCGGAACCTCTGAAGACGAAGTCTGGACCGCTCCACTGCAGAAGACCGAACCGTTGATCCTGGAGCAGTGGCCCGCGGAAGAAAACCCCCCGCCGGCGCAAAACAGCGAGGTGGTGCGGGTGGACGGCCGCACGGCGACCTTCTCCGCCCAGGCTCTGGATTCCGACGGAATCCTGGAGTACATGTGGTTCTTCGGCGACCTGGACTACGCCCGCGGGTGCGAAGTGACTCACACCTATCGCGAGCCCGGCACCTATGCGGTGCTCTCCTACGTAAGCGACGATCTGGGTAATACTTCCTGGCGGGCTCTTACCGTCACTATTGACTGACTATTCTACTTCCCCGGCGGCTGGCTGGCGGGAATGTACGCGGGCAGGATGACCGCGAAAGATGAACCCTGGCCGGGCTCGGAGAAGACGCGGATTTCGCCGTCGTAGCGCTTGACGATGCCGTAGCAGATCGACAGCCCCAGGCCGGTGCCCTCCCCGACGTTCTTGGTGGTGACGAAGGGCTCGAACAGGCGGTCGCGGACCGACTCGTCGATGCCCGGCCCGTCGTCCTTGACGGTTACTATGACCTTGCTGCCCTCCGCCCGGGTGGTCAGCCAGACATTGCCTCCGCCGTTCTTGGCCACGGCGTGAATGGCGTTGGTGATGAGGTTGATGAACACTTCCTGCAACTGCATCTCGTCGACGGACACCCGGGGAAGAGCCTCCTGATACTCGCGGTGGATGGTCGCCTGGGCCAGCATGGCCTCCTTGTCGAGAAACGGCAGCACCTCGTCCAGTGAGCCGTTCACGTCGGCGATGTCGACCTGGGCCTCGGTCTTGCGGGCAAAAGTCAGAAGCCGCTGGGTGATATCGCGGACCCGCTTGACCTGCTTGAGGATCTTGGGCAGGCCCTCGGCGAGCTCGCTGTGAAGCTCGTCTTCGCCGGTATCGGCTCCCTCCTCGATCAACGCTCCCAGAAAACCGGCGATCTCCCCGATCACCGCCAGGGGGTTGTTGATTTCGTGGGCCACCCCGGAGGCCAGCCTTCCCACTGCGGCCATGCGCTCGGACTGGAGCATCTGGCTCATCAACGCCTTGCGCCGGGAGATGTCCTTGCTCATTCCCACCGTGCCGATCATCTTGCCATCGGCGTCCTTCAGTTGCGACAGGGTGATGGATACCGGCAGGAGCGTTCCGTCACTACGCATGAGTTCGTGGGAGAAGTCCTTGACCGCTCCGCCGGACTTGACCTGCCTCAGGAACTCCTCCCGCATGGTGGGATCCTGGTAGAACATCGCCGCCGGCTTGCCGATCACCTCCTCGGCGGAATACCCCAGAGACTCCTCCGCCCCGCGGTTGAAAGAGACGATCCTTCCCTCCAAATCGGTGGTGACGATGATTACCGGCGAGTTGTCCAGGATCTTCTGCAGGTACTCGCGGGTCTCGTTCAGCTTTTTCTCCGCCTCCTTCTGGGCGGTGATATCCGTCGCCAGCCCGCACAGCGCCTTGGGGTTGCCGTCGTAGTCGACAATCGGGAACTTGACCATGGAGAGAAACATATGCCGGTCGCCCAACTCCACTTCTACCTCGAGGTTGACCGCAAAGCGCTCCTGCCAGGCCTCCCGGTCCCCGCTGCGTATTTTCTCGGCGGCCTCCCGGCCGAAGATCTCGTAATCGGTCTTTCCCAGAATCTCGCTGGACTTCTTCTGAAACATCTCACAGGTAGCCGGATTAACATCGACATACTGCCCGGCCTGGTTCTTCACGCAGGTGGCCAGCGGAGCCTGTACCATGAACTGCTTGAGTTGCACCTCGGTGGCCTTGAGATCCTCTTCCAGGAGTATCCGCTTGGTGATATCCCGGGTCATCTCGATCATGCCGGTGACCCGCCCTCCGGCATCCCGGATCGGCGCACCCACGATGGACGCATAGTAGGCCCTTCCATCTGGGCCGAAATGCTTGCGCACCAGGGACGAGGGCCGACCCTCCTTGATCACCGTAGCGAAAGGACAGTTACCCACGGCCACCTGGCACTCTCCGCGGGTTTTCTGGTCGACTTCGTAGCAGGGCCGGCCGCGAACTTCCTCGAGGGTCAGGTCGTTGTTGCGCAGGAAGGCCGTGTTGGCGTCCTGAATCAGCATCTCCGAGTCCAGGACCAGGATTTCATCGGGGATGCTGTTGAGAATCTGGAAGATGCGCTTTCTCTCGACTTCCACCCGCTCGCGCATCTCGGTCCGCTGATCGATTACCGCCTCCTCGGCCTGGTGCAGTTCCCAGAAGAGCCGGGCGCCGAAGTGATCGATCAGGCGGACGTTCCGCGGGCGGGTGCGCTCGATTTCGTCGCGAACTTCGTAACTGCCGGTCAGCTCGATGATCAGATCCAGGTCGGGTATCCGGTAGAGATCCCGGTAGTCGTTAGTGACCACGGGAATTTTTATCTCGCGGGCATAGCGAAGCCCCGGCGCCTGCGGATCGACATCGGCCACGCCCTGGATGCGCAGGCGGAACCGCGCCAGAGTGTCGTTCTTAACCATCTTGAGAACCGACACGCACCCTTGCCCTCCCCCGACGATGGCGGCGTTTATATGGCGGTCCTTGTGACCGGTGGCGATTGACTCGTCCGGCATGCCTCAGAGCCCGGCACCCGAGACGATCTCGGGCACGGCCTCCTCCCACTCGATGGCCATGATGTGCACCCCCCGGATACCCTCGACGTTTTTCAGCCGCTGGACTGACTCCACGGCAATCTTTATCCCCTCCCGCTTGCGTTTCTTCTTTTCCACGCCCTTGACCCGCCCGATCACCGCGTCGGGGACATCCATGCCGGCAACCTTGGCAGCCATGTACTTGACCATTGGCAGGCTCTTGATCGGCGTAATCCCGGCCAGGATGTGCACCCGCTCGTGGAGGCCGCGTTCGCGGACTCCCCGCATCCACTCTTCGAACTTGTCCAGGTTGAACACGCACTGGGTCTGGATGAACTGGGCGCCGGCCTTGACCTTCTTGGCCAGGCGCGGCACGCGCACCTGAAACGGGTCGGCGAAGGGATTGGCGGCGGCGCCCAGAAACAGCTGCGGATTGCCGTCCACGGCCTCGCCGCTCTGGAATTTGCCCTCGTCGCGCATCCGGCGGCCGATGGAAAGCAGCTGGACCGAATCGATGTCGTAAACGTTCTTGGCCTGGGGATGGTCGCCGAAGGTCTGGTGATCGCCGGAGAGACACAATACATTATGGATTCCCAGGGAGGCGGCGCCCAGCAGGTCACTCTGGGCGGCGATGCGGTTGCGGTCGCGGCAGACCATCTGCATCACCGGTTCGACACCCTCCTCCAGCAGCAGCTTGCAGGCCGCCAGGCTGGACATGCGCACCATGCTGGTTTGGTTGTCGGTTACGTTGCAGGCGTCGACGCAGTCCTTCAACAATCGGGCTTTTTCCCGGATGACATCGGGCCTGGCCCCGCGGGGAGGACCCGCCTCGGCGGTGACCACGAACTTGCCGTCGCGCAGCTTCGACTCCAGCTTCGTCGGCGTAACGCTCACTTCAAGTCCCCGGCGCCGGCCTTCATTCCGGCATGCGGATGAAACCCTCCTTCTGGAGGAGCTGAGTCTCGTCCCGGGCCTTCTTGATGAATCCCTCGGCGACGCTCTTGAGCTGATCGTAGGTGAAGTCGGTGAGCCCGGCCACGCCCTGTTCGATTGCCTTCATTCCCACCGCGGCGGCCTCGCGGGGGAAGACCTCCCAGTCGTCCATGGTGGGGATCAGATAGTCGTCCTTCAGGCCGCGGTCTTCGGCGGTCCGGGCCAGTTCCAGGGCGGCCTCCAGGCACATCTCGTCGGTGATGGTCTTGGCGCGGACGTCCAGGGTGCCCCGGAATATGCCGGGGAACCCCAGGGAGTTGTTCACCTGGTTGGCAAAGTCGCTGCGGCCGGTAGCCACCACCCGCGCGCCGGCCTCCTTGGCCTCCCAGGGCCAGATCTCCGGGACGGGATTGGCGCAGGTGAACACCACCGCCTCCTTGGCCATGCCCGCCACCCAGTCCTTCTTGATCACGCCCGGGCCGGACTTGGAAAGCGAAATCAGAACATCGGCGCCCTTGAGCGCCTCGGGGGTGGGGCCCACCAGGTTGTCCTGGTTGGTGATCTCGGCCAGTCGCCATTTCTCCGGCTCGGACTCCTTGAGGTTGGTCCTGCCCTTGTGCAGGCTGCCCTGGGTGTCGCACATGATTATATGGCCCGCCGGGACGCCGGCCAAAATCAGCAGGTGGGCGATGCGGATATTGGAGGCGCCCGCGCCGTTCATGACCACCTTCACCTGGTCCATGGCCTTGCCGACGATCTTGAGCGCGTTGATCAGGCCCGCGGCGGTGACCGCGGCGGTTCCCTGCTGGTCGTCGTGCCAGACCGGCACCCGGCATTCCTTGCGCAGGGTGTCCAGGATCCTAAAGCACTTCGGCTTGGCGATGTCTTCCAGGTTGAACCCGCCGAAGGAGGGCTGCAGCCACTTGACCGCACTGATGATCTCGTCGGGATCCTTGGTGTCCAGGCAGATGGGCACCGCGTCCACGCCACCGAGATACTTGAACAGGATGGACTTGCCTTCCATGACCGGCAGCCCGGCTTCCGGGCCGATGTCCCCCAGGCCCAGCACCCGGGTCCCGTCGGAGACCACGGCGATCGTGTTGCCCTTGCCGGTATGCTCCCAGACCATCTGCGGGTTTTTCTCGATGTCGCGGCACGGGGCAGCTACGCCGGGTGTGTACCAGATGGCGAAATCGTCGAAATTGCGGATGCAGGCCTTGGGAACTATTTCCACCTTTCCCTTGTAGAAAGGATGCAGACGCATGGCGTCCTCAGAAGGCTTTTCCGCCTTTTTAATGAGTTCCTCGATAGATACTTTTTCGGTCATTGGAATCTCCCTTGTAAAATGCCGCCGGGTGTTTTCCTACACCCCTACCGGCAAAGTGTCAAACCATACTGAACCCGCCGGCGACACTCCATTGCCGGCTAGACAGGCTCTGAGACTGCTGCTATCTTTATCGCACCAAGGAGGGCCAAAGCATGCTGAGGGGAATCTCTTACCTCGCGATAATGCTGTTCTTTTTTCTCCCGGCGGTGTCCCGGGCGGAGCCCCGGCCGGACTGCAAGCTGGACAAGTCCATGTCCGGCTGGAAGCTCGATCAGGGCGACTGCCTGGACGGCCTGGCCCACGGCAAGGGCCAGGCCACCGGTCCCAACGGGATGAAATACGCCGGGGACTTCAAGAACGGGCAGCCCAACGGCAAGGGGACGCTCACCCTGCCGGACGGCACCAAATACGAAGGCGAGTGGCGCGACGGCCTGCGCCACGGCAAGGGCACCGAAACCACCGCCCAGGGCACCACCTACACGGGCGACTGGCAAAACGACATGCGCCACGGCAAGGGGACTTTGAACACCGCCTCGGGCTTCAAGTACGAGGGAGACTGGGAGAAGGACAACCGCAGCGGGAAGGGAATGGAGACCCGCCCGGACGGAACCTTCTACCTGGGGGGCTGGAAAAACGGCAAGCGCCACGGCGAGGGAGTCATCGAGACTCCCAAGGGCGGCAAGTTCACCGGCACCTTCGACCACGGAAAGCGGGTGGGCAAGGGCACCGAGATCAGCGAGGACGGCGCCGTATTCGAGGGAACCTACAAGAACGACGTCCGCTGGGGCCCGGGCACCGAGACCCGCAAGGACGGCACCAAGTTCACCGGAAAATGGATCAAGGGCAAGCGGCACGGCCAGGGCAAGGTGTCCTTTCCCGACGGCACCAGCTACACCGGCGTTTGGAAACAGGGAATGCGCCACGGCAAGGGGATCGAGATCCTTTCTGACGGCAGCAAGTTCAAGGGTTCGTTCAAGAACGGCAAGCGCCACGGTCAGGGCACCGAAACCAGAAAGGACGGCAGCAAGTACGTGGGCATGTGGAAGAACGGCAAGCGCAACGGCAAGGGCACCGAGACTCTAAAGGACGGCACCAGGTACGTGGGCATGTGGAAAGAAGGCCAGAGGAACGGCAATGGCACCGAGACCCGCAAGGACGGCACCAAGTACGCGGGTACCTGGAAGAACGGCAAGCGAGACGGCAAGGGAACCCTGAAGACCAAAAACGGCACCCGCTACGTGGGGCAATGGAAGGACAACCTGGCCAACGGCCAGGGTACCATCACCACCCGAAAGGGCCTCAAGTACGCCGGTCAATGGAAGGACGGCAAGTACCACGGCCAGGGCACCCTGAAGCTACCCGGCGGAATAGTCTACAAGGGCGAGTTCAACAACGGGAAGCGCGAGGGCCAGGGCACCGAGACCCGCAGGAAGAAGGGCAAGTACACCGGCTCCTGGAAGAACGATAAGAAGCACGGCAAAGGTACCGCCACGCTCCCCAACGGGGCCCGCTACCAGGGCGACTGGTTCGAGGGCCAGGCCCACGGCGCCGGCACCATGACGCTGAAATCCGGCAAGAAGCTGACCGGCGAGTTCCGCAACGGCAAGTACGTGCCCAAGCGCACCATCAAGACCGGCGACAAGTCCAAGGCCGAGCTGCGCGAGGAGGCGGAGCTCGACCTGGAAATGGAAAAGCTGCAGGAAGAATAGCCCGCAGTCCTACAAGCTACCCATGATTGTCTGGTTGCGGCCGCCGCTCTTGGCCTCGTAAAGAGCCTCGTCGGCGGCGGAAAGGACCCGGTTTATTCCGGCCTGGCTGCCCTTTTCGAGGTACACCACTCCCAGGCTCAACGTGACGGGAACGGCCGGACCGGATGTCTGAATCGGGCTCTCGAGCAGCAACTGCCGGATACGCTCGGCCAGGTCCCGGGCCCTTTGGGCGTCGCACTCCGGAGCGACCACCAGAAACTCCTCGCCGCCGTAACGCCCTACCGCGTCGTAGGAGCGCACCGCTCCGCGGATGCGCTGGGCGGTTTCGCGCAGCACTTCGTCCCCCACCAGGTGGCCGTGGGTGTCGTTGACTTGCTTGAAGTGGTCCAGGTCGATCAGCGCGACCGCGAGGGGAATGTCCTGGCGCTCCGCCCGGTCCAGTTCCCGCTCCAGCGCATCGAAAATGGCCCGGCGGTTCCAGATGCCGGTCAGCGCGTCATGGGTGGCCTGTATATGCAGACGCTCCTGGGCCTCGAGCAGCCGGTTCTGGAGATCGATGATTCGCTTGGCCGCCCGGATACGGGCGTTGAGCTCGCTGTGATGGACCGGTTTTATCACGTAGTCGTCCGCGCCGGCGTCCAGGCCCTCGACCACATCGTCATGCTGATCCTTCGCGGTAAGCAGAATGAAGTATATGTAGGGCTGGCTGCCGCGCTTGCGGATCTCGCGGCAAAGCTCCAGCCCGTCCATCTCGGGCATCATCCAGTCGGCAATCACCAGCTGGATGGAGCCGTCCTTCACCAGCGCCTGAACCGCCTCCGCGCCGTTCTCAACCGCCCGCACCTGGTAACCCCACTGCGACAGCAGTTTCTCCAGCATGCGTTTGTGGATGGGATCGTCCTCAACCACCAGAACCTTCATGGTCTACTCCTCCCCGTCCAGGTACTTGCGGACCCGGTCCAGCGTCGCCCGCATGACGGCCTGCAGTTTTTGCAGCAGGCCCCCGGCGGCAGCGAGGTCGCCCCGATCGGCCGCCTTCTCGATTTGCAGACTGGCGTCGCGCAGAGCCCCCGCCGATATGTTGGCGGCCATGCCCTTGAGGCCGTGCGCGGCGATCTTCAACGCCATGGCGTCACCCGCCCGCAGGGCCTTCTCCAGACCTCCCGACATCCTGGCGTGCTCCTCCAGAAACACCGCCAGCAGCTCCCGGGCCAGCTCCCGGTCGTCGCCCAGCCGGTCGTAGAGATCGTGAACATCGAGCACACCCGCCCCCGGCGCGATCTGGGGAGCCGGCTCTTGTTCTCCGGCGGCCGAAAGATGTTTCGCCAGGATCCGATAGAGCTGTCCGGCATCCAGAGGTTTGGACAGATAGTCGTCCATGCCACCGGCCAAAAACCTTTCCCGGTCCCCCTTCATGGAGTGAGCGGTCAGGGCCACGATGGGAATGTGGCGGGAGGTTCCCTTTTCCCGCTCACGGATCTTCCGGGTAGCCTCCAGTCCGTCCATCTCGGGCATCTGAACGTCCATGAGCACCAGGTCATAGCTGGCGCGCTCCAGCGCCTCCAGCGCCCGGGCCCCGTTCTCGGCGATGCCGACCTCCAGCCCGGCTCGCTCGAGCAGCCGGTGGGCCAGCTTCATGTTCACCGGGTTGTCCTCCGCCAGGAGGATCTTCACGCCCCGGGGAAGTTCGGGCCGCTCCTCGATCCTGGGTTTTTGCACCGCCTTCGCTTCCGCCTGGGTCCCGGCCATGACGTTTATGATGGCGTTGAACAGGGATGAAGGGCTGACCGGCTTGACCAGGTACTGGTTGATGCCGATCCGTCGGCAGCGCTCCCGGTCGCCCTTCTCGTCCAGGCTGGTCAGCATGATGATAATGCAGTCGGCGTGCCTGCCCTCGTCGCAGATCTTCTCGGCCACTTCGAACCCGTCCAGGCCGGGCATCATACAGTCGAGCAGCAGCACGTCGTAGGGCTTCTCCGCCCCGGCCTTCCTGCCGAGCTTTTCCAGGCAAATCCGGCCGTCCTCGGCTTCTTCTACCAACATCCCCCACGACTCCAGGTATTTTTTCAAAATCCTCCGGTTGAGAGGATTGTCGTCCACCACCAGGGCCCTGCGCTCGGCCAACCGGGGCATTTCGTCGACCTCCAGCGGCACTTCGCCGGCCACCTGGAAGGACATGCGGACGTGGAACTTGCTGCCCCCGCCGGAACGACTCTCGGCCCAGATGGCTCCGCCCATCATCTCCACCAGGTTCCTGGATATTGCCAGGCCCAGTCCGGTGCCCCCGAACTGCCGGGTGGTGGATGAATCCGTCTGGGTGAAGCTCTCGAAGATCTTCGACAGCATGTCCTCGGGGATCCCGATGCCGGTGTCGGTCACGTCGAACTGGATCTCCACCACCCCTTCCGCCGGCGACCCGGTGTTTTTCACCTCGAGAAGAACATGCCCCTCGCTGGTGAACTTGACCGCGTTCTTGAGCAGGTTGGTAATCACCTGCTTCAGCCTCAGGGGATCGCCGATCAGGCGCGCGGGCAGCTCGGGATCGATCTCACAGACCAGCTCGAGCCCCTTGTGGTGAGCCTCCACACCGGCAAAGGGCAAGACGCTCTCCACGATCTCCCCCAGGCCGAACTCGACGCGTTCCAGTTCCAGCTTGCGGGCCTCGATCTTGGAGAAGTCCAGGATGTCGTTGATGATGGTCAGCAGGGAATCCGCCGAACTCCGGGCCAGTTCCAGGTACTCGCGCTGCTCGTCATCCAGCGAAGTCTCCAGGGCCAGATTCAGCATTCCCATGATGCCGTTCATGGGCGTGCGGATTTCGTGGCTCATGTTGGCCAGAAACTCCGACTTGGCCCGCGCGGCGCCTTCGGCCACCTCCTTGGCCAGACGCAGCTCTTCTTCCATCTGCTTGCTCTCGTGGATATCGAAGTAGAATCCGTCCACGTATTTGGGAGTACCGTCCTCTTCCTTTATAAGCTTACCGTGCATGGAGAGCCATATTTCCCGGCCGTCGCCGCGCTTACCCCGGAAGTGCAGATCCCGGGCCTCGCCCCGCTTTATCAGCGCGTCCCCGAAGGCGAAGTAGTCGGCCTTGTCGACGTAGAGGTTGATGGCCTTCCAGTCGCAGTCCTCCATCATCTCCTCGAAGCCCGGGTACCCGGCGATCCGCACACCCTCGGGGTTCACGTTCAGAAACCGCCCCTGAGGATCGGACTGGAATATGCCGATGGGGGCGTTCTCCATTATGCTGCGGTAACGCGCCTCGCTCTCCCGCAGGGCCTTGTCGAGCTTCTCTCTCTCGGTGATGTCGAGCCCGATGCCGAAGAAGTAGTCCAGCCGCCCGTCGTCCTTGAAGACGTTGCGGCCATGCCATTCGACCAGCAACAACTCCCCGGACCTGGTCAGGACCCGGTTGCGGTTGACGGTAGGCTCCCGGGAAGTCGTCAGCGCCTTGAAGATCTTTGCCAGGCCCCTCCGATCCTCTTCGGGAACGAAAGTGGTCAGGTAGTCCTTCCCGGCGACTTCCTCCCGGGTATAGCCCAGGGCTTTGAGCATGGAGTCGTTCATCATTATGGTTTTACCGGTTGCGTCCATGGCCACGAAGTAGGCCGGGCTGGTCTGGACCAGGGTCTGCACGAAGTCGCGCTCCTTCTTCAGGGCGTCTTCGGCCAGCTTGCGCTCGGTGATGTCCTCGATGACCCCGTCCATCCACTTGATGTTTCCTTCATCGTCATAGGCGATGTTGGCGGTTACCGCACCCCAGAAAGGCGAGCCGTCCTTGGTCTTCAGGCGTATCACCTTGTTCTTTGCGTAACCCTGCTCCAGCACGTCCTTTACGAAGGCCGCGCGATCCTCGGCGTTCTCGTACAGATCAGAGACGTGAATCCCGAGAAACTCGTCCCGGGTGGCGTAGCCGAACATCTTGACGATGGCAGGGTTCGCCTCCAGGAAGCGCCCCTTGGGGCCTCCGGTATTGCGGTATACTCCGATGTTTACGTTTTCCACCAGGGAGCGGTAGCGCATTTCGCTCTCCTGGAATGCATCCAATATTCCTTTCTGCTCGGAAATGTCCCGAACAGTTGCCTGGAGAACCTTCCGGCCCTCCAACTCGAAAGAGGTAAGCCATACCTCGGCGGGAAAGTCCTCGCCGTTCCTCCGGCGGTGCATCCACTCGAATCTGTTGTGTCCCTGCGCGAAGGCCTCGCCGATCTGACTGTCGGCCGCCGTACGTGAGTCTTTGCCATCGGGTTGAGCGGGCGGCGACAATTCCGCGGGATGCAGAACGATGAACTCCTCCTTGCTCGACAGGCCGAACATCTCCAGCGTTGCCCGGTTGCAGTCGAAGAACCCCTTCTCGTCCAGCAGCATGATCGCATCCCGGGAGGACTCGAACACCATGCGGAACTTGGTCTCGCCCGCCGTCTCCGGTTTCATTGCAATTAACTCCCGGTGCCCTGATTGTGCTGGTCAATCTCCGATAACGGACTTGACCATCTTGACCAACTGGAAATTGGTAAACGGCTTGGTCAGGTATACCCGGCCGCCGGAGCGGAACCCTTCCTGCATGGATTGGCTGTCGTCCTTCGAGGTCACGAACACCACCGGGACCTTCTTCTGCCGGTCCCCTTCCCGCAGGGTCCGGCTCACCTCGAAGCCGTCGACGCCCGGCATCATCACGTCCAGAAGCACCAGGTCGAAATTCTGCTCCTGATAAAGTGTCATGGCCTTGGTACCGTCTTCCGCCGTGACCACCTCGTACCCCTCTCGCTTGAGCACCAATTCCTCGAGGGTGAGATAGGTCGGATCGTCGTCCACCACCAGAATGCGTTTCATGCCGTATTCCTCCTCGATAGGACTTTTCTCTTACCATGAACTTCCAGACACGGCCAGTCTTGTATACAATGCAGGGCATGAAGAAACGCAGAAAACTCAAAATGCCCCCCATCCAGGCGGGCTGCCCGTTTTGCTGGGAATGGCTGCCCCCGGCCGAGTTGCTCACCGGGGTGTTCTCCGCCGGAAGCCGCGGCGGCCGCTGCCCCTGCGGGGCGGTCTTCGTCGTCGACGAGACCGGCCGTTCGGGAGGTGCGGCTCTGCTCGACGCCCTGGCCCTGGCCTGCGACGGCGACCTGGACCGGGCGCAGAAGCTGGACTCGAAAAAGGACTATGAAGTCAAGACCAAGCCCCTGGGATCGCAGCGCATCCAGAACCACTCCCCGGCCGCCCCCAAGATCTGGGCGGTCAGGCTCAAAAAATGAAACCCCGGTGGACCCGCACGGATAGATCGAAACAAGGAGGACGTCTTGGCCGGTCATGTCTGCCCCCCGTCAGTCGGATACTGGCTGCTGAACCCCTTCAGGAAGCTTTTGGAGAGCCCCAAGAAGCTTCTGGGCCCGTTCATCAGCGAAGGGATGATCGTACTGGAGCCCGGACCCGCCATGGGTTTCTTCACGCTGCCCCTGGCCCGCATGGTGGGCCCCAAAGGGAAGGTGGTGGCGGTCGAGGTGCAACAGAAGATGCTGGACGTGCTCGAAAAGCGGGCCCGCAAGGCCGGCCTTCGCGGCCGTATCGACACCCGCCTCGCGGAGAACGATCTGGGCGTTTCAGATCTCGCCGGCCAGGTGGACTTCGCTGCCGCCCTGCACGTGGTCCATGAGGTCCCCGACCAGTCCGCTTTCTTCCAGGACGTCTTCGCGGCACTCAAGCCGGGCGGCAAGCTGCTGATCGTCGAACCCAAGGGCCACGTCACCCCCGAGGCGTTCGACAAAACCCTGGACAAGGCAAAGTCTGCCGGTTTCGTCCCCGCCGACCTGCCCGGCAAGATCGGCAGACGCAGCGCCCTGCTCTCCAAACCCGCGTAGACTACCGGCGGCGATTCTGGTAAAAGTAGCGGATGTGTCCTGCTTCCCACGGGAGGGCTTAATGGGCAATTCCGACAGTAGCGATATCGACCGTCTTACCGTAGGCGATCTCATGACCGCGGAAGTGGTGGTGCTGGAAGAAACCACCACCCTCCAGGAAGCCGTCCGAACCATGGTGTCCCGGGGAATCCGGCACCTGCCGGTGGTCAAGGACGGCACCCCCGTCGCCGTGCTGAGCGACCGCGACGTGCGCATGAAAGTTTCCGACCTGGTTGATCCCCAGGAACGCCGCAAGTACATGGAGACAACTCTGGTCATGGCGCACGCCTCCAAGCCGGTGACCACCGCCACCGCCGACATGCCGGTCCGGGAGGCGGCTCAAATCTTCGTGGAAACCCGGATCGGCTGCCTGCCGGTGATCGACGGCCGGGGCCGGCTGATCGGCATCGTGACCCAGACCGACCTGCTCAAGTGGCTGGCCCGGCTCACGGACTGATATGAGCAAGACCTATGCCGAGCAACTGGCGCTGGCCGCCCGGGCGACCGAGCCGGCCATACGCCAGGCCATCGCGGCGGCCGGCCTCGGGAAAAACAGCCGCGGCCTGGACGCCGGATGCGGGATCGGCACCCACGCAATCTGGATCTGCGAGGCCACCGGCGGCAAGGTCACCGGGCTGGACATCAACCCGGACAACCTGGCGGCGGCCGGGGAGCGGGTCGAGCGTAAATCGCTTGGAGACCGTATCGATTTCGTCGAGGGCAGCCTCCTCGATCTCCCGTTCGAAAAAGATGCGTTCGACTGGGCCTGGAGCTGCGACACCTTCTGGCCGGTGGTGGTGGCGGACCCGGTCGCGGTGCTGCAGGACCTCGCCCGGGTGGTCCGGCCCGGTGGAACCGTCGCCGTCCTGTTCTGGACCAACCAGCTTTTCTTCCCCGGGTACCCGCTGTTCGAGGCCCGCTGGAACCAGGCCTTCGTATCCTCCACCCACTACTTCAAATTCGGCCAGCCCGGACAGCATCACTTGCGCGCGCTGGGCTGGCTCCGCCAAGCGGGCCTGGAGAATCCCGGGGCCCAAAGCTTCTTGGCCGAGTTCCAGCAGCCCTTAGACGACCGGATGCGGGAGTCGCTGACCTTCTGCTTCGAAATGTTCCACGACAGCCTCGAATCCGGCCTGTCCAAAGAAGACCAGGCCGAATACCAGCGCCTGTGCACTCCCGGGTCCAAAGACTTCATCCTCGACAACCCGGACTACTACTGCAACCTGTCATACACGCTCTTCTCCGCCCGGGTGCCGGGCAAATGACCGTCTCGAGACTCCTGCTGCTTTCAGCCCTGTTGTTCCTGGCAAGTTGCCCGGCCAAGCAGGACTTGCTGCGCGCCGACCGGCTCATCGAAAAAGCCGAGGAGCTTTCCGAAAACGGCAAATACCAGGATGCCCGGCCGCTGGTCGAGGAGGCGCTTGCAATCCGCCGGGAGGAGCTGGGGCCCGAGCACGCCGACTATGCCGAGGCGCTCAACGACCTGGCCGCGCTTTTCTACCACCAGGCCGATTACCAGAAGGCGGAAGAGCTCTACGAACGCGCCTTGAAGATCCAAACGGCCGCCCTGGGCCCCGGGCATCACCTGGTGGCCCAGACCCAGAACAACCTGGCCGCCCTGCTGTTGGACCTGGGCCGGCTCGACCGGGCGCAGGAACTTTTCTTCGAAGCGCTGATGACCCGGGAGAAGACCCTGGGCAAGGAACACGAGGACGTTGCCAACACGCTGAACAACCTGTGCACCCTGTTCATGTACCGGGGCAACTTCCAGAGCGCCCGGCCGCTGGCCGAAAGAGCCATCAAGATACACAAAAAGGCGCTGAAGCCCGGCGATCCCGACCTGGCCTACAGCCTCAACAACCTGGCCATGGTCCTGCAAGGCCTGGGCGACTATTCCAGCGCCCGGCCCCTGCTTCAGAGGGCCCTGGATCTCCGCGAGAAGGCCCTGGGGCCCGAACATCCCCTGGTGGCACTCTCCCTGAACAACCTGGCCATGTGGCACTGGCGCATGGGCGAGTACGACCGCGCCCGGCCGTTGTACGAACGCTCGGCAGAGATCACCCGCGTCTCCCTGGGCGACAGTCACCCCGACTACGGCACCGCGCTGAACAACCTGGCCACCCTGCTCGACGACATGGGCGACTACGCCCGGGCCCGGACCCTCCTGGAGCAGTCGCTGAAAATAATGGAGGCCAAGCTGGGCCCCGATCACCTCAACGTGGCCGCGGCGCTCAACAACTTGGCCCTGCTACTGCAGACCATGGGCGACTACGGCCGGGCGGAAAAGCTCCTGGTGCGCTCGCTCGAAACCAAGGAGAAGGTCGTCGGGCAGAAACACCCCGACTACCTGACCTCGCTGATGAACCTGGGCATCCTCCAGCAATACCTGGGCGACTATGACGAAGCCCGGCGCCTGCTGGAAGCCGCGCTACGGCTCCGCGAAGAATCCCAGGGCTCCGACCACCCCGACGTCGCTTCCAGCCTGGTCAACCTGGCCCGGGTGTATTTGCGCCTGCGCGAGCAGGAGAAGGCGGAAAAACTCTACGAGCGCGCCCTGAAAATCCGGGAGAAGGTCCTGGGCCCCGACCACCTCCACCTGGCCGACATATTGAACGACCTGGGACTGATCCGCTTCAACCAGAAGAAGAAGGACCAGGCCCGGGAGCTGGTCCGGCGGGCGTTCGAGATCAAGAAGAAAGCTTTCGGCGCGGGCCACCCGGCGGTGATGCTCAACCGCATCAACGTGGTCTACATGCACTGGGCCCTGGGCGAGGCCGACAAGGCCCGCGAGGAAATGCAGCAGGCGTTCGAGTACATCCAGGCCAACGTCCTCCCGCTGCTGGAAGCCACCTCGGAACGCGAGCGCATCGCCTTGATCCTCTCCCAGCGCGGCTATTTGAACACCTACCTGTCCCTCTTCTCCCGCCAACAGGACGCCGCCCGGGCCTACCGGGCGGTGCTGCGCTGGAAGGGCGTGGTGGCCAACACCCTGGCGGCCCAGCGCGCCGCGATCCTGGCCTCGCGCGAGCCGGAGCTCAAGGAAACTTTCGAAGAGCTCCAGCGCCTGCGCCGCACCCTGGCCAAGGTGGTGTTCGCGGTGCCCCCCGGCGGCGACCGCGAGCGCTGGAACCAGTGGATCGAGTCGCTCAATCGGCAGAAGGACGAGCTGGAGCGCCGGCTGGCCCAGAAGAGCCGGGCGTTCGCTAAAAAGAAAATCCTCTCCGAAGCCGGCACCGAAGAGATCTGCCGGCAACTGGAACCGGACCAGGCGCTGGTCGACTACCTGGAATACGAGCTGCTGGTGCCCGACGATCCCAAGAACCTGGAAGGCAGCCGGCGCCGCTGGAAGTTCACCGCCTTTCTGCTCCTGGGAGGAAATTGCTCGGCGCCCGTCCGGGTGGAGATCGGCGACTCCAAGCCCATCGACGAGGCGGTGGAGCACTACCGCCGGCTGGTCACCCAGAGCACATCCGTCGACCGCAAGAACCGCGCCGCGAAGATCCTGAAGGAACTGATCTGGGATCCGCTGGCCGACAAGCTGGGCAAGCGCCGACGCGTCTGGATCGTACCCGACGGCTCACTCAACTCGGTGCCCTTCTCCGCGCTGGTCGGCAAGGACGGAGACTACCTGATCGAGGAGTACACCTTCGGCTACCTGTCCTCGAGCCTGGACCTGGTCCGCCTGGCCCAGCCGGAGAGAAAGACCCAGGGCGCCCTGATTGCCGGCGGAATCGACTACGCCCGGGCCGAGGACGCCGGCGCGGCCCCCGGCCCGGCCGGCTCGCGGGCCCCCAAGGCGGAGTCGGGCATTTTCCCGCTCGAGGCGCTTCCGGGATCCCGGGCCGAGGCCGAAAAAGTCGCCGATCTGCTTTCTGAAGGAAAGATCGGACCGGTAGCAGTGCTGACGGGAGCCAAGGCATCCGAGCAGCGGATCAAGCGGTTAAGCTCCGGTAAGCGTTTCCTGCACCTGGCCACCCACGGCTTCTTTGCCACCGGCAAGGTGCGCTCGGCCCTGGCGGGCAGCCGGGGTGCTGGCCTGGACGCCCGCTCCGGGGGGTTCAATCCCATGCTGCTTTCCGGGGTGGTCCTGGCCGGCGCCAACGCCGGAGCCAACCTGGGCGGCGCCACCGAGGACGGCGTGCTGACTGCCCTGGAGGTCTCCGGCCTGGACCTGCGCGGGACCGAGCTGGTGACGCTCTCGGCCTGCGAAACCGGCCTGGGCGAGCTGGTAACCGGCGAGGGAGTCATGGGCCTGCGCCGGGCATTCGCCGAAGCCGGCGCCCGCGCGCTGCTGTTGAGCCTCTGGAAGATCCCCGATGAGGAAACCCGAATGCTCATGGAGGAATTCTACCGCCAGGTGTCATCCGCCCCGGACATCGACAAGGCCCGGGCGCTGCGGAATGCCCAGATGAAGACGATCTCTGAAACGAAGGAAAAACCCGATCCGCGAAACTGGGCGGCCTTCATCCTCTCCGGACGCTGAAATCAGTCCTTCTTTATATCCGCCCCGTAGTCTTCCCGGGCGCTCTTTTCGCCCACGTAGCCCTCGGCCACGTCGCGCTTTACATCTTCCAGATCGCGCTCCTCCGGATCGCCGTAACCGCCGCCGCCGCCGGCGTCCATAACCACCACGTCGCCGGGATTAAGCCGGGTTAGGCCGTAGGGATTGCCCGGCTGGCCGTTTATCAGAAACCTGGCCTTGGCACCGGGCTTGCCGCCGAAGAGGCCCTCGGGCGGGTAACGGAAGCGGCCCGACTGGATGCCCAGGTTTACCGGCGGCAGCGGGGCGTAGGAATCATCGGGAATCCGGAAGACCACCCGGCGGCCCAGCCCGCCGCGTCGCTTGCCCGGACCGCCGGAGTCGCAGAGCAGCTCGCGCGACTCTATGATCAGCGGCGTGTCGCTTTCGAAAATCTCCACAGGGGTATTGGCGCCGTTGGCGGGGAATATGTAGTCGTAGTAGCCGTCGTTGGACGAGCTGGCCCCCATGCCCCCGCCGCGGATTATCACACAATGGAACGGCCGGCCGTCGTTTCTCTTCCCGTAGAAGACGTTCATGGTCGCCGGGGTTCCGCCGCTTCCGGCGATCACCCGGTCGGGAACCGCCCGGGCCAGGGCCCGGTAGACAATCTCGGTCAGGAAGTGCCCGATCTGCATACGAGCGGCCACCGCCACCGGGAAGGTGCAGTTGACTACGCTCCCCTCCGGCGCCCGCATCGCAATCGGCGCGGTGCATCCGTCGTTGTTGGGGATGTCCGGATCGAAAATGCTTTTCAGCGCCATGAACACGTAGGCGTAGGTGAAGTTGTACACCACGTTGCCGCCCCAGTCGACCGGCCCGGAGGATCCCTCCAGGTCGACTAAAATATCGCTGCCCTGCACCTTCACCGCCGCCTTGATGACCACATCCTCGCGGCCCTCCATCTGCTCTATTATCCCCTCGCTCTTGTACACGCCTTCGGGGATCTTCTCTATGGCGTCGCGCATGCTCTTTTCGGTCCTGCCGATGATCTCGTCGGCCAGATCGTCGAGGCCATCGAGCTGGTACTCGTCGAGCATCTGGCCGATCTTCTCGGCGCAGACGTGGTTGGCGGCGATCTGGGAGCGGATGTCTCCGATGACCGCGTCGGGCGTGCGCACGTTGTAGCGGATCATCTCGAATACCGCCTGGTTGGGCTCGCCCTGCTCGTAGAGCTTGACCAGGGGGATGAACAGCCCGTCCTCGTAGACGTCGTGGTTGTCCGACGAGACCCGCCCGCCGATGTCCGAGTGGTGGAACACGCAGGCGGTGAAGGCGGTCAGCTTCCGCTTGTAGAAGATGGGGCTGATCACGCAGACGTCGTTGAGGTGGCCGGCCAGCGCCCAGGGGTCGTTGGTAATGAACACGTCCCCGGGCTGGTAGGTGTCGGCGGGGAGCTTCTGCACCAGCTTCTTGATCCCCAGGGCCATGGCCCCCGACTGTCCCGGGGTGGCAAATGTCCCCTGGGCCAGCTCGCGGCCCTTTCTGTCGGTGAACATGCAGGTGTAGTCGTGGGCGTCGCGCAGCAGGCTGGAGAATGCGGTGCGCGAGACGGTGCTGTCGGCCTCGTCGACTATGGAGATCAGCCGCCGCCAGAGGATTTCCAATGTAATCGGATCGAACCGGGTCATCACTTGCCCCCCGGCAGGTCGATCCACAAGAACCCGTACTCGTCCACCCGGGCTGCGGCGTCCTCGCCCACCACCACCGTGGATTCGCGCTCTTCCACGATGGCCGGGCCCGCAAACTCCGCCCCGGCGGAAAGCCGGTAGCGGTCGTAGACCGTGTGGGGAATGAAGTCTTTGGCCAGGGCCGAGTAGGCCGGACGCCGGCCCTTGACTGCGTCTTCAAGCCGGCCCTGCTTCTTCTTGAGCTTTTGCAGCTGCAGCAGGCGCTCGGGGAGCCGGGCGCGCACCTTGAAGTTGATGAATTCCACCGGAGTGTCCGGGTAGGTCCGCCCGTAGAGCTTCTGGTAGATCTGGTCGAAGCGCTCCCGGATTCTTCGGGGTGTGACCTGGTTGAAGTCTCTTTCGGGGATATCGATGTTGGTCTCGGACCCCTGCCCCACGAAGCGGACGTCCACCGATCGCTCGAAGGTTACCTCCTCCACCGCCCCGGACTTCTTCAGGGTGCGCTTGCCCTCGGCCTCCAGATCCAGAAAGATGTTCTCCATCTCGGCGAAATCCGCGGTGTCCAGGGCCGCCTTGTGGCTGCGCACCAGGTCAAAGGCCCGCGGGGCGGTGAAGAACCCCAGGGCCGAGCCCACCCCGGCATTGGGCGGGACGATCAGCCGCGGCGCGCCGAGCTTCTTCGAAAGGCCGTAGGCGTGCACCGGGCCGGCCCCGCCGAAGGCGGCTACGGTGACCACCTTGGGATTGCCGCCCTTCTCGGCGATATGGGTCTTGGCCGCCGCGGCCATGGTCTCGTTGATCAGGTCGTGGATCCCCCACACCGCCTGGATGAAGTCGACGCCCAGGGGGCCGGCGATCTGCTCCTTTATGCCTTTTTCGGCCGAGGCCTTGTCCAGCCGCATCTCGCCGCCGAGGAAGTAGTTCTCGTCCAGGTAGCCCAGGATCAGGTCGGCGTCGGTCACCCCGGGCCGGTCGCCGCCGCGCTGGTAGCAGATCGGGCCGGGATCGGCCCCGGAACTCTCCGGGCCCACCTGCAGGGTGCCCAGGCGACTCACCTTGGCGATGCTGCCCCCGCCGGCGCCGATTTCCATCAGGTCCACCACCGGAACCTGGATGGAAAGGCCCGAGCCCTTCATGAACCGCTGCACCCGGCCCACTTCGAAGGTGGGCACCACCCCGGCCACCCCGCCCTGGATCAGGCAGGACTTGGCCGTGGTGCCCCCCATATCGAAGCAGAACATCTCGGGGATGTCGAAGAGCTTGCCGTAGTACTGCCCGGATATCACCGCCGCGGTGGGGCCCGACTCGATGATGCGTACCGGGAACTCCGCGGCGGTTTCCACCGAGGTGATCCCGCCGGAGGAAAGCATGATGAACAGCTTGCCCTTCGAGCCCAGGGACTCCAGCCGGGAAGAGAGCTTCTTCAGATAGCGCCCGGTCAGCGGCTTGACGTAGGCGTTGGTCACCGTGGTGCTGGTGCGCTCGTACTCGCGGATCTGGGGCAGGACCTCGTAGGAGATGGAGATGGACACCCCCGGGGCCATCCCCTCGATAACATCCTTGATCATCAGCTCGTGGGCGGGGTTCTCGAACGAGTTGAGCAGGCAGACTGCTATGGACTCCACCCCCTCGCCGATCAGCCGGCGGGCGACGATCTTGACCTCCTCGGGGTCCAGGGGCTTCAAGACTGTCCCGTCGCTGCGCACCCGCTCGTCCACCTCCAGGCGCAGCCGGCGGGGGATCAGCGGTTCGGGGAACCCGGCGAAGATGTCGTAAGGGGCGTAGCGGATCTCCCGCCCCAGCTCCAGGACGTCGCGGAATCCCCTGGTGGTGATCAACCCGGTCCGGGCCCCCTTGCGCTCGATGATCGAGTTGATCACCAGGGTAGTCCCGTGGATCACCTCGTCGAGGCCGGTGACGAACCCGGGAAGCCGCTCCTGCAACTCCAAAATGCCATGCTCAACCGCGTCGGAAGGATCCTTGGGGGTGGTCAGGCACTTGTTGATATGCAACTCGCCCGTGCGGTCGTCCAGCAGAACGAAGTCGGTGAACGTCCCGCCGATGTCGCAGCCCAGCCGGTAGTGCCTGTCCGTCATGGAGTCATAGAGTATTTGTTTTCAGTGTGGTTTTTCAAGAACTTCTATATGGCGCCCTTGAGATAGAAGAATATCCGCCGGCCCAGGTAGAAGCCGCCCATCTGCTTGCCAAAGCGGTTGAACGTAAATCCCACGTCACGGTAGGCCGTGTCCGACAAGTTGTAGGCGCGGATGCCAATCTCCACGAAACCCGTTCCGAACGCAAGACGCCAGGCTCCGAAGG